>MDTD01178838.1_pt1 | contig 12159 bp, 10 predicted proteins | sample 811221 | NCBI WGS metagenome assembly MDTD01 (sample SAMN05326646, study PRJNA326480) | marine metagenome | isolation source: seawater | place: Pacific Ocean: South West | collected 2011 | reverse complement strand
GACCTCCCTGATCGAGAAGAACACCACCATTCCGACCTCCCGGAAGGAGACCTTCTCGACCGCGGCCGACAACCAGACGTCGGTCACGATCCACGTGCTGCAGGGCGAACGCGAGTTCGCACGTGACAACCGGACCTTGGGCAAGTTCGATCTCACGGACATCCCCTCGGCGCCCCGCGGCATGCCGCAGATCGAAGTGGAGTTCGCCCTGGACGCCAACGGCATTCTGAACGTGTCCGCGACCGACAAGGCGACCGGCAAGTCCCAGAACATCCAGATCACCGGTTCGTCCGGTCTGGACAAGGGCGAGATCGACCGGATGAAGGAGGAGGCCGAGGCGCACGCGTCCGACGACAAGTCGCGTCGGGAGCTCATCGAGCTCAAGAACCAAGGCGAACAGGTCGCCTACCAGGTTCGCAAGCAGCTCGAGGAGCACGGTGACAAGGTCTCCGCCGAAGCACGCTCGTCCATCGAGTCGTCACTGTCGAACCTCGAGTCCAAGCTCAAGGAGGACGACAAGCCGGCGATCGAGGCGGCCCTCAAGCAGCTCAACGATGCTGCGACCGAACTCGGAAAGGCCGTCTACGAGGCTTCGGCGGCGGACGCACCCGCCGGTGACGCAGCCGCCGATGGCGGCGAGTCGACGGCCGGTGCCGACGACGACGTCATCGACGCCGAATACGAGGTGAAGGAGGACGAGTAATCCTTCGCCACGACGACAACTTTCCGGCACGACCCGAAAGGGAGGGCCCGCAACTCGCGTTGCGGGTCTTCTTTTTGTCGCCTGCGTCCCATCGGGCGTTGACTATGATGGTGCCTCGGCACTATTGGAGAACCCAGCCATGACGACCATGTCGACCGAATCGAACCCGACCACCGGCACCCTGGACGACGGCCGGATCAGTGAACTCCGCAGTGGATTCGAGGCGAATCCGAAGTGGAAGCTCGCCCAGAACGCCGTCAGCCAGACGGCCGTCGACGACGTCGCGATGGATCGGTCGATCGTGGCGGGCCTGGACTACACCTTCTCGACGCTGCTCGACGACTGGAAGGTCACCAACCAGCGGCAGTCGGGTCGCTGCTGGATGTTCGCCGCCCTGAACCTCATGCGGCCCGGGGCGATGAAGAAGATGAACCTCAAGGAGTTCGAGTTCAGTCAGAACTACACCCTCTTCTGGGACAAGTTCGAGCGGGCCAACTACTTCTACGAGGCGATCATCACGACGTGCGACCGTCCGATCGACGATCGGGCCGTCTCGTTCCTGCTGGACCGGCCCCTCGATGACGGCGGACAGTGGAACATGTTCATGAACATCGTCCGCAAGCACGGTCTGGTGCCCAAATCCGCCATGCCCGAGACGCAGAGTTCGTCCTGCACCCGCCGGATGAACGTCATCCTCTGCGGCATGCTCCGTCAGGGGGCACGGCACCTCCGGTCCGCCCACGAACGCGGTGATGGCCCCGAGGCGATCCGGTCCCTGAAGGACGGGCTGCTCGAGCACATCTGGCGGGTCCTGTGCATCCATCTGGGGACTCCACCCTCGGACTTCGACTGGCAGTGGAACGACAAGGACAAGAAGTTCCACCGGGCGGGACGCATGACGCCCCAGCAGTTCGTCGAGACCTACGTCGATCTGCCCCTGGACGACTTCGTCTGCATCGTGCACGATGCGAGGGAGTCGAGCCCCTACGGTCGAACCTACACCGTCGAACATCTCGGAAACGTGGTCGGCGGCGAGCCGGTGCTCTATCTCAATGTCGAGATCGAGGTCATGAAGGACATCACGCGAACCGTGCTGGAGCGTGGAGAGCCGGTCTGGTTCGGATGCGATGTGGGCAAGATGTTCCGACGGGACATCGGCATCTGGGATGCGAAGCTGTACGACCTCGAGAACCTCTACGACGTGCCGTTCGATCTCGACAAGGGCGGTCGTCTCGACTACCACGAAACCCTCATGACCCATGCCATGCTCTTCACGGGTGTCGACGTCGTCGACGGAGCCCCGCGACGATGGCGGGTGGAGAACTCCTGGGGTGACGAGAAGGTCGGCCGCAAGGGATTCCAGGTCATGAACGACTCCTGGTTCAACGAGCACATGTTCGAGATCGCGGCCCGGCGATCCGATCTTCCCGAGGAACTGCAGGCGGCTCTGGACACCGATCCGATCGTGCTGCCGGCCTGGGATCCCATGGGCTCTCTGGCTCGCTGAAAACACTGTTTACCGGTCCCTCAGGAATGATTTGGGCTCCGATCTGTTCTCTTTTTGCTTCATTGACAACCGTTCTTGCTTTAGGATGAATGGTCAATGAAATGGGACGGCAAGTCCCGTGAAGCCAGGAAGAAACACATGGAGAGGGATCAGATGAAGACTTTTGCACTGGCGTGCACCGCCACCACGGTTCTCTGCGCATCGGCAATGAGCCAGGTCACCGACGGTCAGTACGAGAACACGCTTGCCGGCACCATCCAGAACACGTCGACCAGCTTCGGAAACAACGACAATCCCGATCCCGGACTGGCGATCGGCTCCGAACTCAACTTCGGCAGCGCAACCGTCGCCAACGGCAACCTCTACCTCTTCCTCGGGGGGAACCTCGAGACCAACTTCAACAAGTTGGAAGTCTTCATCGACTGCCGTGAAGGCGGGCAGAACCGTCTCCGCGGCGACAACTCCGACGTCGACTTCGGCGGTCTGAACCGGATGGGTGACGACGGAAGCGGCAACGGCCTGACCTTCGACGTGGGCTTCGAGGCCGATATGTGGATCACCATCACCTGCGGCGTCGACGCCGACGGCGCAATGGAGTTCTTCGCGAACTACGCGGAACTCCGGACCGACGGGGGCGGATACGGCGGGTTCCTCGGATCCGGTGCCGCGGGAGCCGACGGGGCTCTGATCTCCGCCAAGGGGCTGTCCATTGCGGTCGACAACTCGAACATCGGCGGTGTTTCCGGAGGTACGGGCATCGACTGTGGAGCCGAGGGCGACCTGACGGGTGAGACCGGTGTGGAGATCGCGATTCCGCTCTATCTGTTCGACTGGGACGGAGAGGGGATTCAGGTCACCTCCGCCAGCGTGTCGGCGATGATCAACGCCGCCGGCCACGACTTCATCTCCAACCAGGTGCTCGCCGGCATCTACGGAGGCGACAATCTGGGCGATCCGCGTTCCGTCGACTTCAACGCCCTGCCCGGGAATCAGTTCTTCGAGAGCGGGGCATCGGCCAAGCCGTGCGTGACCGTGCTGGGAACCTGCTGCGTGACGTCGGGCGACTCCGTCGCATGCCTGACCGTCCCGTCCGACGTCTGCGCCTTCTACGGTGGTGAATACGGCGGTGACGGCACCAGCTGCGAGGATGCCGACCCCTGTCTGCCACCGGTGCAGTGCGCCAGCGACATCACCGGCGACGGTCGGGTCGACGTCGCCGACCTCCTGCAGGTCATCGGTGACTGGGGCTGCATCGAGTAACAGCGGGTCTCGTATACTCTGTTGGGGGGTGGTATTCGGTCGATTCCGATCGCCATGATGGAGTACTGCATGCAGATGTCGATTCGCATTCCGACGGTTCTCGCCCTTGTCTGTCTCGGCGGTCAGGCCTCCGCCCAGTCCTGGGGAGGAGGCATGGGTGCGGTTCCGTACTTCGACCCCTCGCCGGGCTGGACGCAGCAGTGGTCCTACGAGAACGCCGCCTGCGGTTCGGACATCGACGGATCGGGCGCCGTGGACGTCGGTGACCTGCTTGCGGTCATCGCGGGCTGGGGTGGTTCGGAACCGGATCTGAACTCGGACGGCACCGTCAATGTCAGCGACCTGCTGCAGGTGATCCAGGAATGGGGATCGTGCGCGGGAGGGTGGCAGCAGTACGACGGCTGGGATCCGAATCTGATCGATGCCTATTCAGGCATCATCCGGGTGACCATCCCACTGGAACGAATCGGTGTGGACGCGGGGGATTCCATCCTCTTCGACGTGGCGTCGACCGGCCCCGGGGACGGTGATCCGGGGGTCGACCACCTGAGCAATCCGCAACAGGCCACGCCCTGGTGGTACGTGCAGTCGGTTGCCGGTCCGTTCCTTTCCTACACGATCACGACCGAAGGCGGCACCGGACTGGTCTACGACGACACGGTGGGGGATGTGTTCGCGGACGGCTGTCTGGACATCGTCCGGGTCGAGGTGTCCAACGACGCGTCGAACCTCTTCGTGATGATCGAGGCCGACGGTGATCTTTCGGTCGAGGACTGGTCCCAGTTCATGGTGCTGATCGATGCCGGCGACGGGGGGACCGGAGACAACCCGTGGGGTCGGAACATGGATCTCGGCGGCGCGATGGTCGACGCCTTTCTCGGGGCCGGTTGCGTCCGCGACGACGGCACCCAGTTCCGGGTCTGGGCGCCCAACGCCAACGAAGTCACCGTCGCGGGGAACTTCAACGGCTGGGACTTCCTGGCCCACCAGCTCTGGAGCGAAGGAAACGGATTCTGGTCGTCCGACGTTCCGGGCGCCATGCCCGGCGACCAGTACAAGTTCGTCATCCGCAACGGCGACAACTGGTACTGGCGAAACGATCCCTACGCCAGGCGCGTCACCAACTCGACGGGCAACTCGATCATCTACGATTCCGGAAACTATCCCTGGTCCGGGGACACCTTCTTCATGCCGTCGTTCAATGATCTGGTGATCTACGAACTGCACATCGGGAGCTTCGGGTCCTACGCACCGGGCAACATCCAGGAAGTCACGGCTCGCCTGGACTACCTGGCCGACCTGGGCATCAATGCGATCGAACTCATGCCCTTCGTGGAGTTTCCCGGCGATGTCTCATGGGGCTACAACCCCTCGTATCCCTTCGCCGTCGAAAGCCACTACGGCACGCCCGGCGACTTCAAGTGGTTCGTCGAACAGGCCCACGCCCGCGGCATCGCCGTGCTGGCCGATGTGGTCTACAACCATCTCGGTCCGTCCGATCTCGATCTCTGGCAGTTCGACGGGTGGAACACCGACGGCAACGGCGGCATCTACTTCTACCAGGACTCCCGGGCGCAGACGCCCTGGGGGCCGCGTCCGGACTACGGACGCGGCGAGGTCCGGCAGTACATCCGCGACAACGTGCTGTACTGGCTGCAGGAATACCAGATGGACGGCATCCGGGTCGATGCCACCAAGTGGATCCATCGCACCGACGACGGGGAGTCGATTCCCGAGGGATGGGGGCTGCTGCAGTGGATCAACAACGAGATCGACGCCACCCAGCCCTGGAAGTTCTCGACGTCCGAGGACATGGACCTCAACCAGGAGATCACGAACGGCACCGGTGCCGGCGGGGCGGGCTTCGACGCCCAGTGGGATGCGGCCTTCGTGCATCCGCTGCGGAGCGTGCTGACCGCAGGGTCCGACGCAGAGCGTGACATGGACACGGTCCGGTCCTGCGTCACCTATCAGTACAGCGGGGATGCCTTCAAGCGGATCATCTTCACCGAATCGCACGACGAGGTCGCGGCCGGCAACGGCAAGCAGCGACTCGTGGAGGACATCTGTCCCGGTTGTGCCGACAGCTGGTACGCGAAGAAGCGCTCGACGCTCGGTGCGGCGGTCATGTTCACCTCCCCCGGGGTCCCCATGCTCTTCATGGGTCAGGAGTTCCTCGAGGACGGAGCCTGGGACGACTGGATCTCGCTCGACTGGTCGCGGGCCGGCACCTATTCCGGCATCGTGCAGATGTACAAGGATCTCATCTCCCTGCGTCGAAATTTCTGGGGCAACACCGAGGGGCTGCGGGGAGGCGGTACGAACTTCTTCCATCAGAACAACACCGACAAGATCGTGGCCTGGCATCGATTCGCCAACGGAGGAGCGGGTGACGACGTCGTGGTCGCGGCGAACTTCGGCGTATCCGGTCGCACCGGCTACCGCATCGGACTGCCGCAGGGCGGTACCTGGTACGTCCGGTTCAACAGCGATGCCGCGTCCTACGACGGTTCGTTCTCGAACTGGGGGACGGTGGATCTGAACGCCGAGGCTGTCCCCTGGGACGGCATGGGCTATTCCGCCGAGATCAACATCGGCCCCTATTCCACGGTGATCTTCTCCCAGTAAAGGCGGGCGAATGTCCGAACCGAGTCGCCGAGCGTTGATCACGGGTGCATCGTCGGGCATCGGCGAGGCGTACGCCCGGCTGCTTGCGTCCCGGGGGTTCGATCTGGTCGTCACGGCCCGACGGGCCGACCGGCTGGCCATGCTCGCCCAGACGCTCCGCTCGCAGCACGGTGTCGACGTGCTGGAACTTCCCATGGACATCGCGCGGCCGGAAGGAGCGCGGGATCTGATCGGGGCCGTCACCGATCGGGATCTGTCGATCGACTACCTCGTCAGCAACGCGGGCTACGCACTGGATCAGGACTTTCTCGAGGCACCCTGGAGCCGGCACGATGCCTTCCTCGACATCCTGCTGGAAGGAGTGGTCGAGCTCTCGCATGCCTTCATGCCCGGCATGATCGAACGCGGTTGGGGGCGGGTGGTCAACGTGGCTTCCGTGGCATCCTTCCTGCACCTGACGCCCAGCAGCCTCTACGGACCGGCGAAGGCGTTCGTGCTTGCATTCTCCCGATCGATGCACGCCTCGTTGCACGACACCGGCGTACACATGACGGCATTGTGTCCCGGCTACACCCGCACCGAGTTCTTCCGCAACATCGGGGTGGAGGAGAAGGTCTTCCGGCTGCCCCGGTTCATGCTGCTGGACGTCGACCGGGTGGTCCGGGACGCGGACCGGGCCGTTTCCCGCAATCGTGCCGTCTGCATCCCGGGCCTCTTCTACAGGGTGCTGGTGGCCGGAAGTCGGTTTCTGCCGCTGTCGGTCTTCGCAAGTCGCAGATTCCGCAGCACGCTTCCGACCCCACGCTGAGTTCGGCGCCATACTTCACCGATGGAACTCTCCTTCTGGGACATGGTGCTTCGGCTGTTTCTGGCCATCTTCCTCGGGGCGGTGATCGGTTGGGAACGGCGATCCAAGGGCAAGGTCGCCGGTCTCCGCACCATGATGATGGTGAGCCTCGGTTCCGCGGCGTTCACGTTGGCGGGCATCGGTGCGATGGAGGGGATCTACGCCGCGGAACAGCAGGGTGGGATCGAATCCACGCTTCGTCTGGACACCAGTCGTGTCATCGCGGGCATCGTCGGGGGCATTGGTTTCATCGGTGCCGGCACGATCATCCAGGCCCGCGGACGCGTGCACGGAGTGACCACCGCGTCGTGCATCTGGGTTGCGGCCGCGGTTGGAGTCGGATGCGGTCTGGGGCTGTTCCAGCTGGCCGTCCTGGTCTCCATCTTCGCGGTGCTGTCGCTGCAGATCTACTTCTGGTCGAACCGGCACGAGGAGCCGGAGTCCGGTGACGTCTAGCCCGCGGAGAGCACGTCGATCACACCGGTCAGGCCCAGCAGGCAGCTCACGATTCCGTTCAGGGTGAAGAAGGCCATCGTGATCCGATCGGTTCCGTACCGGGCGATGATCGCGTGCTCCCAGACGAGCAGGGCGGTTGCGGCCACGATGCCCCCGAGAAACACGTATCGGAACCCCGGTGTCATCCACCACGCCAGCACGAGCAGTCCGATGGCGCCGAGATGGAGTCCGCGACTGATCCACATGGAACGCCGGACGCCCCAGCGCGAAGGCATGCTGTGCAGGCCCTGTGTTCGATCGATCTCCACGTCCTGCAGTGCGTACAGGATGTCGAAGCCCGTCACCCAGGCCAGCACCATGGCGGCCAGGCACCACAGTGCAGGCAGTTGAACCAGCGAATCGGGGGCAACGGCCAGTGCGGCCGCAAGCGGACTGAGCGCCAGGGACGATCCCAACCAGGCGTGGCACAGAGGTGTGAACCGTTTGGCGAGCGGGTACAGGCTGATCCAGAGCAGCACCGGTACGCCCAGCATGATCGGCCAGGGGTTGCCGGACAGCCAGAGGAAGCCCAGGCACGTCAGGAGAAACACCACGCTTGCGATGGCGATCGATCCGAGGGCCTGCTCGGTCCCCAGACGTCCACTGGGAATCGCCCGGCCGGCGGTTCGGGGATTCAACGCATCGATATGGCGGTCGAAGAGGCGATTCGCCAGCATCGCGACCGTCCTCGCACAGATCATGGCGACGGCCACCAGCAGCAGGGCGATCAGGAACGGGCCCCACTGGATCCCGCCCACCTCGGATCCTCCGGCCATGAAGGCGGCCAGCAGGGCGAACGGGAGGGCGAAGACGCTGTGGGCGATCTTGATGTCCCCGGCGATGGTCCGGGCGGCATGCAGGCCAGTCGGTTGCTCAGCGGTGGAGTCGTACATGGACCGGTGATTATAGGAGGACGGTCGGGCAGCCTCGTTTTCATGGGAACCCGTATACTTCCCCCCATGTCAGCCAAGGTGAAGACCGCCATTACGCCCGTTCGCAGCGAGAACTATCCCGAGTGGTATCAGCAGGTCGTCAAGGCCGCCGATCTCGCGGAAGCATCGCCCGTCCGCGGTTGCATGATCATCAAGCCCTGGGGCTGCGCACTGTGGGAACAGTGCCAGCGGGTCCTGGACGGGATGTTCAAGGACACCGGACATCGCAATGCGTACTTTCCCCTCTTCATTCCCAAGCGGTTCCTGGAGAAGGAGGCAGAACACGTTGAGGGGTTCGCCAAGGAGTGCGCCGTCGTCACGCACCATCGGCTCGAAGCCGGACCGGACGGTGGACTCGTGCCCGCGGGTGAACTCGATGAGCCGCTGGTGGTCCGGCCGACGTCCGAGACGATCATCGGCGAGGCATTCTCTCGCTGGATCGAGTCGTATCGTGACCTTCCCCTGCTGATCAACCAGTGGGCCAACGTCGTCCGGTGGGAAATGCGGACCAGGCTCTTCCTGCGGACCGCCGAGTTTCTCTGGCAGGAAGGCCACACCGCCCACGCCACGTCGGAGGAGGCCGTCGAGCACACCCGTCGCATGCTGGATGTCTACGCGGACTTCTGCGACAACTGGATGGCCATGCCCGTCCTCCGCGGACGCAAGACCGAAGCGGAGCGGTTCCCGGGCGCCGACGACACCCTCTGCATCGAGGCCATGATGCAGGATCGAAAGGCCCTGCAGGCGGGGACGTCGCACTTCCTGGGTCAGAACTTCTCCCGGGCCCAGGACATCGTCTACCTCAACGACCAGGGTGAACGGGTCCATTGCTGGACGACGTCCTGGGGGGTGTCGACCCGGCTGATCGGGGGACTCATCATGACCCATTCCGACGATGACGGTCTGGTCCTGCCGCCACGACTCGCGCCCGCACACGTCGTGATCCTTCCCATCACCTTCAAGGCCGACGATCCCGAGGCCGTCATGGAATACTGCCGGACGCTGGCCAGGGATCTTCGCGGCATCCGGTATGCGGGACGGACCATCGAGGTCGAGATCGACGATCGGGACATCCGCGGTGGAGAGAAGACCTGGTCATGGGTCAAGAAGGGGGTTCCCATCCGACTCGAAGTCGGTCCCCGTGACATGGCCGAGGATTCGGTCTTCATGGCCCGGCGTGACCGGCCCGCCAAGGAGAAGGAGAGCGTGGCTCGGGTCCGCTTCCTCGAGGAGGTGGTCTCGATGCTCGAGGAGATGCAGCAGGGTCTCTACGACCGTGCGTTGGCGCATCGTGAGGACCACACCCGCGAGATCGACACCCGGGAGGAGTTCACGGAATGGTTCACGGCACCGGACGGCGATCCCACGCCGATCCACGCCGGCTTTGCCATGACGCACTTCTGTGGCGATCGTGCACTCGAGGAGCAGATCAAGTCCGAACTCGGCGTCACCGTGTTGTGCGAGCCGATCGACGACAATCCCGAACCCGGCACGTGTCCGTTCAGCGGCAAGCCGAGCCCGCGACGCGTGGTCTGGGGCAAGAGCTACTGAATCAGGCCTGGACGTCGACCGTCCGTCCGAGCTGCGTTTGGATCGCGGCCTCGACGCGGTCGGCCGCGCGGGTGTACATGGAAAAGGCTCCCGGCTTCACCGGAACGGAGCCGCCATCGAACTCCGGCATCACGTGCACCCGTGCCGCGACCGGGGTGCCGGTGACGGAGGGAGGACGCAGCGCGGTCGGCGCCGCGGGGGTGCCGGAGCGCAATGATGCATGCAGCAGCAGTGGATTGGTCGGTTCGATATGCATGGTCGGTCATCGGCCCCGGGGGGCCACTCGGGTCAGGTCAGGGCACTACATCGGGAACCGGTGGTTGAAATCTTGAAACCCTTTTTAAGGCCGATAATTGCAGCGTGAAGGGTGTGGAAGCCGTGCTCAGTCGCGCTGCGGCAGCATGACGCGCAGCATCGACGCTCCGGCGGAGAAGGCCGCCTCGATCGGTCCGAGCGCGGCGGGCAGCAGAGCGGTTCGCCCCGCGCCCACGGAGATGTCCGGTCCGAGGGTTCCGTCTCCGGACAGCATCATGAGGACTTCCGGTGCACGACCGGATCCCAGACGGACGGTGCTCGGTGCGGTCGTCTCGATCCGATCGATCCAGTAGTGATCGGTACGGGACAACTCGGTGATCCGGACGCCGTCCCGTTCGAACGTCGACGGTGGTGTGGTCGGTGTCACGGATTGGAAATCGATGCAGTGCAGCGCCTGTTCGACATGAAGCGTTCGGTCGGTTCGTCCCCAGTCGAAGACCCGGAAAGTGGTGTCGCTCGGGGTCTGGATCTCGGCGACGAGGATGCCGGCTCCCAGGGCGTGGCAGGTTCCACTGGGCAGATCGTGGCAGTCTCCGATCCGGGCCGGAACCGATTCGACGAGTTCGACCACGGTACCGTCGTCGATGGCGGCGGCGAACCGTTCCGGTGTGACACCGTCACGGACACCCTTGTAGAGCACGGCCCCGGGTTCGGCATGCAGGACGATCCACGACTCCGTCTTCAGGTGATCACCGGGATGAGCCGCGACCCACGCCTCGTCGGGGTGCACCTGCATCGAAAGGTTCTCTCTGGCGTCCAGATACTTGATCAGCAGGGGGAAGCCGCCTTGGTCGGAGAGTCGGGCGTCACCCATGATCCAGGAAGGGTCCTCTTCCAGCAGGGCGTGCAGCGTCTTCCCGGCCAGGAGTCCCTCGGCCACGATCGACCGGCCTTCCGGGATGCTGTCAGGAAGGTCCGCAAGCTCCCATGATTCCCCGACGGTCTGCATCGTCCCGAGGTCCTTGCCGAAACCGGCGAGTCCGGTTCCCCCCCAGACCTTGGATTTGAGGATCGGTGCGAAGGTGAGGGGTGTGGGGTTCATGGAATCGAAGGCCTTCTGGTGGATGCACATCCGGCGGAGGCACCGGGTGGACCGGTGCCGTGTTCGCTGCCCGCCGCCCTCAGATCTTCATGCCGGTGATACGGACTTCGAAGACCAGCTTCCCGTCGACGATGCCCTGGGCGTCGCAGGTGAATCGCCGGCGACGGAAATCATGTTCGCGAACGAGGATGTGCAGCGTATCGCCGGGGACGACCTGACCACGGAATACACAATTGTCGCATCGTGTGAATCCGAGAAAGCTCGATTCGTCGGCGTTGAGTCGAAGCTGATACAGCATGCTGCTCGCCTGAGCGGCCGCTTCGATCATGATGACTCCGGGAAGCAGGGGGCGTCCCGGAATATGGCCCGGAACCCAGAACTCGTCGTCACGGACATGCTTCACGCCCACGGCCTTGGTGAAGGAGTCGTCGATCCAGATCACGTGGTCGAGCTGACACATGTCTCCCGATTGGGGATTGAACTTGGAGATCGCCTCGCTGTCGTAGGCGACCGCGTCGAGATCGATATTCGAGATGTCGAACAGCAGTTCCGATGGCATGGGTCGTTCCTTGCAGCTGGCAGCATAAGAGCCATTGCACCGTTCGTCACGTCGCGTGGATCGACCAAAATGGCAGAACACGCCGAGAGAGGCTCTCGACGTGTTCAAAATACCATTTGAAGAGATATCAGTCGCGTGCTTCCAGGACAGCCTTGCGGACGTCCTGAGCGGCAGCCTTGATCTCCTGCATCGATTTGCGGACACGGGTTCCGGCGGCCTTGTTGCCACCACCGCACTTTGCGACGTCGTCCGCGACTTCTTCGACGAGTTTCTTCAGTCGTTCGTATGATTCCATGGATCGGCCCTCGGTAGGAAACGAG
>MDTD01173721.1_pt1 | contig 12159 bp, 11 predicted proteins | sample 811221 | NCBI WGS metagenome assembly MDTD01 (sample SAMN05326646, study PRJNA326480) | marine metagenome | isolation source: seawater | place: Pacific Ocean: South West | collected 2011 | reverse complement strand
TAATCTCAGGATCGGGATTAGCGCAAGCAAATATAATAGGATTCTTGGCCATTGACTTTACCATTTCTTTATTAACCACATCTTTAGCAGATAAACCTAAAAACACATCTGCATTATTCATTGCGTCTTCAAGAGTCCTAAACTTTGTATCAATTGCAAAAGCAGATTTGAATTGATCAATATTTTTTCTCCCCTTATAAATTACACCTTTACTATCACACATTATAATATTTTTATTTTTCACACCCGAGCTTTTAAATAAGTTTGCACAAGCTTGAGCAGATGCTCCAGCACCATTTATAACAACTTTTACCTCCGAGATTTTTTTATTTGAAATGTCTAAAGCATTTATTAGAGCCGCTGTGGTGATAATAGCAGTTCCATGTTGATCATCATGGAAGACAGGTATATCTAAAATTTCTTTTAATTTTTGTTCAATGATAAAGCAGTCAGGTGCAGCAATATCTTCAAGGTTTATTCCTCCGAATGTTCCGCTTATATTTTTTATAGTTTCAATTATTGAGTTTGCATCATTATTATCTATTTCAATATCTATTGAATCGATATCAGCAAATCGTTTGAATAATACTGATTTACCCTCCATTACTGGTTTTGATGCCAAAGAACCAAGATTTCCTAAACCCAAAATTGCAGATCCGTTACTTATAACTGCAACTAGATTTCCTTTACTTGTATAATCGTAAGCTAGTTCTGGATTCTTTGATATTTCTTTCACTGGCGCTGCAACGCCTGGTGAATAAGCCAGAGATAAATCTCTTTTTGTAGTTAATGGTTTCGAAGAGCCTATCTCAATTTTGCCCGACTTACCTTTTATATGGAAATCAAGCGCTTCTTTATCTGAGTAATGGTCTATCTCTGTTTTTTTTGGCATTTAATTTAATGAGTATGTAATATAAAAAATAATAATTCACTAAAAATTTATGGCCTAATTAAGAATTTATGAATTTACTATCTTCAGCAACAGTATTTAGTTTTTTTACATTAATTAGTAGAATTTTGGGTTATCTACGAGATATTTTGATAGCAATATTTCTTGGAACCTCAATATTTGCCGATGCTTTTTTTGTAGCATTTAGACTACCAAATACTTTTAGACGATTATTTGCTGAGGGAACATTCAATGCAGCGTTTATACCTAGTTATACTTCTGCCAAAATTGAGGATAAAAAAAAGGGAAAAAAGTTTGCTGATGATGTTTTAAGTTCTTTATTATTAATTCTATTGTTTATAGTTACGATAGTAGAGATTTTTACTCCTTACCTAATATACATAATAGCACCAGGTTTTTTAGAAGATAAAATTAAATTTGATTTAGCTGTTGAACTTACAAGAATTACATTTCCATTCTTATTATTTGTAAGTTTATCCTCTTTTTTTGCTGGAATACTAAACTCTAACAATAAATTTGCCGCTGCCGCTGCTGCACCTATCATACTTAATGTAATTTTAATTTTAAGTTTAATCTACTCATTCATGCAAGGGTTAGACTACGCAAAACAACTTTCTTATGGTGTAACTACAGCTGGTGTAATTCAATTATTTTTTTTAATGTATGTAACTAAAAATTTTTATAAACCTGCTTTAAATTTTAGTCTAAGGTTTAACAAAAAAATAAGATTTTTTTTTAATAAACTATTACCAAGTATTTTATCATCAGGAGTTACTCAAATAAATATATTAGTTGGAACAATTATTGCTTCTTTTCAATCAGGCGCAGTATCTTATCTTTATTATGCTGATAGAGTTTATCAGATTAATCTTGCTATAGCAGGAATAGCTGTGGGAACTGTTTCTTTACCAGTTCTTTCTAAAGCTTTTAAAATGAAAAATGTTAAAAAGATTTCTAATATTCAAAATAAATCTTTTGAACTTTCACTCCTTTTTTCAATTCCTGCAAGTTTTGGTTTAATATTAGCGTCGAATGAAATAGTAAATGCATTATTTGGATACGGATCTTTCTCCATAAATGATGTTAAAATGACAGCAGCTGCCTTAAAGTTTTTTGGTTACGGTGTTCCGGCATTTGCACTAATAAAAATATTATCTAATTTCTTTTTTGCAAGGGATAACACCAAAACACCTTTCTACATTTCTATATTAGTTGTTCTTTTAAATATTTTTATTAGTATCAGTTTCTTTAATAAGATTGGCTTTGTAATTATTCCAATTGCTACATCAATTTCAACTTGGATTGGGGTCTTTATTTATATTTATTTATTAAATAGTAAAAATATTTTATTATTAAAAAACCAATTAATAATAAATTTTACCAAGATATTGATTTCGACAATCGTTATGTCGTCTATTTTGCTATTTTTTTTGAACAAGTTTGCCAATTATTTAGACTATAGTAACGATTATAAAGCTGTTTATTTAATATCAATTATTAGTTTTGTGGGTATGTTTTACTTATTATCATGTTATTTATTGGGAATATTAAAACTTAAAAATTATAAAACAAATTAATGAGTAAAAAAAAATTAGCATTTTCAGGTGTTCAACCAACTGGAAATCTTCATTTGGGAAATTACTTAGGTGCCCTTAAAAATTTTGTTTCATTACAAAAAGATATGGGATGTATTTATTGTGTTGTTGATTTACATGCTATTACTGTTTTTCAAGAGCCCCAACGATTACAAGATAACGTGCTAGAAACTACAGCTAGTTTTTTAGCTACTGGTTTAGATCCTGATAAAAGTATAATTTTTAATCAATCTTCAGTTTCTGGTCACGCTGAGCTTGCCTGGATCTTAAATTGTGTTTCAAGAATTGGTTGGTTAAATAGAATGACGCAATTTAAAGATAAAGCTGGATCAGACAAAGAAAAAGCTAGTGTTGGACTTTATATCTACCCTAATCTTATGGCAGCTGATATTTTACTTTACAAAGCAACTCATGTTCCAGTAGGCGCAGATCAAAAGCAACACTTGGAACTTTCTCGTGATATAGCTCAAAAATTTAATAAAGATTTTAATTGTAAAGACTTTTTTCCTTTACCAGAAGCATTAATACAAAAAAATATTTCTAGAATAATGAGCTTGAGGGATGGGACTAAAAAAATGAGCAAGTCTGAGGACTCAGATTATTCAAGAATAAATCTCAAGGACACCGCTGATGAGATTAATAAAAAAATTAAAAAAGCTAAGTCAGATACAAACACAATACCAGGAGAGATAAAATCATTAGAAAACAAACCAGAAGCCCTTAACCTTTTGACAATTTATTCTGAATTAACTAAAAATAAATTAGATAAGGTTATTTCGGAAATGGCAGGAAAAGAGTATTCTTCTTTAAAAACAAAGTTAGCCGAAGCTTTAGTTGCTGAAATTACACCAGTTGGAAAAGAAATTAAAAATTTGATGAAAGATAAGTCATATTTAAAAAATATTTTAAAAAAAGGCGCTGAAAAAGCTAATATAATAGCTGAGGAAAACCTGAAGAATATACGTGAAAAAGTAGGACTGATATAATATAAAGCTTTCATGATACAAATAGAAACAACACCAAATCCAGACTCAATAAAGTTCTTGTCAGAAAAAATAATTTCAGATGCAGGCACTGAAGAATTTCATAACAGCAAAAGGGAAGAAATAAAGAATCCAATTATTAAAGAACTTTTAAATTTTAATGGTGTGGAGCTAATATTGTTATCTAAAAACTTTTTATCTGTTAAAAAGACCAAAGAGGCTTCATGGAATGAACTAAAGCCTATGGTTATCTCCCTTTTAAATGATTATTTTCAGAAGACTAATGAACCGATTTTAAAAAATGCAAATGTAAAAAGCGAAATTAAAAACGAAAAAGATGAGACAGTTGAGAAAATTTTAGAGGTTCTCGACACGAAAATACGCCCTGCGGTGGCAAGAGATGGCGGAGATATAAAATTTAAGTCATTTCAGAATGGAGTTGTTAAAGTAGAATTACAGGGTAGCTGTTCGGGTTGCCCGAGTTCATTGATGACCTTAAAACAGGGAGTTCAAAATCTTCTTAAACATTATGTTAAAGAAGTGAACTCAGTTGAAGCTATATAATATAAATGAAAAAAAAATTAAGTTATAGAGAAAAGCTGATTGAATTAGCATACATTTACGATGTTAAAGAAATCAAAGAATATGTTCAGAGTAGAAAAAATTTAACTTCTGGACAACTTGAACTTATTCTTAAGAAAAATAAAATTATTATACCAAAAGATTATAAATCAAACTTTTTTAAAGATACATTTGTAAAACCAATCTCAAAAGTAAAATCAAATTTAATAGGATATAAAGAAGAAAAAATTAAAGCAAAAAACAGGTTATTTAGAAAAGCCGAAAATTTAAAATACGATACGAAAAGAAATATAAATAGGTCAATTAATAACGCTTGGTCTGGTTTAGGGAAAATCGGCTTAAATTTTTTAAATATAATTCCTAAATTAGGTTTAGTAATTTATGAATTTTTTGGAGATCTATTTACAGATATATTTAATAGCATTTACAATCAGCAGATAGAACCAAAAAAAGCAAGAAATGTAATTATTGGATTTTTTGTAATTGTTTTTGCAACATCAATAGCGATAAGTGGAGTTAAATATTTTGGAGGTGAAGATCCATCAACTAAAATTCAGGCAAAAAAACCTGATACTTCCAAAGTAAATAATAAATTAAAGGAAAAAAAAGAAATCAAAAAACCAAATGTAAAAAAAGAAACTAAAAAACCAGAAACTAAAAAACCAGAAGTTAAAAAGGAAGCAAAGAAACCTGAAATCAAGGTTAAAAGAAAAGATGTTAACGAACTGATACTTCCTGATTTAAATTTAGAGACTGAAACTGTATTGACTCTTTTTAAGGATGTAGATTACAAATTAAGCGAGGTAAGAGCGGAAAAACTTGTTAAACCAATTTATTTTACCCAATTTCCGAAAGATCTTGAAACTATACAAAGTACAAAACTAAAGAAAGAAACATTTATTCAAATAGTATTACCACTGATCGTGGCTGAAAATGAAAGAATATTAGATGATAGAGAAAAGTTAAGAACCCTAAGTGTAAAAAAATATACTACCGACTTAGAAAAACAATGGTTAAGGCAAAAATTATTAGAATACAAAGTTAAAAAAGCTGACCTTAAAGAATTAATGTCCCGTATGGATATTATCCCAACATCTATAGCTTTAGCACAAGCTGCAAAGGAGAGTGGATGGGGAACTTCAAGGTTTGCGTTAGAGGGCAACGCTATATTCGGGCAATGGACTTGGAGCGGTCAAGGTATCGCACCATTAAATAGAGAGAGTAATAAAAATCATAAAATTTTAAAGTTTCCAATACTAAGAGCTTCGGTGAAAGCCTACCAAAATAACCTTAATACCCATAAAAGTTACAAGAGTTTTAGAGAAAAAAGACAAAACCTAAGATCTAAAAATAAAAAAATAAGCGGTTTAGAATTAACCGAAACATTAAAAAACTATGCTCAAACAGGATCTGAGTATACAAAAATTTTAAATCAAATTATTCTTCAAAATAGATTAACAGATTTCGAACCTGTAAAATTAGTTGGATCTGTGAAACAAGTCGAATTAAGTTCTTAATTATTTATCACTTACTACAAATTGAATTCCAAGCCAACGCCAGTAACCACTAGGGTCTCTTAGTGAGCAATTTATTCTTCCTCTTTCACCAATAAATTTCTCATCTATATTAACAGATAGAATATTCTCACTTAAAAAATTTATATTAGATTGTCTCCATTTACCACCTTGATTTGAATAGCAATTTAATGATTTTAAATTTTTAATATTTTCATAGAATTCTATTTTTACATCAGGCGGATTTTTTGACTGTAAAAGATATTTTTCTTTTGGTAGAATATTTTTATATTTAAAAGGTAATGTTTTAGTCAACGAACTAAATCTTTTAATTTCACCGTATTTTTCATTTATAGGAAATCTTGGTAGTTCAAAGAAATCCTTAGTTTCATCCATTACACCAGAATGTTGCCCAAATGCATATTTAAAATTTAACGATTTAATTATATTTTTAAACTCAACACTATATTCACCAAAAGGGTAAGAAAAAAAATCAGAATTTTTTCCAAGCTCCTTCTTGAAAATTGAAATGGATTTTTTAATATCTTTTCTTATTAAATCACTAGTTTCATCAATTAAATATTCATGTGTATGACTGTGATTACCTATTTCGACAAAATCTTCTTTACTAATTTCTCTTATTTGATCCCAAGTCATATAATTATTAGCACCAACTTCTCGAGTACTCACAAACAAAATGAATGGTATTTTTTTTTGCTTTAATACAGGCCATGCATTTTTATAAAATGAGGCAAAACCATCATCAATTGTTAAAAGAACTTTCCTTTGGGTTTTATTATTTTTTAATTCATCCTCAAAATTTTTAGGATTAATAAAACTTATTTTACTATCCTCTATAATTTTAATATGACTTAAAAATTCATTCATTCTGATATTTGTTGATGGATATTTATTTTCATTAAACCTATGGTACATTAGTGAAATTACCCCATAGTCAGTAATTTTTTCATTTGTTATGTTTGAATATAGATGGCTTTGAAATGTATAAATAGTTATAAAGAATAATATGATAAGAGATTTCTTGATATTAAATTGCATAGGCAAAAAAGATAAAATTGGTTTACGTTTTAAAAATAATTTTTACATCTCAGAGCTCACCGAAAATAAAAATAAAAATGATTATTTAGTATTAAGCATATTAAATCTATTAAAAAAACACAAAGTAAATTTAAACGAAAAATTTTCTATAATAATAAATACAGGCCCTGGCAGTTTTTCATCAATTAGAGCATCTCTTTCGGTCGCAAAAGGATTAAAAATCTCGAAAAAAATTAAGTTGTTCGGTTACATCGATACAGATCTTAAGCGATTTGACCTTGCAAATATTGAACTTTTGATAAGTAAAGGTATGATACAAAATAAATTGATAAAACCTATATATTTTAGTTAAATTAACAGTAATGAATGCAATTGAGGAAAAGTGTCAAAAAAAAGGTGTTAGACTTACAGATCAAAGAAGAACTATTGCAAAAGTTTTATCCGAGTCAAAAGAAGTTTATGGATCCAAAGATCATCCCGATGTAGATGAACTTCATAAAAGAGTAACCGCATTAGATGATAAAATTAGTATCGCAACAGTTTATAGAACTGTCAAACTTTTTGAAGAAGCTGGAATATTAGTGAAACACGATTTTAAAGCTGGAAAAGCACGATATGAAATAAATGACGACCACAATCATCTTATTGATATTAATAGTGGAGAAATTATAGAATTTGTCGATAAAGATATAGAAAAAATTCAAAATGAAGTTGCTAAAAAGTTAGGCTATAAACTAGTTGATCACAAATTAGAACTATACGGCACAAAAATAAAAAAATAACTTGTCAAAAAAAATTTTTATTAAAACTTTAGGATGTCAAATGAATGAATACGACAGCAATCGTATTTTAGACTTAATGAAAAAAATAAATTATTTTCAAACAAATGATTTAAGAGAAGCTGATTGTTATATTTTGAATACATGTCACATAAGAGAAAAAGCAACTGAAAAAGTTTATCACGATATAGGAAGAGTTAAAAAGGAGTTTAAAGAAAAAATAAAACCAATAGTTTTAATAACAGGTTGTGTTGCACAAGCCGAAGGTGATTTGATGTTAAAAAAAGAAAAATACATTGATGCTGTTGTAGGACCGCAATCATACCATGAAATTAGTAACATGGTTTTAAAACTAGAAAAAAAATCGAACTCATTAAATTTTACAGAATTTGATGTAGTAGAAAAATTTGATAATCTAAACAAATTAAAGAACTCTGATAATAATGTTTCAACTTTTTTAACAGTTCAAGAAGGATGTGATAAATTCTGCAAATTTTGTGTTGTTCCGTATACAAGAGGTCCTGAATATTCAAGATCTATTAAAGAATTAGTTATAGAAGCAAAACAACTAGTTGATAATGGAGCAAAAGAAATTACTCTTTTAGGTCAAAATGTAAATGCTTACGACTTTGAAAAAAAAAGGCTTTCAGATTTAATTTTAGAAATTTCTAGAATTAAAGAGCTTTTAAGAATTAGGTATACCACGTCGCACCCAAGAGATTTTTCTGAAGACTTAATCAAGATACATAGAGATTGTGAAAAACTAATGCCACTTATACATCTTCCAGTGCAAAGTGGTTCTGATAGAATATTACAAGCAATGAACAGAAAGCATTCGATAAAGGAATATCTAAAAATAATAAATAAAATTAAAATTATGAGACCCAACATTAAATTTTCGAGTGATTTCATTATAGGTTATCCGGGTGAAACAAACCGCGACTTTCAACAAACATTAAAACTTTTAAATGAAATTCAGTTTATAAATTCATACTCCTTTATTTTTAGCGCTAGACCAGGCACACCCGCTTTCAATTTAAATAAGGTTAATCAAATAAAGGCAAAAGAAAGATTAATTATTTTTCAAAATATTGCAGAGAAAATCAAAATAAAATATAGAGAAACATTAATGAACAAAATATCAAACGTTTTATTTGAAAATAAGACGAAGAATAATGAAAATAGATACTTTGGAAGAGATGAGTATTTAAATTCTGTAATTGTTTACAGTAAAAAAAATTTAATTGGGGAAATAAAAAAAGTAAAGATTACTGATGGCAATCATTATACTTTATACGGAGAATTAGTTTCAGATTTTAGTCAAAATAATTATGCAGCTTAAATGTAAAATAAATGTCAGAAATAAGTAAATTAGAACAAAGCTTAATAATCAAAAAAATAGATAAAGAAACTGTTAATGTTTCAATAGACGATAATGAAATGTTGATGTCAATTGTTGGTCAATTTGACCAAAATTTAAAACTTTTATCTAAGTTAACCAAAACAGATGTTTATTTTCGTGGCAATTCTATTACATGTAAAGGCGAAAAAGAAAATTTGTTGACTTTTTGTGAAGCAATTAAGTTTTTAATTAATAAATATATTTTAACCAATATTATCGAAAAAGAAGATATAGTTTTATCTGTAAAAAAAAATATGGAAATTAATGACTCAAATGTAAAAACTTTTAAACAACTCATTAAAACACCAAAGAAGTCCGTAATTGCTAGATCTGAAAAGCAATCAGAATATATTAAAGCTCTTAAAGAGAACGATATTGTTATGTCCTTAGGTCCTGCTGGAACAGGAAAAAGTTTTTTAGCCGTGTCTGTTGGTGTTACTTTACTAATGGAAAAAAAAATAGATAGAGTAATTTTATCAAGACCCGCAGTAGAAGCTGGAGAAAAATTAGGCTTTTTACCAGGCGACATGAAAGAAAAAGTTGATCCTTATCTAAGACCTCTCTATGACGCTTTATATGAACTTTTTGGCGCTGATAAAATAGATAAAAAAATTGAAGCAGGCGAAATTGAGATCGCCCCTTTAGCGTTTATGAGAGGAAGAACTTTAAAAAATTGCTTTGCAATTTTAGATGAAGCCCAAAATGCTACCGAAACTCAAATAAAAATGTTTCTGACAAGGATTGGAGAAAATTCAAAATTAGTAGTTAATGGCGACCCTAGCCAAATTGACTTGATCAATAAATCTAACTCTGGCTTAATTAAATCAAGAAATATTCTAAAAGATCTCAACGAAATCAAAATAATTGAATTTGATCACAACGATGTTGTAAGACATCCTCTCGTTTCAAAAATTATTAGGGCTTACCAAAAAAAAAGCACTGATGATAAAGATTAATGTAATCACAAATGATATTAATTGGAGTAAGTTTATAAAAAATCCAAACAATTATATTGACAAAAAAATCAACAAAATAAATTCCAAAAATAAATTTTTTTTTAAAAACATTATTTATTGCACATTATTACTATCCGGAGATAAAGAAATTAAAAATTTAAATAAAAAATTTAGAAAGAAAAATAAATCAACCGATGTTTTGTCTTTTCCGTTTCATGATAAAAAGATACTAAAGAGTAAGCTAAGAGAAAATAATGAAGTTTATTTAGGGGATATAATAATAAATTTAAATAAAATAAAAAATAAAAAGAATTTTAGCGATTTCAAAAAAGAGTTTGATAATTTATGGATTCATGGATTGGTTCACTTATTTGGCTATGATCACAAAAAAGATAAAGATTATTTAGAAATGAATAAAATTGAAAAAAAATATATTCAGATAATAAATGATTAAAGAATATATAAATAAAAGATTTTACATTTTATGTATTTTTCCATTATTATTAGGTTCATTTACTGTTTTATCATTTCAACCATTTAATTTAACTTTTTTAAATTTTATTATTTTTCCTCTAGCGTTTTATTCAATTGTATATATTACCAAAAAATCAAAATCTGTTTACAGAAAAAGACCATTTAAAAAAAATTTATTTATATTTGGAGTTTTTTTTGGATTTGGTTTCTATTTAAGTGGTATCTCTTGGATTACTAACTCACTTACATTTGATGACAATTTTAAAATTTTGATACCTTTTGCTTTCATTTTAATACCTTTATTTTTAAGTCTGTTTATCGCAATCCCGATTTTATTCATCGGTCCAAGTTTAAAATTTGACTTTCCATCTTTGTTAATTTTTGCTGGAAGTTTTGCTTTTTCTGATTATCTAAGAGCAAAATTGTTGACTGGTTTTCCTTGGAATTTATGGGCGTATAGTACAGCATGGTTAAATGAAATATTACAAATTACCAATTATTTAGGGTTATATTCCTACAATTTGATTGTAATAACATTATTTTCTTTACCTATAATTATTATTTTTAAAATAACTAAATTTCAAAAGTTACTTTTTTTATCATTGGGTATTTTATCTATTTTAAGTCTTTACATTTTTGGGAATTATTTAATAAATAATAATAACAAAATTTTAAATACAGCTGAAAAAAAATATCTTGTAAAAGTTATTTCTCCAAATTTTGACTTGAAATACGGTCTTACTGAGGAAGAGATAGAGGATAGGTTAAAAAAACTTGTTAGATACAGCGAACCAGAAAAGAATAGGCCGACATTATTCATATGGCCAGAGGGTGTTTTTAGTGGTTATAGTTTTAATGAAATTTTAATCTTTAAAGATTTAATTTCATCAAACTTTTCCAATGATCATTACATAATTACGGGAATAAACAAATTAGAGCCAGTGTCTGGTCAATTTTATAACAGTATGATTGTTTTAAATAATAAATTTGAAATAATTCAAAGTTACAATAAAAGAAAACTTGTTCCATTTGGTGAATTTTTACCTTTCGAAGATTTTTTAAATAATTTTGGTTTTAAAAAAATTACAGAAGGCCATGGTTCTTTTCTAAAAGGCAAAAAGAGTAACAACATTAAAGTGGCACAATTTAATATTTTGCCACTGATTTGTTACGAGGTCATCTTTACTGATTTAATTCAAAAATCAGATGAAAAAACAAATCTTATTGTTAATATATCTGAAGATGGTTGGTTTGGTAATTCAATAGGTCCCGACCAACATTTTGCTAAATCTATTTTTAGAGCAACAGAGAATAATACTTTTTTTCTAAGATCTGCAAACAAAGGAGTAAGTGCCATTATTGATAATAAAGGTAACATTATTAGACAATTAAACAGAAATGAAGCTGGAAATATAGAATTTGAAGTACCTCTAATTAAATCAAAAAAAAATAAAAATGATTTGATATTTTTTGCTCTTTTAATTACATATCTTTTAATCTTTTTAATATACAGAAATAAAAATGAAAAATAGTAAATATTTATTTACCAGCGAGTCAGTTTCTGAGGGACATCCAGACAAAGTCTGTGACAGGATTTCTGACATGGTGGTTGACTCTTATTTATCTAAAGATCCAGTATCAAGAGTTGCTTGCGAAACACTAACAACAACAAATAAAGTCGTTTTAGCCGGAGAGACCAGAGGGCCTCTGATAAAAAAAGATGAATTAATCTCTAAGGTAAGAGACTGCATTAAAGATATTGGTTATGATCAAGATGGTTTTAGTTGGAAAAATGCAGATATAGAAACATTTCTTCACGAGCAATCAAAAGATATTGCGATGGGTGTCGACTCCAAAAATAATAAAGATGAAGGGGCTGGAGACCAAGGTATTATGTTTGGATAT
>MDTD01009474.1_pt1 | contig 12159 bp, 11 predicted proteins | sample 811221 | NCBI WGS metagenome assembly MDTD01 (sample SAMN05326646, study PRJNA326480) | marine metagenome | isolation source: seawater | place: Pacific Ocean: South West | collected 2011 | reverse complement strand
GTTTATGGTCTACAAGATTGTAACCTAATTTTTTTGCAATTTTTTTTTGTAATTCCTCGATGTCTTTATCGACGAATTCGACGATTTCACCACTATTGATATCTATCAAATGATTGTGATCATCATTAATCTCATAACGTGCTTTCCCGGCTTTAAAATCGTGTTTTACTAAAATTCCTGCCTCTTCAAAAAGTTTTAAAGTTCTATAAACAGTAGCAATACTTATTTTATCGTCAATTGCTGCTACCCTTTTATGAAGTTCATCAACATCTGGATGATCTTTTGATCCATATACCTCCTTGGACTCTGATAGGATTTGGGCAATTACTTTCCTTTGGTCTGTAAGCCTGACTCCTTTTTGTTTACATTTATCTTCAATGATACTCATAAGCTTAATTTATCTTAAATAGATAGGCTGAATCAATTTTTTTTCTACTAATTTTTTGTTAAATAATTTCTCAATATTTTCTAGGTTAAATGCCTTCAAATCTGAATTTTTAAAGCCAAAAAGCTTGATTTTTTTTGAAATTTCAAGGCCTTTAGCTATAGATAGTGATACTCTCAGAGTAGAAAAGCTTCCTGGACCTTGGTTTACTAAGATACTAAAATTATCATTTAATTTTACATCATGATTTTTTAGAAAGCTTAATATTTCAGAAACAAGTTGTTCATTAATATTAGTTTCATGTTCGAGTTTATGAACAAAAAAATCTTTATTTATTCTTAAACCTAATTTATCATCTTTGCCAATGCAGTTTATTATTAAAAAATCATTAATCATTATAATATTTATTATAGCTTTTATAGCTGATCAATCAAAGTTATATGCTCAAGATAAGTTAGAATTTGATGATTTTGGTCTTATTTCAATTATGTACCACAGATTTAACGAAAGCAAGTATCCCTCAACAAATATTCAGTTAGATGTTTTTAAAAAACAACTAAAAATTATAGAAGATGAAGGTATAGAGTTTATAAAGCCAAAAGATTTTAAAAAATCATTATCAGAAAAAAAAGAAAAAAGAAAAATTTTATTAACTATAGATGATGGTTTAACATCATTTTATGAAAACGCTTGGCCTATTTTAAAAGAAAGAAAAATACCGTTCATATTATTTGTTAATACAAGAGAAGTTGGTGCATTTAATTATATGAACTGGGATCAAATCCGTGAGTTATACAAATCAGAAATAGTTGAAATAGGAAATCACAGTCATTCTCACGAATACTTGGTGGAAGAAAGCGCAGAAGTAATCAGGGAAGATATATTAAAATCAATAAAAATATTTAATGATGAACTTGGAAAAAATTCTGATTTCTTTTCCTACCCGTTCGGAGAGTATAGTTTAAAATTTAAGAAAATTATTAAAGATTTAGGATTTAAGTACGCCTTTGGACAACATTCAGGTGTAATAGATGAAACAAAAGATTTATGGGAACTACCAAGGTTTCCAATTAATGAAAAATATGGTGAGCTTTTAAGATTTAAGACGTTAATGAAAACTCTTCCCTTTAAGTTTAAAAGAACTTTACCTTTAGATAAATATTTGATCAAGTCAAATAACCCTCCTGATGTAAAAATAGAATTTTACGAAAATATTAATAACCTAAAACTAATAAATTGTTTTTCAAATGAAGGTAATAAGTGGAGAAATTCAAAAATCTCTTTTCTAAAAGAAAATGTATTAGAAATTAAAATTGACGAAAAATTTATTGGTGAAAGAGGAAGAATAAACTGCTCTTTACAAGAAAAAAACGGTTTTTGGAGATGGCTTGGTATCCAATTTGTAATTGCTGATGGATAAGTTTATGAACTGACTTCTATTACTTTTTTGGATTTTGTAAGGGTTACTGGTTCAAAGTCTGCTAGTTTATTTTCTAAAATTATTTGAGCAATAATTTTTGTATATTCTTTACCAGTTTCAGCATAATTATCTAAAGTTTCAGTCAGCTTAAGACCTTCAATTCTTCTGTTTTTATTTCTAAATTCATACCTTTTATTTCTTAATTTTACGTAACTTTTATGAGTGTTTAAATTATTTATATAAGATTTTACCGAGGCTCTTAATATTGGAAACTTTAAAATTTTATGTGTTTTACTTTTATCTTTAAACAAAGGTTCAATACCATTTCCTGTCCAAGTCCACTGGCCAAACATCGCATTACCCTCCAAAGCAAATCGAGATGTTCCCCATCCACTTTCCTTCGCTGCTTGAGCTAATGCAAGAGAAGTAGGTATAATATCCATCCTTTTATCTAGTACATCTAATTTTCCATTTTTGACTTTGTACTCTAAAAGTTTTTGTCTTAACCATTGCTTTTCTTGATCACTAGTCATTTTTTTCTTTGAAATAATTTTTAACTTTTTTTTGTCTTCCAAAATTTTTTCATTTTCAGCTACTATTAGAGGTAAAACAATCTTTATAAAAGTTTCTTTTTTTAATTTTACGCTTTGAAGAGCATCTAGATCTCTTGGGAACTGAGTAAAATAAATCGGCTTTACTTTTTTGTCTCTTCTTACTTTATTCAGATCGTAATTAACATCCTCAAACAAGTTTAAGACTGTTTCTGTTTTCAAATTTAGGTCTGGTAAAATTGATTGCGTTACCTTTTTATCTTTTTTAAACTTAGCATCAGGTTTTTTAACTTCCTTTTTTTCTTTGAATTTAGGTTTTTTGATTTCTTTTTTTTCTTCAATTTTAGGTTTTTTTACTTCTTTTTTAACTTTTGTTTCTGACTTTTGAGTATCTATTTTTTTTTGAGAGAAATCGTAATTGTTATAAGTATTAATCCCCGCAAAAATAGCTGATGTAATACCAACAACAACAAAAAAACCAATGATAACGTTTCTTGCACTTTTTTGGTCAATATGCTGATTATAGATTGCATTAAAAACATCTGTGAAAAGGTTGCCAAAAAATTTTCCAACTGTGACTCCAAGTTTAGGCAAGATATTTAAAAAATTTAAACCAGCATTTCCCATGCCTCTCCATAAATTGTTTAAACCGTGACTAAATTTTCTTGATGTATCGTATTTATAATTTTCAACTCTTCGGAAAAATCTATTTTTATCCCTAATTTTCTCTTCTTTATAATCTATTATATTTGTTTTTAATTTTGAGACAGGTTTTACGAAATTCTCTTTAAAAAAATTAGTTTTAAAATCTTTTGGTATTATGATTTTGTTTTTCTTTAAAATTAACTCGATTTGACCAGTAGTTAAGTTTTTTCTTCTTTTAGTATACTCCTGTATTTCTTTAACATTATAGATATATGCTAGTTCTAATAATTTATCTCTGTAACTTAATTTTTTTTTCATAACCTAATTTGCCTCTACAGAATTTACTTCGGAAACATAATGTTTCAAAAGATTTTGAACTCCTTGTTTAAGAGTCATTAAAGAACTTGGGCAACCTGAACAGCTTCCTTGTAATTCAACTTTAACAATACCATTTTCAAAAGATTTGAATTTTATATCACCCCCATCTCTTGCTACTGCTGGCCTTATTTTAGTATCTAAAACTTCAATAATTTTTTGAACTGTCTCACTATTTTCTTTGCTGGCTTCATTATGTTTTTTAATTTCCTTTAGTATGGGACCATTATTTTTTTCAAAATAATGGTTTATGTGTGAAATAATCATTGGTTTTAATTCATCCCATGACACTTTTTCCTCTTTTTTAACAGATATAAAATTTTTTGCTAAAAGCACTAATTCCACTCCTTTAAAATTTAAAAGTTCTTTTATAAAATTATTTGACAGATCGTTAGCATTATCCTTTTGAAATTCCTCAGTTCCTATAGCCGAAATTGTCTTCTCTGAAAGAAATTTTAAAGAGTTTGGATTTGGTGTAGATTCAGTTTGTATCATGGGAAATTTATATTATATCAGTCCCACTTTTTCACGTATATTTTTTAGGTTTTCCTCAGCAATAATATTGGCTTTTTCCTTGCCTTTTTTCAAAATCTGCTCCAAGTGCGACTTATCTATCAAAAGTCTCTTAATTTCTTCCCCAACAGGTGTGATCTCGCTTATTAAAAGTTCTGCTAACTTAGTTTTTAAAAATGAATATTCTTTTCCAGACATCTCTAATAGAACTTTTTCTAAACTATTTTTTGAAATTTCGGAATAAATATTGATTAGATTTAATGCTTCTGGTTTTTTTTCTAAATCTTTTAAATTATCTGGTATTTGTGCTGAGTCAGACTTAGCCTTTTTTATTTTTTTTATAATTTCATCTGCGCTATCTTTAAGATTAATTCTAGAATAGTCAGACTCCTCTGATTTACTCATCTTTTTTGTTCCATCTCTTAAGCTCATGATTCTTGAAACATTTTTTGGTATAAGAGGCTCTGGCAAAGGAAAAAAATTTTTACAATTAAAATCATTATTAAATTTCTGAGCAATATCCCTCGATAATTCTAAGTGCTGTTTTTGGTCGGCTCCAACAGGAACATGAGTAGCTTTATAAAGCAGAATATCTGCAGCCATCAAGTTAGGATAAATGTATAAGCCTACGCTAGCTTTTTCTTTATCAGAACCAGCTTTGTCTTTGAATTGTGTCATTCTATTTAACCATCCCACTCTGGAAACGCAATTTAAGACCCATGCTAATTCTGCGTGGCCTGATACTGATGATTGATTGAATATAATGCTTTTATCTGGATTAAGACCAGAAGCAATAAAACTTGCTACTGTTTCTAAAACATTATTCTTTAACTCTTCAGGCTTTTGAAAAACAGTTATTGCATGTAAGTCAACAACACAATAAATACACTCCATTTCTTGTTGAAGAGAAACAAAATTTTTTAAGGCACCGAGATAATTTCCTAAATGCAAATTTCCAGTCGGCTGAACTCCGGAAAATACTAATTTTTTTTTACTCATTTAATTTGCAGTATAGTTTTTAATTTTTAATAAACCTAATATGTAACAAGACACTGAATATACAATTCCCACAAATCCTACAATAATTAATAAATATACAGACTTATAGTTGTATGCATATTCAAGAAAATTTGAATATTTATTTAAACTAAATATAAGAACTGTTGACATAATAATTGTAGATATGAGTATTTTTAAAGAATTAAAGTAAAGTTTATTTTGTAACTGTAAAAAGTTATTTTTTAGCAAAAAATATAAAAAGAATAAAACTCCTATCCATGTAGAAATGGAAGTTGCTATTGGAATGATGAGAAATCCTACAGTGCTAAAAAAACTTACACTTAAAATTATGTTTAGAAAAACTATAAATGAGGAGATATAAAATGGTGTTTTTGTGTCATCTCTCGCGAAAAAAAAATTTGCTAAAACTTTTACTAACGAAAATGCTACTACACCATATCCAAAAAACATTAAGGCATTGGAAGTTAATTTAACATCTTTTTGCGTGAAAGTGCCATAACCAAACAATCCATTGACTATTTCCTCAGACGCAATTATTAATCCCAAACTTGCAGGTACCGAAAACAATAAAGACAATTGTATAGATTTGTTTTGAATATTCGAAACCTTTGAAAAGTTTTTCATTTTAAATGCCTTTGAAAGAACTGGTAAAGAAACAGTTCCTACAGCTATTCCGGCGATTGCTAAATTTATTTGATAAACTCTATCTGCGTAATATAAATATGAAACTGCACCTGACTGGAAAGAAGCTATAATGGTACCTACTAGGATATTAATCTGTGTTACACCTGATGAAAAAATACTCGGCAATAATTTTTTAAAAAAAAATTTAACTTTTTTTGTAATTTTAAAACTGAATTTAATATTTGGCTTATAAAATTTGAAAGTAAAATAAATTAAAAAAATTAGTTGAAGTATTCCAGCTATAGTTACACCGTAGGAAAGTTGTTTTGCTACATTAAAATCATAATTATAAGAAATTAAAATACTGATTATTAAAACAATGTTTAGAACTATCGGTGCTGCCGCAGCAACAGCAAATTTATTATAAGAATTTAAAATTCCAGAAAAGAAAGAAGATAAACTTACGAATAATAAAAAAGGGAAAGTGATTCTAGTAAACTCAACTGCTAAGTTGAATTTGAAGTCATCCGCAAAAAATCCAGGAGCAATTAAAAAAACTAAATACGGAGTAAAAATCTCAGCTAAAGTTACAATAAAAATCAATACTAAAAGAAGAATGCTTAAAACATTATCAGCAAAAATTTTACCGTTTTTTTTATTGATTAATTTTTCAGTAGTGTAGCTTGGAATAAAAGCTGCGTTAAAAGTTCCTTCAGCAAATAGCCGTCTAAAAGTATTAGGCAGTCTGAAGGCAACAAAAAAAGCATCTGCAAAAATTGAGGCTCCTAAAAAAATAGCAATTAAAATATCTCTTAGATAACCTAGAATCCTACTTATTATTGTAAAAAAACTAAATATTGAAGCTGTAGAAAGAAGGTTCATAGTAAATCTAAATTAGGCCATAAATTTATAGTGAATTTAATTTCTTTATATTACATACTCATATTGATAAATGCCAAAGAAAACAGAAATTGACCATTATTCAGATAAAGAAGCACTTGATTTCCATATAAAGGGAAAGTCAGGCAAAATTGAGATTAATTCGAGCAAACCCTTGATTACAAAAAGAGATCTCTCTTTAGCTTATTCACCTGGGGTTGCAGCCCCTGTTAAAGAGATCGCAAAAAATCCTGACCTAGCATACGATTATACAAGTAAAGGAAACTTAGTTGCCGTGATTAGTAATGGCTCTGCGATTTTAGGATTAGGTAATTTAGGTGCCCTTGCGTCAAAACCTGTAATGGAAGGTAAGTCTGTTTTGTTCAAAAGATTTGCTGACATTGACTCCATTGATATTGAAATAAACAATGATAACACCGACTCAATTATTGAAACAATAAAAAATATTGGTGGAACTTTTGGTGGTATCAACTTAGAGGATATTGCTGCCCCTGACTGTTTTATAATAGAACAAAAATTAAAAGAACTATTGGATATTCCTATTTTTCATGACGATCAACATGGAACTGCAATTATAACAACTGCAGCTTTGATTAACGCGTTGGATATCTCTAAAAAAAAAATTGATAAAGTCAAAATTGTTGTAAATGGTGCGGGAGCTTCAGCACAGGCATGTGCAAATTTGTTTAAAAGTTCAGGTGTAAAAAGTGAAAATATAATTATGTGTGATAGTAAAGGGGTAATTTATAAAGGCCGAAAAAATATTGACCAATTTAAGTCAGCTCATGCAGTAGATACTCAAATGAGAACACTTGAAGAGGCCATTAAAAATGCTGATGTTTTTTTAGGTCTTTCTGCTAAGGACGTTGTTACAAAAGAGATGGTAAAATCAATGGCTAAAAATCCAATAATTTTTGCGTGCGCAAATCCAGATCCCGAAATTAAACCGGAATTAATACAAGAAGTAAGATCTGATGCGATTATAGCAACAGGGAGATCTGATTATCCTAATCAAGTGAATAATCTAATTGGTTTTCCTTATATCTTCAGAGGTGCTCTAGACGTACGAGCTAAAGAAATTAATGAAGAAATGAAAGTTGCTGCCTCTAAAGCAATCGCTCTTTTAGCACGTGAGAACGTTCCTGACGAAGTCGTTTCTGCCTATGGGGGAGATAGACCTAGGTATGGAAAGGATTATATTATACCCTCAACTTTTGATCCAAGATTGATAAGTGTAATCCCAGCTGCAGTTGCTGATGCTGCAATGAGAAGTGGTGTTGCTAGAAAAAAAATATCTGATCTAGAAATTTATAAAGATCAACTAACGAACAGGCTTGATCCTACTATGTCATTAATGCAAGGTATTAACGCAAAGGTAAGAAAGAATCCAAAAAGAGTAATTTTTGCTGAAGGCGAGGACGAAAATATGCTTAAAGCTGCAATTGAATTTGGAAGAAATAAATTAGGAACACCTATCTTAATTGGTGCAGAGAAAAGAATAAAAGAGCAATTAAAAAATATTGGATTAGATGAGAACTATAAAATTCAAATTGTTAACTCGACAGATAAAGAAAAAAGAGAAAAATATGTGAAGCACTTGTATAAAAGGCTACAAAGAGAAGGTCAGCTAGAAAGAGACGTTGATAGGCTTGTTCGTAATGAAAGGATTGCTTGGGGAGCCTCTATGATAGCTTGTAATGATGCTGATGCAATGGTGACCGGAAATATAAGACACTATGCTGCATCAATTGAAAAACTTAAGAAAGTGACCCAACCCAGGCCTGGGGAAGAAATATTCGGTATGACAATGATAACTTTAAGAGGGAAAACGATTCTTGTTGCTGACACAAATGTTCAGGATTTTCCATCTCCTGAAAGATTAGTTAAAGTTTCTAAATCTTGTGTGAGAGTTGCAAGACTATTTGGCTTTGATCCAAAAGTAGCTTTTTTATCTCACTCAACTTTTGGTAAACCAATTTCAAAAAATACAAAACATGTTCGAGAAGCAATAGAATTACTAAAAAAAGAAAAAGTAGATTTTGATTTTGATGGTGAAATGCAGCCTGATGTTGCTTTAAATCCTACGTATAAAGATATATATCCTTTTTCAAAAATAGTTGGAAATGCGAACATACTTATTATGCCTGCGCTCCATAGTGCAGCGATTTCTACAAAACTAATGAAAGTTTTTGGTGGAGGAAAACTAATTGGTCCACTTTTAATTGGTCTAGGTTCTCCTATAGAGGTAGCTCCGTTGAGAGCGAGTACATCTGAAATACTTAATTTAGCTTCAATTGCTGCTTATTCATCCGATGTAATTGATTATTCTAATTAAATTTTATTTCTGCTCAATTCGTTAGCTAAGTAAATTGAAGGATAAATTTCTCCAACATCATAAATTTTGTTAGCCTCTTTGATGACTTCTTCCTTTTCGTTAATATCCATAGCTATTCCGAAAATGTAAATATTTTTATTTATAGTTTCTAGAGTATAGTTTCTAGATTTTGTTTTTTTGTTAAAAATTAAAGCTGACCTTAGTTGGCTAGTTATTAAAATATCTTTTGCTGTGCTCTTAAAATTACTTTGACCTTTAATTGTAATTGCATTTTTTACTGATCTAACACCCTTCGTTTCCCATGCGATTTTAGTTATTTTTACTTTTTCTTCAGGTTCGTCTACCTTTCCAGATAAAAAGATTCTACCATCTAAAACTTCTGCCTGAATTGATAAAAAATATTTCTTATCTGATAAAGCTAATCTTGCTGTTAAGTTTTTTTGCATTATTGTATCATCAATTTGCATTCCTATGGTTCTTGGGTCAAAGGTAATATCTACACCCGTTCCAAAACGGCTAATTGAAGAACATGAAGAAACTAGTATAATTAAAATAATACTAATAATTTTTTTCATTTTTAATTTTTAAGCATAGTTGGTAAATTTTTTTTTTATTTATTTTTTCAGTCTCTAAAATTAAATTAACAGTATCTTTTAAGCTATATTTTTTTAAGAATTTTTTTGCTTTGTTGATAATTTTACCTTCATTAAATACATTATCTTCATTTTTTTTTTCGGATATAACCACTGTCAATTCACCTTTCAATTGATTTTTAAAAAGTTTAAAATCATCTAATTCTTCTCTATAAAATGTTTCATGAATTTTTGTAATCTCTTTAGCAACTAAAATTTTTCTACCTGAAAAAAAAGTTTTGAATTTTTTCAAATAAAAATTTATTTTTAAGGAAGGTACAAAAAAAATAATTGCAAAATGAAATGATATTAATGAAGAAAGAATTTTTTCTAATTCTTTCTCTGTTTTTGGAAGAAAGCCAAAAAACAAAAATTGATCTTTAAAACCTGAAACACTCATTGCAGAAATAATCGAGGATACTCCGGGGATTGGTACAATGTTTATTTTTTCTTTAATACACTTGTTTAAAAGTAATCGTCCTGGATCAGATAATAAAGGTGTTCCTGCGTCTGAAATCAAAGCCAAAATTTTGCCCTCTTTAATGTATTCAATAATTTTTGTAACTTGATTTTTCTCATTATATTTATGATATGAAATCAATCTTTTTTTAATTTGAAAATGGTTTAAAAGTTTTAGGGAATGCCTAGTGTCTTCGCATAAAATAATGTCAGTTTTTTTTAGGACATCAATAGCTCTAAATGTTATGTCTTCAAGATTTCCAATGGGGGTTGAAACAATATATAAAGTGTTAGTAAGCAAATGCATAATATGAAAAATACAATTATTATAATATTATCTTATATAATAGTTTTTTTTAATTCTAATCTTTTTAGTAACGAAAATTCTCAAACTCTTAAAGTGGGTTTGCTGGCTCCACTGTCTGGTAAATATAAAGATTTAGGAGATTCACTTTTATTTTCTTTACAATTAGCACTTGAAGAAATTGGCGATAAAAAGGTTTTTATTGTGCCTAGAGACTCAGGGTTTGAGGACAAAAAAAAACTTAATGATGCTGTTGAAGATTTAAGATCTCAGGGAATTAACATTATTATTGGCCCAACAAATAATAATGAATTTGACGAAATTAAAAAATATAATGACATGATTTTTATTTCTCCATCAAATATAACTCCAGAATTCACTAATAACATAATCAGCATAGGCATTAGTTTGGAGTCTCAATTATTAGCTCTTACAAAATTTATAAAAAAACAAAAAAAGAAAAAAACAGTGATTATGTTTCCAGAAAATGAGTATACTGATTTTATACAAAAGAAACTCAAAAAATTAAACTTAGAAAATTTTAGAACTTTTACTTATAGTTCAAATCCGCAAATATTAACTGGAGAGATTGAGACACTTACGAATTATTCTCAAAGAAAAAGAAGTTTAGAATTAAGAAAAAAAATGTTTGAAGATAAAGACGATGATCAATCTATTAAAGAGTTAGAGCGTTTAGAGCAATTATATACTTTAGGAAATGTTAATTTTGACTCAGTCATAATTATTGATTTTGGCAATAGTCTTAAAAGTGTTTTAACTTCTTTAGTTTATACAGATGTTAGTCAAAAAAAAGTTTTATTCACAACTGTCAATCAATGGTTTGATGAAAGTATTTTTTATGAAAATACCATTCAAACAATTTATTACCCATCAATTGATTATAATCAGTTCAAAAAATATAATAAAAATTATTTTAAAAAATTTAAAAGTTATCCAAATGAGATAACAATATTAACATATGATGCTTTAGGCCTAATATATTATGTTTGGAAGAAAAATGGAAAAATAAGTTCTATAAATGATTTTTCTTTTAAAGGTAAGATTAAAGGAAAAATAGGAACCTTTAATTTTAATGAGAGGAAAGTATCTCAAGATTTAGACATTTACAAAATACAAGATAAAAAATTTATAAAATTTTAATTTTTTTTTTTAATTTTTTAAAAGCTATAAAACGGTGGTCCATATTGAGTTTTTTCCTATAACTCATTTGTCCAAAAGTAATCTTTGATGAATTTGGTATAAAAATCGGATCATACCCAAATCCTTTTTTTCCTAATATTTTTTCTGATATTTTTCCGTAAACTCTGCCTTCAACTGTAATTGTTTTGCCTTTTGTATTTTTAAAAGAAAGACAACATATAAAATAAGCTGAACGATTTTTTTTTTTATTCATTTTCTTTAAGATATGTTTCATGGCTACAAAGAAACTTCCGTATTTTTTAGCTAATCGAGCAGAATAAATTCCGGGCTTATTGTTGAGTGATTTAATACATAATCCAGAGTCATCTGAAATAACTGGATAATTTACGTACTTCGAAAAATAAATTGCTTTAAGCTTAGAATTTTCGTGAAATGTTTTACCGATTTCTTTTGGACTAGCTAATTTTAGTGAAATAGGGGAAATTTTCTTAAATTTTTTTGAAATAAGATAAGAAATTTCTCTATATTTACCTCTATTATGGGTCCCTATCAAAATTTTTTTCATACTAACCTAGTATTTTTATAATTATTTACTATATAGCACTCAAATGTCTGAAAACGATAAAAAAAAGCAGGATGGCAAAATAGCCTCAGATAAGTCCTTAAAAAATGAAAAGAAAGAGGAGTCCAAAGAATTATCGATTGATGAAAAACTAAAAGAAGCTGAGGATAAGTTACTTAGATCTTTAGCTGAAATTGAAAATCAAAGAAGAAGATTTGAAAAAGAGATTAAAGATGCGTTTGAATTTGGATCTTTTAATTTTGCTAAAGAAAG
>MDTD01149430.1_pt1 | contig 12160 bp, 9 predicted proteins | sample 811221 | NCBI WGS metagenome assembly MDTD01 (sample SAMN05326646, study PRJNA326480) | marine metagenome | isolation source: seawater | place: Pacific Ocean: South West | collected 2011 | reverse complement strand
GGTGGGTTAGGAGATCCTGTAGATTACAATTATACAAACTATGTAAACTGGTTAGGGCTATTCGGTCAAGTAGAATACTCTGCAAATTCTTTAAAAACCTTTGCTATGGCCGGAATGACTACAGTTAAATACATCCACTGGAATCATTTTAAAGATGCCAATAACTACGATTACAGTTATGTACAGACAAAAGATGCGAGTGATTTAGACTTTGTTGAAGGTTTAGGAGATGCTACAGGCGGTCATGTTAATGATCTTTACATTGAAGCAGACCCTATTACTACATTTCAAGTAAAAGGTGGGGTTCTTTATGAGTTAGGAAATGCTTTAAGTTTCTTAAACGCCGTGCCTGTAGTTGGTAAAGTCTATGATGATACAGATGTTTGGTTTAATTTTGGATTGATTGATAAAGCACCAATTTTTGACCAGGTTATTCAAGATTGGGATGCTAAAATGTCAACAGATCCTAGTAATGAGAAATTTATTGCATTCGAATTTGGATTAAATGCCAGGGCAAATGATGGTACCATGGCTGGTAAACTTAATGTATACAACACTTCATGGAATGATAGGATAGCTACCCGATATGTACAAAATGAAGATGGAGATGATGATATAGTTTATTTAACCGGTATAAATCAGGTTCATTCTGGTATTGAGACAGAATTTTCAGCTCAGCTTAATGATATGTTTAGGGTAGATATGGGATTAAGTTATGGTAATTGGAGATACGCTGATGATGCTACTGGCACATACAGAGATAGTGACGGTAGCGATCAAGCATACAGCTACTCTTTAAAAGATCTAAAAGTTGGTGATATGCCTCAAGCTAGTTTGAATTTTGGCTTAACTGCAAGTCCTGTTGAGGGTTCAGCCATTCAGTTAACTTACAGAAGATATGAGCTTTTTTATTCTGATTGGTCTCCTACTTCTAGAGAATTTTCTGATGGTGAAACACCAGATAGAATACAATCCTGGAAAGCGCCTGGTTATGGAATAGTTGATTTAAACGCTTCCTACGATCTACCATTTGAATTTGGTGGCACTAGCGCAACGGTTGTATTGAATGTAAGGAATTTATTTGACGAGGTGTATGTACAGGATGCAACTGATAATAGCAGATACAATGCTGTCCCATTTAGAGTAAATTCTCACACGGCAAATGCTGCTGAAGTATTTTTAGGTATGCCTACCGCATTTAATTTAGGACTTAAAGTTAATTTCTAGGGAAGACGTATTATATTTAAATAATGTTAAAACGAAAAGGTCAACTTTTATTATTTAATATAAAAGTTGACCTTTTTTGATTTTAAAATACAAGAATAGATATTACCTAACGTTTTCATAGTAAATTGATCATAGGTATTCACCAGCCAAACTACTTACCGTATCCAGGTTTTTTTCACAAAATAAAAGATTCTGATTTATTTGTTATTTTAGATGATGCACAGTTTTCAAAAGGTGATTTTCACAATAGAAATAAGATAAAAACTAAAGATGGATTTAAGTGGCTTACAGTGCCAGTGCATGCAAAAAAAGAACCTATAAACAAAATTAAAATAAATAAAGATTTCAGGTTTTCTCGCATGTCTTGGAATGAATATCACCTCCATCTTATTTATGAAAATTATAGAAAATCAGCTTTTTTAAGTTCTTTTAAACAAGTTTTAGAATCTTTTTATAATACTAATTATAATTCTTTGATTGATGTAAATATGAAGATGATAAATATATTTTGTAATATTTTCGAAATTAATAAAAAGTTAGTATTATCAAGCAGTCTGGGTATACCACCAAATATAAAATCCACTGAAAGACTAGCTTTCATTTGTGAGGCTTTAGGTGCAAAAAAATATTTATCAGGACCTGATGGTAAAAATTACATGGATTTAAGTATTTTTAGTGATAAAAAGATAGAAGTTATTTTTCAAGAATATTACCCAGTTTCCTATAAACAAAATTATGGTGAATTTTTGCCATATATGAGTGCACTAGATGCATATCTAAATTGTGGAGAGTTAATTTGAATATTTTATGTATCGGTGCTCATCCTGATGATATTGAAATTGGTTGTGCTGGTACTATCAAAAGATATGTTAATCAAGGTGCTAAAGTTTATTACCTTATTGCCACACTTGGAGAGAAAGTGAGTGTAGATAATACGGAATTGCTAAAAATAAAAGATTCTCGCACTAAGGAATCAATAAAGGCTGCTAAGTATATAGGTGCGAGCGATATTTTTATGTTAAACCTAAATGACACTAGGATTAAACACGATGGAGATACGGTAAAAGCCATTGAAAAAAAAATTAATGAAATAAATCCAGATTATATTTTTACACATACTGTAGATGATAATCATCAAGATCATAAAAATATAGCGCTTTCAAGTTTATCAGCATGTAGGCGTCGAAAATGTAATATTTTACATTATGAATCACCATCCACAGCACAACATTTTGTCCCCACAGTTTATTCTGATATTACTGACACTGTTGATAATAAAATTGAATCCATTAAGCTTTTTTTAACACAGGAACAAAAGGTATACGTTGACCCTGAAGCAATTAAGGGATTGGCTAAATACAGAGGATATACATCTGGTATATACGAATATGCTGAAGCATTTAGTGTTACAAAAATATTTTTATAAAATATCTTTTTATAAAATTAATTTTAGCTGTTTATTATATTTTTCTAGTAAAATTAGAAATATATGAGAAATTTCAACAAAGATATATCAGTTGTCCTTGCTTCAAATTCTTCTCATTACAAATACGCCGCGATGGCATATCAAAAAAATAATATTTTAAAATATTTTTTAACAACAATATTTTTTAAAGAACGAAACATATATAAGATATTTCCTAAGATAAATAAATTATTTTATTCACGTTACTTAAAAGGTTTAGATTCAAAATTAGTAAAAAGTCTTTACCTCAGTGAGTTAAAATCAGTATATATGACATATTTTTCTAATTCTTCCTTTTCAGAGAATTATAGAATAAATAATGAGCACTTCGGAAAGCAAGTATATAAAAATTTGTTAAATGAAAATTTTGACATTTTTCACTTTGTTAGTGGCTTAGGATTAGAATCCATAAACTACGCTAAAAATATTGGCGCTAAAGTAATTTGTGATCAAAGAGGAGCGCATTTTTTTCATGAGATTAATCAAATAATGAATGAATATAATTGTACAGGAAAGTATTGGTTGCATCCAGAAAGTGCATTTACTGATAGATTGATGAATGAATATGATCAATCCGATTATATTATTGTAAATTCAAATTATACTAAAGCTTCTTTTATTAATGCAGGTTTTAAAAAGGATAAAATCAAAGTAATACATTTAGGGACAGATAATAATTTATTTTCACCTAATAATCGAAAATCATCAAATGAATTTAAATTAATTTTTATTGGTTCTATATATCCTGCTAAGGGTATTGAATATTTGCTAGAGGCATGGGAAAGATTATCTATTCCAAAAAGTGAATTAGTTATAATAGGAGGAGAGGATAAATACTTTAATATTAAAGAAATTAAAAATGTTACACTGAAATCACATCTATCACATTTAGAGATAAGTAAATTTTTGAAAGAGTGTGCAATTATTATTCTCCCCTCTATCGATGAATCCTTCGGTTTAGTTGGCCTAGAAGGCATGAGCAGTGGTTTACCATTAATTACTACAAATAATTGCGGCGTAAGTGAAATAATAACTGATGGATATGATGGCTATACTGTTCCTGCTAGAGATGTTGAAATGCTAGCATCAAAAATTAAGTTGCTTTATGATGATCGTAAATTATTAAGGAAAATGAGTAAAAATGCAAGAAGCACAGCATTGAAATATTCCTGGGAATCTTATGGGAATAAATTAGTTAATTATGTAAAAATGGTGCATTCTCAAAATGAAATATAATTTTAGTATTTAACTTTTAATTATTAGGAATTACAATCTTTTGTTTTAAGATTAATATCTAAACTCAATATTACAATATATTTTTTTAATAAATAAAATTATACAATTTTCTACTATCATGTAAAATATATGACTTAAATATTTTTATGTAAGGCTATATTAAACTAAACGAATCAATTTTTTTACTCTCAAGTCAAATAAAAATATATTAATTCTGTTTATGAATTTATTAGAGATTAGTATGTTCTGCCCTAGAATAACATTTTTAAAGTTGAAATAAAACGCTTTTTTCATTTCTTCTCTATAAATTAAACCAAGTACGATAAAAAAAGGTAAATGATTTGAAAATATATCCATATCTATTGAAAGTAAGACCCACTTTTATTATAAGTTTTTTAAAAAAAATCTTTAAAATCAAGAGAAAAGAACTAATCACTGATAAAGGAACATTTTATATAGATCCAATTTCAAATTTTGGTACAAGATTAATTATGGATAATGTATATGAGCCTGAAATGATTAAAACTATTGAAGAAATTATTTCGATAGATGATTCATTTTTTGATTTAGGTGCAAATGAAGGTTATTTTTCCGTTTTAGCAGCTAAAATAGTTGGTGAAAAAGGTTTAGTATATGCGGTTGAGCCACAATCAAGATTGCAAGAAATAGTTAAACGTAACTTTAAAACAAACAAAATTGACAATTACAGAATTATTCAAAAAGCCATTTCAAACAAAGAGGGTACTGTTCAATTTTCTTTAGCTCCGGACACAAATACAGGAAGTAGTGGGATATTTAATGTGCAAAAATATAAAAACCCAAAAGAGGTTGTTGAGATGACAACACTAGAAAAGCTTTTTGACAATGAAAAAATAAAAAATATAAAGTTAATGAAGATTGATATTGAGGGATTAGAATATGAGGCTATATTAGGCTCTCAAGATCTTTTTAAACAAAATGTTATAGAAAACATAGCATTAGAATTACATCCATCTATTATTGAAAAACGAAATAACAAAGTTAGCGATATTATAGATTTTTTATCTGAGGCTGGTTACGTAATCAATAACAAATACCCTACATTAGTTTACTCCAAAAAATAATTTTTATTTCAATATCTTCAGGTTATATATATAAATAAAAATATTTATTATATTCTATAAAATAATTATATATTTCTTTATAATTATATAAACAAAATATATTTTTTAATAAAATTTCTGTATAAATATTCTATTAATTTATAAACAAGGTTAAGATATGTTCTTTATTATTCGTTCTGTCTTTAAGGTAGCATTAGTATCTATTAGTATGATATTTATTGCTTTTGGACAACAACCCTCTATTGACGAGATAAGAAAACTCATTGATAACAATAACATAGATCCAAAACTTTTTAAGGATAAAATATCCTCTGGGTTGTTACAAGAATCATCTGAAGACCAACAATCAGATGGTTTTGACAATTTAGATGTTATAATTGAACAAAGAGACTCTGAGAGTGCCGTTAATCAAGAATTATTTTTCGAAAAAAATATAAAGGATAATGAATCTGGAAAAGCTAAAGTCATAATTGATGATGAAATTGAAAAAAATATGGATTTAAATGATGGTACATCTGCAGGTACTATAACTTCTAACCTTACTAGAAACTCTAATAAACAGTATTTTGGTTATAATTTTTTTATTGGAGGTAATGAAATTTTTGAAAATACAATGGATGATGCTATAGATCCTGATTATTTGATCGGTCCTGGAGATCAAATAATCTTAATGCTCTGGGGACAAACAGAATTCAATAAAACATTCACAGTTTCGCGTGAGGGATATCTTTTTATTGATGATATAGGGCAAGTATTTGTTAATGGGTTAACATTAGATAAACTTCAGAAAAAATTATTTAATCTCTTAAAAAAAGTACACTCTAGTTTAAATCCAGTTAGTGGAAACCCTTCAACCTTTTTTGATATAAGTCTTGGTTCTAGTGTAATGAAGCCAAAAAAAATATTTGTTGTTGGGGAAGTAGAAAAGCCAGGTGCATACTTTACTAAACAGTCTACTTCTCTATTTACCTCACTATACTATTTTAACGGACCGACCATTAATGGTTCGTTGAGGGATATAAAGTTAGTTCGTAATGGTAAAGATTATAAAAGTATTGATTATTATGATTTTTTGCTTTTTGGAAAGAACACAAATGATATTAGGCTAATAAAAGATGATGTAGTTTTTATTCCAAAAAGAGGTAAAACTGTTACTACCAAAGGTGAAATAAGAAGACCAGGTATTTATGAGATTAAAGAATCTGAGACTTTAAATGACTTAATTGATATTTCTGGCGGATTATTAAATACTACTTATTTAAAATTAATTCAGATTAACAGAATTGTTGATCCCTCTAAAAGAAAAATATTATCAGCTGATAGGGTACTAATTGATGTTGACTTATTAAGTTTAAATAAAAATGAAAAATTTAATTTAGTTGATGGTGACATAATTGAATTTTTTAAAATATCAGATCAAATAGCAAGGTCAGTTAGAATAAATGGCGCTGTTAAAAGGCCTGGTGTTTATTCATATTACAAAGGGATGAAAGTTAAAGATCTCGTCTCTAAAGCTGATGGTATTCTAGGTACCACTTATGAGCAAAAAGCTGAAATTACTCGGATTAACAACGACAATTCTCAAACCTTAATTAATCTGAATTTATCTGCAGCTTTAAATAATGATCCAGATAATAACATCATCCTTAATGAAAATGATGCCATAGAAATTTTTGACTTCCAAGAGATGCTATTCAGGAATAATGTTGAGATTGTGGGACACGTGGAAAATCCTGGTGTTAAGATTTTTAAAAAAGACATGAATCTTTTTGACCTTATTTTTTCAGGCGGAGGTTTTGAAAATGAAGAACACTTAAAAAATACTTATTTCGAAAAAGCACTTCTAATAAGAAATGTGAATGAATCATTTGAAAAAATACAAATACCATTTCGATTAGATTCTGTTTTAGCAGGTATGGGACTTGCAAATGAAAAATTAAAAATGGGCGACAAGGTTCGAATTTATTCAATCAATGAAATTGAAGGAATTACTCCAAACACCGTCTCTATTGGCGGTAAAGTCAAAATTCCTGGCGTTTATGACAAAACTGATGGGATGAGATTAAGTGATTTACTTTTTTTGGGTGGAGGTTTCTATGATGCTGCTTATTTATCAAATGTTTTTAGAGCCAGGGCAGATATTATTAGAATTGGAGAAGATTATATTTCAAAAGAAATAATTTCTTTTAGTCTTAATGATATAATTAATGATCCAAATTCTCCTGAAAACATTTTATTGAAAGCTGGAGATGCTGTTACAATTTATGATGCTTCTCTTTTTAGATATGGTAATTCTGTTTCAATTGAAGGAGAGATTGCCAAGCCTGGTCTCTATGAACTGAAAAATAATATGAAATTGACTGATTTAATTTTAGAGGCTGGTGGTATAATAAACGGCATAAATAGTTTTGTTTTTGAAATTGCTCGGTTAGATGATAATAATTTTGATGAGAAAAACTACTCCGAAATAATAAGTGGTGAACTAAAAAACACAGAGTCCATTTATCTAAATATGGAAAACAAAATTAATACTGTCTTGAGAAAAAACGATATTGTTTTCATTAGGCGAAGCATGGACAATCAAAAACAAATGAGGGTATCAATAAGTGGAGAAGTTTATTATCCAGGAGATTATGTTTTAAGTAATGCAGATGAAAAGGTTACCGATGTAATATATAGGGCAGGTGGTTTAAAGCCTTTTGCGTATCCCTTTTCTTCAAAATTAATAAGAAATAATGAGGAAATAAAATTATCCTTTAACGAAGTCATCAAGAGACCAAAATCTAAATCAAATCTTAAACTTTCCCCTGGTGATCAAATTATAATAGGCACAAAACCTGGCTTAGTGAAAATATCTGGTGCAGTTAATTCGCCCGGAAATTATCAATTTATCAAAAATAAAAGATTTAATGATTATGTTAAAATGGCAGGAGGTTATACTAAAGATGCTTCAAGATTAGCAAGTTATGTAGTACTACCAAATGGGACATCGAAGAAGATAAAGCTTTTATCTATTTCGCCAGAAATTGCTGATGGTTCAAACATTGTAGTAGGTTTAAAGCAAGAATACGTGCCATTTAATTTCACAGAATATTTTTCAACATTGACCCAAATATATTCTGACTTATTACAGGCAATGTTGATAATTAGAGCTACATCATAATTCTGAAATGAAGTTTACTGAGCTGAAAAGAATTTTTGAGGATAAACTAGGAATTTATACCCTAGCAGATATCGCAAGGGAGCTGAATGTTTCACCGCAAGTAATTAATAATTGGAAATCAAGAAATATTGTTCCCTATAAATACATACATTCAATTAAAATTCTCATTGAAAAAGATTTATCAGGTACTGGTGATAATGAGCAAATTAAAACAGTGGCTAAAAATGAGGAAAATTTTGAGGAAGATGAATTCTCTATTGAAGATTTTATTAAATTAATTATTCCATATATTCAATTATTAAAAAAACACATGATTTTTTTGATAGTTATACCTTTATTAACCTTTACGTTTTCTTATCTGTATTTAAGGTTTTTTGTAGCCCCTGTGTTTGTTTCTACAACACAAATATTACCTCTTGGAGATCAAGTTTCTAAAATTTCAAGAGCTGCTTCAACTTTTGGTCTGCAATTTGGTGGAGGTAGTCCAAAAAATTTATCTTCAATAAGTATGTTTCCATCAATCATAAAAAGTAGAATGTTTGCTAAGGAAATGATGCAAGAGAAAATTATTCATTCTAAGAATAAGGAAAGTGATTTTTTAATAAATGTAATTCTTGGGTATCAAGTTATCAGTAGCTCAAGCCCTGATAGTTTAGTAGAAATAAGTTTAGATGAGTCGACTAATTTTATTTCAAAATTTAAAAGTATGATTTCAGTTGAAAAAAATAAAGAAGAGTCTAGCTTATTAAACGTTTCTATTTCTAGTAATGATTCATATTTATCTAAGAATTTATTAGATAGAGTAATAAGTAAAATGCAAAGTATTTTGATTAGTTTAAAGTTATCTTTAGCTAAAGAGAAAAAAGAATTTATAGCGGGTAGAATAGTTGAGGTAGAAAAAGAACTTGCATCAGCAGAAGATGATCTCAAAACGTTTAGGGAGCAAAATAGAAAGATCATTGATTCTCCTGCGCTTTTACTTGAGATGGATAGGCTGTCAAGAGAAGTTGCAGCTTTACAGCAGATTTTTATTACATTAAGGTCTGAGTCAGAGCTAGTTGAAATTGAAATAATCGAAAGAGGAAGTAGGTTTCAAATTTTGGATAGCCCTGAGGTGCCATTATCCCAGTCAAGTCCAAGGTTTTTATTCACATCAGGATTATTTTCTTTAATATCAATTTTTGCTGTGTTTCTAATCATTATCATAAACCCAATAATTAAAGAAAATTATTATTTATTCTACCTGTTTAAAGAAGATTCGAATTAAAATTTAATTCTTAATAAATATTTGCTTGATCGGTTTTTCATTTTAATGTTCTATAACCTATTATGAATCTACATTGTGAGTAAAAATTCATTAGTAAAAAAATAAAAAAATCACTAAAATTGTTCTTATATAAATATATAGTTCTATAGTTTGTTTTCAATTTTTTAGTACCCTAGTTTAATTATTAAGCCTTCTTAAATTTTAAAATTATTATGTTCGATAAAAAAAGTATACTTGTTACCGGTGGCACTGGTTCTTTTGGTAAAAAATTTATCAATTCTATTTTTGCTAATTATAGTCCTAAAAAAGTTATTGTTTACAGTAGAGATGAACTAAAACAATTTGAAATGCAGGAATATTTGCCAGTTGATGGTAAAAGCCCAATTCGCTACTTTATCGGTGATATAAGGGACAATAGTAGATTAAAAATGGCTACAAAAGGTGTTGATTATATCGTTCATGCGGCCGCACTAAAGCAAGTTCCTGCAACGGAATATAATCCATTTGAAGCTGTGCAGACAAACGTTCTAGGAGCTCAAAATATAATTGAAGCTAGCTTAGAAAATAATGTAAAAAAAGTAATTGCTTTGAGCACAGATAAGGCTGCTGCTCCAATAAATTTGTACGGCGCTACAAAACTGACTTCTGATAAATTATTTGTATCCGCTAATTCATACTCTGGGAAAGACGGTACAGATTTTTCAGTTGTTCGTTATGGAAATGTTCTTGGAAGTCGTGGCTCAGTCATTCCTTTTTTCCTGAAAATGGCTAAACAAAAGATTATTCCCATTACAGATGAACGAATGACCAGGTTTAGCATAACACTTGATCAGGGCGTAAATTTTGTTATTCAATGTTTTAAAAATATGATTGGTGGGGAAATATTCGTACCTAAAATACCTAGTTATCGTATAATAGATGTAAAAAATGCAATATCCCCAAGTTCAAAAATTGAAATTATCGGCATTCGTCCAGGTGAAAAATTGCACGAAGAAATGATTACAATCTCTGACTCAATAAATACAATCGATTGTGGTAAATATTTCGTAATCTTGCCTTCAATATCTTTTTTAACAAAAGATAAATATGACAAAGTAAATAAAATATCATCTAAAAATTGTGAATATGGCTTCAGCTACAATAGCGAAAATAACGACAACTTTCTTTCTATTAGTCAATTAACTAGTTTGGTGAAGAATAATTTAGATTAAAGTGATGATATCGTATGGGAAGCAGACAATTGACGATTCAGATATAAATTCTGTAGTAAAAGCACTAAAAGGAAACTGGTTAACTCAAGGACCCTTAGTAGATAATTTTGAACATAAATTAGCTGAATTTTTCGGTTCTAAATACGCCTCTGTAGTGTCGAGTGGTACTGCTGCTTTGCATCTAGTTTTAAAAGCTTTGGAATTGTCCAGTAAGGATATCGTAATTACTTCTCCAATAACTTTCTTAGCAAGTGCAAATTGCATCGAATATGTAGGCTGTAAAACTGATTTTATTGATATTGATACAGACACTTATACATTAGATCCTAATTTGCTACGAGATAGGATAAAAATGGACAAGGAATCTGGAAATCACATAAAAGCGATTATAGGTGTAGATTATGCTGGTCATCCATGCAACTGGAAAGCATTAAGGCAAATAGCAGATGAATTTAATTTGGTATTAATTAATGATAATTGTCATGCTCTAGGGGCTTCATATCAAGGGGACAATAAATATGCAATACAATATGCTGATTTTGTCACACAAAGTTTTCATCCTGTAAAACACATAACTACGGGCGAAGGTGGTGCAATTATGACCAATGATAAAGTTTTTTATGATAAAATAAATGTATTAAGGTCTCATGGAATGCTTAAAGATAGTTTTATGAGAAAAGAACATGGCCCATGGTACTATGAGATGCATCAGTTAGGGTATAATTATAGAATTACGGATATTCAATGTGCCTTAGGTATAAATCAACTTAAAAGAATTAATGATTTTTTGTCCAAAAGAAAGAAAATTGCAAAAATATACGATGAAGAATTATCTGAGTTTAATCTGTTTAAAACACCTACTGTAATTAGTAATGTAGGTCATGCATATCATTTATATCCATTGCGTATTAATTTTAATTACCTCAAAAAATCAAAAAAAGATTTATTCGAATATTTATTAGATAATGATATTAATTTACAAGTTCATTACATACCAGTGCACACCCAGCCTTATTACAAAAAAAAATATAATTATAATGTGGGCGATTACCCTATATCTGAAAAATTTTACCTGCAAGAAATTTCTCTGCCAATATACCCAAGCTTGTCTGAAAGTGATCAAAGCTATGTAATCAAGGCAATCAAAAAGTTCTTTTATTAATATGGTTAAATTTATTTCGGAAGTTTCATCTAATCACAACCAAGATATGTCGAGGATGAAAGACTTTATTGAAGTATCGGCAGAAATTGGGTGTGCTGGAGTAAAATTTCAATTATTTAAAATTGAAGAATTATTTTCAAACGAAATCCTCAAAAGTAGTAAAAAGCATCGTTTAAGAAAGCATTGGGAGCTAAATGAAAAGCTCATACCAGAACTTTATGAGTTGTGTTTAAAAAATAGAATTAGTTTTAGCTGTACACCATTTTATTTGGATGCTGTAAAAATACTTGATCCCTTTGTAGATTTTTACAAAATAGCGTCTTATG
>MDTD01157213.1_pt1 | contig 12161 bp, 18 predicted proteins | sample 811221 | NCBI WGS metagenome assembly MDTD01 (sample SAMN05326646, study PRJNA326480) | marine metagenome | isolation source: seawater | place: Pacific Ocean: South West | collected 2011 | reverse complement strand
GTCCACCGGGATGGCGACCGAAGCAGAAATTCGTGACGCGGTGGAAGCCGCCCGTGAAGCCGGGTGTGACGACATCATCCTGCTGCAATGTACCAGTGCGTATCCATCAACCGCGGAAAATGCCAACTTGGCAACTATCCCGGATATGCGTGAAAAATTTGGTGTGCAGGTTGGCCTGTCCGACCACACGTTGGGCATCGCCGTGCCGGTGGCATCGGTTGCTTTGGGGGCAGTGGCCATTGAAAAGCACTTTATGATGTCCCGTGATGAGGGTGGTCATGACAGTGCCTTTTCTTTAGAGCCGGATGAGTTCACGCAAATGGTAGAAGAAAGTACACGTGCGTGGAAAGCCATTGGCAAACCGACCTATGGGCCCAGTTCGGATAAGGAGGAAAAATCCAAACAGTTCCGTCGCAGCCTGTATGTAGCGGAAGACATCAAAGCTGGTGAAACCTTCACCGAGCAAAACGTGCGTTCTATCCGCCCCGGTTACGGGTTGGCACCGAAGCATTACTGGGATGTTATTGGCAAAAAAGCCAAGTTGGACCTCTCCCGTGGCACAGGCCTGAAGCTGGACCACGTAGAAAAGTAGCCAAATGGACAAAGAGCTGCAAAAAGCCCTGTATGCTGTAGATAAAGTCTGCCGCCTTCAACACGAAGTCGGCGTGCATAAAGACAGTATCCGTAAGCAAAGGCTGGACAGTTTCTTGTTCAAACTTCACGCCAAATGCCCCAAAAGTTACTTGCTGGCTATTCTAACCATAGTCAGAAGTCTGGTCCCTGCTGCGCGTACTCGTTTGGTGCGTAATGTAGCGTTGTTGGGGTATGACCCCACCCCCCGCCAAAGGTTTGGTGCTGTGGCACAGACTTTTCATGGGGATTTTTTTGATGCCGGTAAAGACCGGCGGCCAACATTTTGGGCTGTGCGGCAGAGCTTAAAAATTTTATGCCGTAAAAAAACGCTGGAATTTGCCCATCAAACGTTGCAAGAACATCCGTATGTATGGGCTAAATATCTTATCCAGACCTATGTGAGCTATACCTTCTTTAAAAAATACATTAAAAAAGCCAAGCCACAGGTGGCGGTGATTGTATCTGACCATACGCCGGTACCGTGCGGGTTTATTCGTGCCGCTGAAAAGCGCGGTGTACCCACGGTGTATATTCAGCATGCGCATATTAGTGAATCCTTTCCACCGCTGGATTACAGCCTTTCGGTTTTGGAAGGGCAGGCGGCGCTGGACACCTATAAAAAAATTGGCCCGGCCCGGGGTGATGTGGTGTTTAAAGGTGTGGCAGGGGACAGCAAACCCTTTCGTGTGCCGGATTTCTCTCAAGGTATAAAGGCGGGTATTTTTGCCGGGCATAAATTTACACACGGTGTGCAAAAACTAGCAGAAGAGGTAGCCCGCCAACCATGGTGTAAGGAGTTACACCTGCGCCCGCACCCCGCCCATAAACATCATTTCCCGACAGAGCTTAATGTGGCGGGTGAGTGCGTGTTCCACCGTTCGGACTGTTCGCTTTCCGCCTTTGAAGAAGCGGAAAAGATGGATGTGGTGTTCGTAGGAAACTCCAGCTCAGCCCTGGAGGTGATGAAAAATGGCACGCCATGTATTTATTTTGACGACATGGATGAAATCCCGCATGATTATTATGGCTTTGTAAGGTATGGCCTGCTGCCGGAGGTCAAAAATCTGGCTGCCTTAAAAGATTTAGAGAGCACACTAAATGCCGTATTTGATGGCACGTGGCCGCAAAAAATGGCGTATTTTGATGGGGGGTATAATAAGTCACCTGAAGAAATACAAAACAATATAAAAAGTGCAGTAAAAAAGTTAACTCATGAGCCAGCTTAAACATTTTATTCGTGACGCGATGCAGTACATGCCCTATGAAATTTCCATGGCCACATGGCTGGCGCGCAGTAAGTATTTGACCAAAGAAAACCCGCAAATTCTGGATGACGAGTGGCAAACACACTTGCAAACCCTGCATGCTGATGGGGCCTGTGTGGTGGAAAACTTTTTTACAGAGGAAGAATGCCGACAACTACGAACCGAAATAGACAACCTGCTGATTACCCAGAAAGGCTTTGTTCATCAGCCGGATAAGGTGGGGTCAGATCATCGTATATATGGGGCGCAAAAGGTTAGCAAAGTTCTGGATGATAAATTCGGCCATAACCCGGACCTGATGAACATGGCCATGGCCCACCAGGGAAATGACGTGGTTTTGGGCTTTACCCTGGCGGCCAAGATGAACTATGTGGAGAACAACCCGGGCTCCGGCGGGGGGTGGCATCGGGACTCGTTTTTAAAACAATTTAAATGTATTGTCTATTTAAGCGATGTGGATGAGACCAACGGGCCGTTTCAGTTTATTAAAGGCTCTCACCAGTATAGCCAAATGGTCCAGGACACCCGCACGTTGGGCTTGCCGTATAATCAGGTACGGATGAGCCACGAACAGGTACAAAAACTCATCAATCGCAACCCCGAACGGCTTTTAACCGCGACAGCCAGGGCCGGAACAGTATTGCTGGCCAATACCAGCGGCATCCACCGGGGTAAGCCTATTGAAGCCGGGCAGCGCTATGCCTTGACCAACTATTATTACAACCGTGGCCTGTTGAAGCCGGATATTTTTGAACACTTTAAACCTGTGGCTGGGTATCATCAGTTATAAATCATGGCAAAGAAAAATATCTTAATTTTTTGTGATTATTATATGCCCGGGTATAAGGCCGGCGGGCCGATTCGCTCTATTCAAAACTTAGTTGAAAAGCTCGCGAGCTATTATAATTTTTACATCATCACCCGTGACCGTGATTTTGGCGATAAGGAGCCTTACACGAGCGCCAACATTGGCCAATGGCAGCAAGTGGGGGCTGCGCAGGTTTATTATGCATCACCGGGGGAGTCATTAGCCAAAGTCGCTAAAAACATTGAATATGAGCATATGTACATCAACAGCTTCTTCTCCCCGCATTTTTCCCTGAAACCCTTGCTGTTGCGCAAATTAGGTAAACTGAAAAAGGTGCCGGTAACTTTAGCCCCGCGCGGGGAGTTACTTAAGAACACGATGAAGTTAAAGCGGTATAAAAAAATACCCTATTTTTGGATGTTTAAATTGCTGGGCTTGCCCAAAGGTATACGCTTTCAGGCAACTTCAGCGGAAGAGGAGGAGGTGATCTATACCCACTTTGGCCGCAATACCCCAGTTGTTTTATGCACCAACATGTTTAACGCCACAATGCTGAAAAACAAAGCCCCCGCCAAGCAGGTCGGGGCGGCAAAGCTGGTGTTTGTGGCGCGGCTAAGTCCTAAAAAGAACTTACACGGCGCGTTGGAAGCTTTAAAGAACGTAACTAGCCGTATTGATTTTGATATCATTGGCCCCATAGAAGGTGAAGGCTATTGGGAGTCTATTAAAAACCTTATTGATAGCTTACCGGAAAATATTCAAGTGTCGTACTTGGGGGCGAAGTCCCCAGCCAAGGTGGAAGAAGCACTAACCTATTACCATGGCCTGTTTTTCCCCACCATTGGCGAGAATTTTGGCCACAGCATATTAGAAGCCATGGCTGCCGGGTGTGTGCCGGTTATTAGCAATACCACACCATGGTTGAACCTTGAGGAGCACGAAGCCGGATATGCCTGTCCGCTGGAAGAAACAGCTCTTATGGAGGCTGTTGAAAACCTCGCTGCGTTTGATGCAGAAACATGGCAGCAGTGGTCAGCCAATGCTGCTGCCTACGCCCGTAAAATAAGTCAAGATGAACAAACTATACAAAATGCCCGCCGTCTGTTTGATTGAGGGTATATAGAAGAAATTGCTTGACAAATTCCCCAGTTTTTGATATAAAAATAAATAATGCAGGCAAACCTATGTTGCCTGTTTAATAATAAGAAAGAACCCAAAATGCTTTTAACCACCACCCCATATGTTGAAGGTTATCGTATCCGTCGCTATGGTCCATTGGTGGCAGCTGAAGCAGTAATGGGAACCAACTTATTCCGTGATTACTTTGCCAAAATTCGTGATGTGGTGGGTGGCCGTTCCGGTTCTTTCCAGTCCGCTCTGGCTCAAGCGCGTGACGGCATTATGCATGAAATTCAAGTCCAAGCCAAAAAGGCTGATTGCAATGCCATTATCGGCATTGATTTGGACTATGGCGAGGTGTCCGGTAAAGAAACCACCATGCTGATGGTGGCTGTACAAGGCACCGCGGTTTATATCGAACCTGCCTAAATCCCGCCGCGTATATATTTCAAACTACTAGACCATTGGGTATATGTATTATGTTTTGCCCTTCGTAATGCATAAAAATAAGGCAGTTTTTACAAGATTGCTTTAACTTAGTATTTTAAGTTATTGTTTATATTTATTTTTATTCTCAAGCAGCCATCGGCTGCTTTTTGTTTTTATACAACTTTTTCTCGCTGAATATAAAAAACCATTTCTATGATGATAGTGCCAAAGGGGGGCGGGAGAGATAAACCCAAAACAAAAGGAAGAAGGACTATGGATAGTTATCAGTTTAATTCAACGTATCATGCCCTGCAGTGGGCGACTGAAGTCTTGCGTAAGCATCGCTTTGCGCAAATGCCGTCCGTCTATGCCGAGATGCTACGCGATGAAGGTGAGGGGGATTATATCACCGAATGGCTAGGCGTTGACGACACCACCCAAAATAAACATATCATCGGCACAACCTTCCACAAGAATGCTACTGGCACTCCTTTGATGGCTAACAATGCTATCCAGTTTGAAAATGGCAACGCCGCCACAGGATTTCAGGTGTTCTTTTCCAGTGGCAATATCACGGATGGAAAAATTGAAGTATGGAGGATGGATTAATGCCTATCTACAAACAAGTAAACGGGGAGTTGGTTGAACTTTCCCCCCAGGAAGAAACAGCTCGCCAGGCTGAGTGGGACGCTTTTGAGGCGGAACGTGGCGTAGAGGAAGCTAAACTCAAGTTAATCGAGCTTGACCACCACCTGCGTCGCGCGGAAGAAGAATTGATTGATGCGGGCAACTTGCAAGTTAGCCAGTTTTTGCTGGATATCAAGGCTGAAAAAGAAGCATTACGAGCCGTTATTAACCCCGCTTAATACAAGGAAGGTGATATGGATATTCAAAGGCTGCGTCCTGAATATTATGAAGAACTTTACATGTTGATGTTGGATGAGTGCTTCCCCGATGTTCCCACCACATTTGAGCAGGCCTGTGCGTATTTAAACGAAGCGGTTATCTATGGTTTATTTCAAGACGAAAAACTGGTGGGGGCCTTTATATTTGGGGATGTGTGCGACGATTCAGCTTTTTTTGATATGGTGTGCCATACCTCCCAAAAAGGCAGGTGGGCTACCCGCAAAACCATTCGCAAGATTATAGACATTGCCTTTAACCAGCTAAAGTTACAATTCATATGGGCGCAACCTAAGAATACCGCCTCATTAAAAGCCGCTTTAAAAAGCGGCTTTGTTTTTGTGCAGGACACCATGGAGCAGGAACATCCTATCCTTATTTTAAGTCGGCACAACCTCAACAAAAAATATTTAATTAAAACAGGAGCACATTAATATGGGTTCACTTTTTTCACCAAAAGTTTCGGCACCGCCGCCGCCACCACCTCCACCGCCACCAAGTACCATTCGCGATGAAATCGCCGGTGTGGAGCAAATACCAGTAAAAGGGGCGGATGGTTCCGTTACCTATGTGACCAAGCGTATTCCGTTGACGCCGGAACAGGAAGCAGAACAAGCGGAATTCAAAGCCATTATGCAAGACGCTTTGGATGAAATTACCCGCTTATCTTCATCCGATTTTAGCGAAGGCGATGAAACAAAAACCATTTTAAACGCATGGGAAGAGGAGCGTAAAAAACTGTTGGAGGACACCTTTAAAGAGCGTGAAGTCCATGAGGAACAGAACTTGACACGCCGTGGCCTAGGAGAATCCACCATTGCACGCGAAACCAAGCGTCGGCGCAGGCTTGACCGCCAAGAATCCTTGGAGCAATTGCAGCGCGAGCGTAATTTGCTTTCCAACGATATTCGCCGTCAGCAGCTGGATCTACAGCAAAACTTGTTCAATGTCGCCAGCCAACGCTCCGACTTGGATAGTGCACGGGCCCAGCAGTCGGCGGCCTCCGGTATTGGGCGTTTAATTTCAGCCGATGCCGCACGCCAGTCATCTTTATTGGATTATCACCTGGCCCGCTCTCGTCAGCAGACTTCTGCTCAGAACAACCCGTTTTTGGGTGTGCTGGGTGGAAGCATTCTTGGCAGCAGCGCCGGTGTACCGGGCATATTGACTGGTGGTTTAACAGGCTTATTCAAGTAAGGGGAACAAGATGGAAAAGAATGTACAAGCATGGCTGGAGCAAGAATTTTTGCCATGGAAACAAAAGGCGCAGGAAGCGCAAATTCAACAAAAGCAGCAAAAAGAGCAGCTATTGAAAAATCTTACTGTGCTGAAAAACGCAGCGGCTGAATTAATGGCTGGAAATGCTAAGCAAGCTTTGCGTACGTTGCATAATGCCGGGCTGGCAGAGGATGTTGCCAATATTGAAAAGAACAGTAACGGCAATGTGTTAACGCTTACCTATACCGATAAAACCAAACAGGACATGCTGTTGACAGATATCTTGAAACGGTTGCAGGCGGTTGTGGAAAGTCAAACTTAAAGAACTTGTTCTAACAGGCGGTCTTTAATATCTTCGGCCAGTTTGCGGTCAGCGTCATCATCGTCGGTTTCAGCCATGATGATTTCGCCCATCAGCTGTTGCCAGTCTTCTTCCATTGATTGAGGGAAGATGCGTTGGTCAAGGTAAATTTCCCAAAAAGTGGCAACACCATTGCTAATGCGTGGGTCAATAATGCTCTGGCGTTGGTAACCTAAAATGGCTGTGCCATGCAGGGCAATGATAACTTGTTTGATGGTATGGTACGCCAAATCACCACGGTAGTTGTTGCCAAGGACGGGTTCTAATGCCTTATACATTTCCTCTTCTTCCACAACAACGCCCGGGTCACACCGTTCGTCTGACGGCATAATAAAGCCGAAGCGGGAAATAAGGTCAGAGGTTGCGGGCGGGAACTCAAAATCAATCTCATCACCATCTCTGGTCAAGATGATGTTGTACTTTTGGGGTTCTACCCGTGACCCGCTTATGTATTTTACATTGTCGTCCATAACGGAATGAACTTAACCCGAAGCGCTAAAAAGCGCAATTGCCAAAAAAACAACTTTAAAAACCCCTGTTGCAAAAATGGAGTATTCAAACATGGATGACATGCCAACCTCCCTGTATGTGGAGCTTAAAGAAATACGAAGCGAAATCAAGGAATTAAAGCAAGAATTTTCCCGTTACAAAGGTTTTTTGGGCGGGGTTTTGTGGGCAGCGAGCGCCACTGGCGCGGCTGTTGTTTTTTTAATCAATTGGATAAAGGGAAACCAAATATGAGAACGATAAACGAACACATTATACATTGTTCAGATAGTGACTTCGGCGACGTGGAAATTATTCGCCATTGGCACTTGGCGCGAGGGTTTAAAGATATTGGTTATCACTTTGTCATTCGACAGGATGGTGAAATTGAACTGGGCCGTCCCTTGGAACAAATGGGAGCCCATTGCGCTGGCTATAACCGCCACAGCGTTGGCACATGTCTTATTGGCAAGAGTGGCTTTACCCCCGCACAGTTTGAGGCGTTGCAGAAATTGCATATGAGCCTGTCTAAACTTTTTACAGGTATTCGAGCTGTGCCGCACAATGTGCATAACCCGCACAAGACCTGCCCAAATTTTAATATTTATAACGTATTGAAGGAGGCTGAAAAATGATGTCTTTAGCTATACCTGTTCTGCGTGAAGTTCTCACTGCATTTAACCGTTCCAAACAGGGGAGGGGGGCAAATATCAGCGGAGAGATGCTCGACCGTTTGGAGGAGTTCTTATTGAAGGATAAAAAAGCTCAACAACAGTTGATGGATTTTATTAACCAAAGCCGTGAACATGACCAGGCGTTGTTTCAATATAACAGCCCGTGGGTGAATAACGTGCGGGGTATTGTAAGGCCTGTAGCAACTTTATTGGCCATGGGGTGGTATGTGTACGCTCGGGTTAACCAGTTGGAGCTTTCATCAGAAGATTACGCTGTCATTGGCGGTATACTGGCTTTTTGGTTTGGTCTACGTCCATTTGAGAAAAAAAGGTGACGCAAGTCGTATCAGCCGATAAAATACCCCCATGCCAACGGAACATATATACAAAAAAGCAGTTATCACCGGTGCCAGTGACGGCATTGGGGAAGCGATTGCCCACGAACTTTCTGACCAGACGCATTTACTGTTGATTGGGCGTAACCTGGATAAACTAAAAGATATGCGCCACCAGCTGAACCGGCTGGGACGCATGGTGGAAATATGTTCAGCGGACCTTACAACCCGTGAAGGTTTAAATAAAAGTATTAAAGCCATTGATGCCTTTGTACCGGATTTATTTGTGAACAATGCCGGTTTTGGCATTATGGGGCCATTTTCTCAGGCCGACTTGGAAACAGAAAAAGAAATGGTAGCCTTGAATGTACTGGCGGTTATGGAGTTAGCCTATGCGACAATTCCACACCTTAAGGAACGGGCCAACCAGTTTGGTCGTGCCAGTATGGTGATAACTTCAAGTGTGGCAGGTTTTAACCCAGCACCTTATTTTGCGACTTATGGGGCGACCAAGTCCTTTGAGCTGTTCTGGGGACAGTCACTGGATGTTGAGCTAAGAGGTGAGGGGGTAGATGTTTTAACCTTGTGCCCCGGTGGAACAAAGACCAGCTTTTTCAAACGGGCACGGCCGCATCAGGGAAAATCATCTGATTTATCACAAACAGCTCAAGAAGTGGCCAAAGAAGCTATTGATGCCCTCAATCAGAAAAAACGTCTGCATGTGTGCGGTCACCGCAATCGGTTGTGGGTGCTTGGCGGACGTTTTCTACCGCGGCAAATGGTCGCGTCGATTGTTGAAAAAGTGTTCAAAAAACTGGCATCCGAATAAAAAAGTTCTGGATTTTTCTTTCATTTCTTATTACACCAATGGGTGGAGACGTGGCCGAGTGGTTGAAGGCACCGGTCTTGAAAACCGGCAAGGGTTAATAGCCCTTCGTGGGTTCGAATCCCACCGTCTCCGCCAGTTATAAATAATTCCCCTTGCCTGGGGGAATTATTATAACTAGAGATATGTAGCGGGATGAGAATCCACCATACCAAACCACGCAAATTCAATTTGACAAGCCCTTTCACAAGCGTAACAATACGTCCATTCATCCATTCCTTTTTCCAGCAACCTTGCGAGGTTCTTTTTATGTCCAGTGACAACAACAAGCCCAAGTCAGCGGTGAATAACGCCGTGACTATCACCATTGGTGAGCCCATTCTTCGTAATGGCATGACTATCAGCACCACGACCAGCCAGCCCTATGCGGCGGATGCGGCCAAAAAGCTGATGGAAATTGCGCGAGATATCAACAACAAACCTTCCAGCTGATTCACGATGCCCGCGTATGCGGGCTTTTTTGTTGCATACAAAACTTGAATTTCCCTAAAACCTGACTTATAAAGTCAACCATGATTGAATTTAAACCACTGGTACCCGGAAAAGCTCCTGCCGACACAACCGTTGTTGTGGCGATGAGTGGCGGCGTGGACTCTTCCGTGGCCGCAGCTATTTGCCAAAAAGCCGGCTATAAAACCATTGGTATTACACTGCAGCTGTGGGATTACACCCCCGCCAGCGAAGGTGGCAAACAGTTTGGGACTTGTTGCGCGCTGGATGATGTGTACGACGCTCGCCGTGTGTGTCAGACCATCGGCATTCCCCATTATACGCTAGACTATGAAAGCGAGTTTAAAGAAGCCGTTGTTGATGACTTTGTCGAAACCTATCTGGCCGGGGCCACGCCTATCCCCTGTGTTCGTTGCAACCAGCGTATTAAGTTTGATTCGCTTTTAAATAAGGCCAAAGCCCTAGGCGCAGATGTTTTGGTGACGGGCCACTATGTGCGTAAAGAAGTCAAAGATGGCAAAGCCCGCCTGCTAACCGGTGTGGATTTAAATAAAGATCAGAGCTACTTTCTGTTTACCACCACGCAGGAGCAACTTGAATTCACTGACTTTCCTTTGGGTTACGTCTCGAAAGATGTTACCCGTGAGGTCGCCAAAGAGCTGGGCCTGCACGTACACGCCAAAAAAGACAGTTATGACATTTGTTTTGTCCCCGGTGGTGATTACCGCAAGGTGGTGCGCAAACACGCCAAAGAAGCGATTGAGTCGGGGAATATTGTAACTACCGATGGGGAAGTCATCGCTCAGCATGAAGGCATTCTTGATTATACCGTCGGCCAGCGCAAAGGGCTTGGCGGTGGCTTTGGCGTGCCCATGTACGTGGTGGAAATTCGCCCTCAGGCAAAAGAAGTGGTCGTGGGCCCTAAAGAGGCCTTGGGCACCAAAGTATTCACCGTGAAAGAACTCAACTGGATTGGCGAAGACGGCTGGGATGGTAAAGAGGTCACGGTTAAAGTCCGTAACCAGCACACACCGGCTCCAGCTACGCTTAAAAACTTAGGCAGCGGACGTGTGGAAGTCACCATGTACACCCCAGAGCAACAAGTTTCCCCCGGTCAAGCGGCTGTATTTTATGAGGACGAACGCCTGCTTGGCGGTGGCTGGATTGAAGTACCAGAATCCGCCCGCTTGGCCAAACCCACCAAAGTTTCCATTCAAATGGCAGGCTAAATACATTTTTTTAGCCCAAATCGCATTATTTTCATTCCTGACACTTGAAAGCCATTCAAATCGTCACCATGTCAGTTTTAGCACTTAATTAATGTGTGGAGGCTCAAGGGATGGAGTTTAACCCTAAAAATGCTATTTTTGCGGAAGGCGACAACCGTCAATACGCAGAAGAAATAGACAGTGGTGTGTACTTATACGCCAAAGTAACAAAAGAAAACAGTGTGCCAGTTGTCAGCGGCCGTATTATCAGCAGTGATGAGCTTGAACAATACGAAGCGTCAACTGGCCCCATTGAACAATTTGAAAAAGGCGAAGGTTCAGTTGGGGAAATTATCCTCACAGCAGCCAACCGTGGTGTACTGGACCAGTATGATCCATTAGAAGAAGCGCCGGAAGCGGATGTTCTGGTTTATACCTGCCCGTCTGAAGGGAGTGACTTTGACGTGCTCGTGGCTGCCAAACGAACTGAAGATGGCTATTCCTATGAGGTTTCGCACGCACCCCGTGATATGTCACAAGATATGCTGGAAGCCAGTGTTCAGAGCTACGAGCAGGACGGCCTGAATGTCGCGCAAGTGAACAAAGAGGCCATGATTAATGTTGTGGTTCATGAAGCGGAAAAAGCCCGTGAAGTGGAAGTGCAAAAAGACAATCATTTAAATATTGATGACCGCTACACCGTAGACGAAGACATGGAAGTGGAAGAATTGGCCTTCTAAAAAAGTTTGCCTCAGCAAAGACCCAGAGCGACCTGCATGTTTTATGCAGGTCGTTTTGGTTGGGGCGCTATCCACGCCATAAAGCCGGTGGCCACACAGATAAGGGCAGAAACATACAACATGCTCTCGGCCGCTATGCCCACATCAAACATCCACCCAAAAATCGCTGGGGCCGCGGCGGTGGAATAAATTCCCAAACTTGTAATCATACTTTTAATTGCGCCATAATGCTCGGTACCGAAGGCTTCGGCCCACAACGCCACACCCACGGTGCCGGTCATGCCGACTCCCAACCCCATCAAGGCAAAATAAACAGGGGCAAAACTGGGGTGAGGGGCCCACGCCAGTGCCACCATACCCAAACCCAGCGGCAGGGGTACAAACGGCCTTAACCTTAACGCGCCGAAGTGATCAATCAAAACTCCCGTCACAAATGCCATAATCACCCGTCCCACGGCATAGGCCCCTAAGCCGAGCGCCATCACCAGCACGTCCCATCCTTTCGCTTCGGCAAACATATCCGCATGGAAAAATAGCGCGGTAATAAAAAACGGCGCCACTAAACCACTGGGTAAAACCATATAAAAGAAGGGTGACTTTAAAACATCCAGCCGTGTCCAGCCTGGCTCCTCGGCCTCCTCAAGTT
>MDTD01160822.1_pt1 | contig 12162 bp, 4 predicted proteins | sample 811221 | NCBI WGS metagenome assembly MDTD01 (sample SAMN05326646, study PRJNA326480) | marine metagenome | isolation source: seawater | place: Pacific Ocean: South West | collected 2011 | reverse complement strand
TTTGATGCCTCAGCGTTTCCAGTAATTTTAGCAATACCTTTGTATGATGATCCGTAAAGCGCAGAAAGGGTTGCCAGCTTTACAACCTTCCTATCAACCTGTCCGTGAAATAAGTTTTGTCTAATGTCTTCGTAGATATCAGGTGCAGCCTCTTGACCGGTTACATATCTCATGACACGCGGTTCTAGGGAAACAAAGTCTGCTTGAAAAACTGTACCTCTTTTAGACGGAACAATAATATCTCTATTCTTTGAAGGGAGAGTCAAGACTGCAGGGCCTGACTTTACAACCAGGCGACCAGTAGAAGTACTTGTTTGAGAGTAGATTGCTTGGTTAGCTTTAGAGCTTTCTTTGTCACCCCAAAAACTTTTAAGAGAGGAGACTACAGAAGGACCGGAAGTGCATTCCCGTATGTACTTTTCTATTTTTTGATTGTCTACGGACGCTCTGGATAAGCTTCTAAGGAACTCTCTGCAATCTTGGAATGTTTTATCATATCCTGTCTTGCCATAAACAGAAAGTGTATCAGAGACGTTTTCTGCAATATCTCTTATTCTACCATAAAATACACTTGATGGTAACGCGTCTGCCCATCTTATTTCTTTGTCTTCTACACCCAGGGCTTTAAAAGCTTTTCTGTGACCTTCAGGTGCAATTTTAAGATCTGGACTGGGTTTGCCCATTATAGAAAAAACATCTTCGACCGGTACACTTGCGTTGCAATCACCTACACCATAACTAGCAGTTGGATTGTGTGACCATTCGTACGTTCCATCAGAATTTACAGACAAACTCTGATTTGTACCTAAGATGTTTTTACTAATATAGAAATCCACATGGAATATTAGACTGACATGCAAAAGTGTACATAAATTTAGCTGCCTTCTTCTTCGATTCCCTCTATCGCCACAACAGCATCGTTTACAACGTCCACAATAGACTCGAACTTTCCGTAAGAGTCAAGCTGGACAAGCTTCACGCTTGTCTTAAACTCACCAGCTGCAATACTGTGATCGATTCCAGTGACAGCGTAAATATTGTCTACTGTCGTGCCTGTTCCAAAGTCTATAAACAGTTGTTGCCCAAAATTCCAAATCGGGCACCCAATTGTCTCTATGCTTAATTGGACCGGGGCAACTCTAAGAGGCAGCCCAGACTCACGGGCACCAACAGGATCTTCTGGCCCCCCTTGATTTCTAATCATATTTACAGTCGTCAAAGAAGGGTCTGACATCGATTGTAGTCGAGCACTAGTAATACCTGATGCTTCTTGACCATACCTTAATGAAGGCATTGAGTTCATTATAAAACTTTTAAGATTTGAAAGTCCACCCTTAAGTCTAAATCTTTGACCAGCAGTTCCTACATCACCTGTTGAGGTTGCTGGGTATGCTTCTAATAATCCACTATCAACAGCCTTCTGCAGCCCTTTTGTTAGTGCCATTCTCTCGTCCGGGGTTGGGGCTCCTTCTCTAGAAGCTGCAACAGCAGCCGGTGTGATAAGGCCCATCGTCGCGTCTTGAGACGCATCGAGCATCTGCTTAATACTTGAATAGCTTGTGTTTTGAGAGTCAAACAAGTGCAGACGAAGTAGCGTTTTTGCAGTTCCTCCAGGTACCTCTTCTGTGTCTACAATTGGAACTGTTTCCATGTAAAGCTGAAGGGTGGGCATCTTAAACTGGAGCTCAGCGCCGCTTTCTTCGCCGTACGCATGTTGGAGTACTTTTTGCTGCTCAGCAAATAAAGCTGCTGAGTCTTCCTCGTATCGATCACTTAGTTGTCTTGAAGTTCTATCTTCATCATCTCTTGATTTGTAAAGACTTTCAAATCCGTAAGCTTTTGCAGCAGGATCAGATAGGAACATCGTGTTTAGAAACCCTACAAAACCTTCGATAGTCATATTCAACAAGTTTTCCATTTGCTTCTCGAGCTCTGTCTTAAACTCATCTGCATTAATTGGAAACGAGGCAATATTTCTATTTCTCATATAAGATGCTTTGTCATTAAAGTTGTAGCAAATTATCTGTATATCGTCAAAGAAATTAGTTGAAGTTACAGGTACACCTACAAACACAGAAAGTAATTTTCCTAACGACACATAGTTTGCTGAGCCGCCTGACGGCATTTTTATCTTTCCAGTCTTTTTATCAACTGCTTGGAAAAAAGGATCTCCTGCACCGCTCTCCAACTTTTTCAGATTTCTTATCTTATTTCTAATCTCTTCTTCGATGCTTCTTTGTAACCTATTGCCGCCGCGGCCGCCGACGCCTAACTGGTCTATTGCTGTAGAAAGCTCATTAAGATCAGCATTATCAGAATTTCGTGCTGCCCTCTGGAGCCTACGGATGGCTTGTCTTGTATCATCATCCAAGTTTACAGTTCCTGCAGGACTTGATAGAGCACCAAGAATATTTCCTTCACCCCCGAGAGCTGCTGAGGCTGCTGAAGACATTCTGCCTCTAATTGACGAAATTAAATCAGTAATGTCTTTTATTTTTTCAAACTCAGCCTTTGTTTTTTCGCTCATCCCTATTTGAATTGACTTAGCAGCTTTTGCGGAAAGCATTGAAAGGACTAACTCTACTTCAACTTGCCCCACATCATCAAATGAAAATGAAGAGTTGACAACCATATATTTTTCTTTTGATCGTAAACTTCCGATAAATTCACCAAAAATGGCTTGAGGATCAGCTGATGTGGGTGACTGGTGTACTTTAGCATCTGGGTGTGCCCAACCATACTCTATCATTAGGTGGGTCGATCTAAACATCGAAGGACGAACAAATGCTGCAATTTCTGCCATTCTTGATCTATCATGCAGAGTAAATTTAAGCTTACCTGACTTGTATGACATCATTCCGCCTGAAGGCACTACATTAAATGTCAAGCTATTTAGCGTCATTAAGGGCCTGAATCTGTCAATTACAGATGCCGCTCTTTTCACATCTGGAAACTCAGATGTTCCGGCTGCAGCGGACCTCTCGTCTGTCATAGGAGGATCATACTCTCGGTGAGTTTCATTAGCGTTTATCAAAGTTTGAGGTGCAGTAAACAGTTCCATTCCTGCTGTAGAAAAAGGCTGTGGTGTTATCTCTTCTCCGTCTGTACTTGTAAAGTCAGGTTCAGACTGCTGATCTGTTACAACAGCTGCATCCTTTGCTGAAAGAATCATCGACTCCATAGTATCGTTTTCTACTTCAGCGTTTCCTAATAAAAACTGTCCGAGTGAAAGCTTGTTTATTCTAGACTTTGTATCACCTGAGGGTGACAACATTTCTCCTTCTTGAATTAGGACAATATCTATAAATGGAACTGCGCGACTAACTTCTAGCGTTGGCATCGCGTTTAAAAATAAAGCAAGTGCACCAGTGTCTCGATTTGCAGGAGAAAATCTAGATGTCAATACTTGTATTACTGACATTGTCGGCTCTCCATCGGCTGGCCGGCCGTTGTTTTTATTGACATTTGAGTCGTCCGGGAGACCTGCAACTTTTCTTATTGAATACGTTGACCCTTTTTTGGCACCTTGCCCCTCAGGTGCATTGTCAGGCGTTAGTAAGACATCAGACGTGTTTGCTGTCCAGTCTTCGTCGGGCTCATAGCATATTTTAATTAAACTACCTACGTCTGATTTATCTTCACCTTCTCCAGCAGTCACATCTTTAATTCTATCAAGTAAATTCTGTGTTGTAAGCCCACCCTCAGTAATGTCCATTAGAATAGACGCAACATCTAGTGCTGGCCCAGGTGTGGGTATATCAAAAGCGCCTCCTTGCAAAGAAGACTCATCTTGTAATAAAAGAGAAACAAACCCGTCCTTAGAGATAATTCCAAAATAGTGACCCAGCTTTGTTACTATTCGATCAACTCTTCTAGACATTATACATAAGCCTCAACTTCATTTAAGTCGGTCGGAATTAAAAGTCTAGTACCCGGAGGAACTTGAGGTGACCAACCAATTCCGCTAGCAGCTGCAATAACCCACCAAAGACGACCGTTCCCATAGGCTTTTCCTGCAATAATATCGAGTCTTTCCCCTTCTTTAAGCACATGTATTCTATACTTGATCGCACCTGTCTTAACAGCACGATGTATTAAGCTATGCGCTCGAGGAGAAGCTAACTTTTTTCCGCCAGCTATTTTTAAAGTATTGTCGTACCTTCCTAAACTCATTTATTTCTCCTACGTCGGGTCACTAGACGCTGAGGCTTCTCTTGCTTTATCTGCCTTGGATTCATCTGTGTCAGTTCCTGCACCGGTTGGGGTTGCTGCAGCCTCTGCTGCTGCCATCTCTTCTTCAGTCTTACCTTCTGCGTAGACTTCACCATTAAGTGCCCTACTAATTCCTACAGGATAAGCGACACTTCTCATCATACCGTCAGAGTCTAGACCCATTGGAACATCGTGAATTGGCTTAAATGTAATGTTTACTTTCATAAACTGGGGAGCTCGAGCTCCTAAAGAAGTTTCCCATGGTGCTTCGGCCCAGTCAAATGATAACTCTGTCATAAATCCAGCTAAGCCCTTACCTCTTGCAGACTCAAATGATCTTATGATTGGGTTATTTCTTTCATCCATAAATGCTGCAATTGTACTTGCAGCCATTGGTAAAGGTTCCTTGACAGAGGCAGGTGCTGTGTCACCTGTAATTGACTTTATTCTTTCTGAGACGTATGCGGGGTCGAGCCCTATAATTTCAGAATGCTCTGCCCTGTGATACTTGTATCCCGTTCCGTGAATTGTGCCAAGGACTGTGGCTGTTGGCGTTCCGTCTTGTACTTCAACCAAATATCCCATCTCTTTTCCTGCTTGTTCAGCAGGCTCTACATAGCCTGCGGCGCCCGTAGTTCCTCTAAGCTCAGAAAAGTCATCAGGATTAGCAGCGCCTGCTGTTGTAACTCTAGCGACAACTTTAACTTTTGGTAAATGGGACTCATAATTAAAGAGATCTAGCGCCGCTCCAACATCTGCTCGCTTCTCGTCATTTTCTCTAGCCTGTTTCCCGTCCTCTTTGCGAGGCCAATATAGAATTGTCGGATCAAGGACAACAATATGATCTTTTTGATATCCTAAGTCTGTGTCGTCTGTGACTTCTAACCCTAACTCTCTTAAGGCAGCAGCTTGTGATGCATTGTCTGCACCTGGATCTATCTTGGCGCGACCTTCTTCAAGTCGCATTGTTTCCCTAGCTTTTTCCTTTTCTTCTTCAAGCTTTTTAGTAGAGATATCATCAAAATCGTCTTTAATTAAGTTAAAAGCAGTTGAAGGCTGGCCGACGCCGAACAATCTTGCAATATTAAACTTAGAATAGTTAGACTTGAGCATGTCGCCGAATCTTAAACGAATCATTGGTGATGCAGTCGGTATCTGTGAGAACGGCTGGACAAATCTATCAGCAGTTCTTCCTGAGCCGTGGACTACAACTCGGCCTCTAGAATACTGTGGATACATCATCGATACAAGCTTGTTGACATTGTAATACATTACGTCTAAATCTTCTCTAGAGGTAGCTGCCAACATAAAACCCAATGAAATATTCCGGGTTGTTTTGTTGTATATCATAATATCATCTGCGCGTCCGTACCCTGTTGTGTTAGAGTATTCAGCACTAAACCCATCTGCCATTTCTGTCATAAAGGCGTGGAAAGATATTATCTCATTTGTTCTTAGGTCGTGAAAATAGAACGGCATGTACTCAGACTCAAGACCGTTTTCTATAAACTCTACATATTCTTTTGGTAGGCGACCTTTGTTTTTAGTGAGTGTGCCTTTAAATGCAGTCCCATTCCCAAGGTTACTTTGACCTGTTCTATCACCAACTTCAAGCTCATTCTCTGCGCCTTCGCGGTAAGCTGTTATATTAGAGACTGCTGCTTCCATATCACCGTACCCTAATTTGCCACCAAGGTTTACAGCATTTCTAAAAGATTCTGGCAAAATATACCTTGCAGGAGAAGCGGCATGGCGCCACGCTAAGGCGCCTGGGACATTTCGACCCTGGCCTCTTATCATTTTCTTTTTGTTGGATATTCTACTCTTCTTAACTCTGTTGGGAGCAGTATCTGGAAGTGAATCAACTCTGGATTGTGGGTGTACTCTCGGGTGCTTTGTGTTGGCACTTAAAACCTGGTTTCCTAAAGCAGCCATTGCCATGAGGAATCTATACGTGGATGAATTAACAATAGCTTCAATAAGTTTAAATACGGCTGTTACAGCTCCTGAAACTCCTTTTGGTGTGGCAAATTCTGCAATGGCGTCACCTATCTGGTTTGTATCTCTCATTACGTTTCGGGTTACAACATTATAGTATCCGGGAGCCATAGCTATATTCAAGAAAGAGTCTATTATTGACTTAGGATCAGGCGGATCTCCTTCTGGCATTGTGTCCACACCATAAAAACTTACAGTCCCCATAAAAATACAAAGTGCAAGATTGTGATCTGTTTGAGGAATACCAAAAAGCTCAGCGAACATACCTGCAGTTTCTTCACCCTTTCGTGCATGCCTTCCCTTTGCTAACTTAATTGGGTGTTTATAAGGAATTCCGGCGCCACCTTCTGTCGCAGGATTTTTTCCTGTTACAAGTGTAATGATTCCGGCAATCGTACCAGTGATTGCTAAAAGCCCTGCCATTCCTGCGACCGTATTGACAATCATTCCAATCGGCATAGGGCCGTCAAACCACTCTAAGTGAGAGTTTAACTGTCCATACGAGTTTCTATTGAAGGTATCATTTAGCAGATTAGATCTTTCTTTTGTCAGCTTTTTACCTTGTGGGGTATTTTGAGCAAACATAGTGCCTTCTTCTATGACCGGGTACCCAGTGAACTGTGCTAAAGTAGGTGCTAATGCTAAATCAAAAGAGTCGACACCAATTAAGTTGTGGCCCGTTGCATTTGCTATCAGCCTTAAGCCTACATTAAAAAGCTCGTCAGCTTCTGCTTGATCAGCGTCAGCGTCGTATTCACCCATTCCTGTCTGTACTGTATAGCCAAACTCGTTCTTTTCGTTGTCAGTCATAAAAGGAGTTTCGCCAGACGGATTAAAGCGATTCCTCTTCAAGACTTGTGATATCTTTTGCTGATGTTCTGGGTAGTCTTCAGGTTTATGGTCGGCACCAGTTGGTACACCAGGCGCGCCTGGGATCGCTGATGTGGCTCCTACTTCGTGTGTGCTGGCAAGAAGTGTGTGACCCGGCGCTTTGGACCTATCTTTAGCATCTGTACCTAAAAATGGATTTCCGCCTGCATATTCCGAATGCTTTGTCTTTAAAAATCTATTCTTGGCTTTGTTGCCTTCGTTTGAAATGTTTTTAATCACGTCTAAGTACGTTCCAGCTGTCATGCCGGAATCTAGATCTGCATCTGGTACTTTTTGTGAATGTGCATCACTAATTTGCGAGTGCCCTTCGGAAGTAGATGGGTCACTATCAATTGCAAATGTATTTTTTGAGTCTGTTACTTTTCCTTGAGTTAATTTTGATAAGTAACTACCAAGAGTCAATTTAGATTCAGAAGAGATATCATCTCTAGAATTTAGGGTTACATTGCCAGACCTTGGCGCGGCGCCATTATCAGGATGCCCGGGAACGTATAGTTCCTCTACAGACTTTTCTTCATCTGTAACATCATGACCGGTCTGGTTCCCTTTACTTGACATTTGAATTTAGCCTCTTTTTTATCTCTCTTTTTATTGCTTCTCTTCCCTCTTCTGTTTTTGATATTTCTTTGAGGGTCTCGCTTATAATATCTACTGCTTGGAAAATATTTCTATATTTCTCAGCCTGCTCTTCTCTAAATTCAGGGTCAAAAGAATCCAAAAGATTGAAAAACAAATTTGATCCTTTGTCAGTAAACCGCTGGCGTTCAAAGTCTTCAAAAGCCTTGCTATATGTTCTTTCTTCTTTCTTATCTTTATCACTCATTTTACTTATTCTCCAGCGCCTGCGAATACCTTGTATCCAGGCTGCCCATTAACATTTCCAAGTGCCCTAATTGTACCTCTTGCAATATTCTCAGCACTCATGTCTACCTGTAGGTTTATAGTAATATTAACATTCTCGTGCTGAACTGTAACCGTACCATCTCCGGAAAGCCCTTGACCGATCTGTACAGCAACTGCTAAGTTCGGATCTCCGGCGGCAGATGTTATAATCTGGCTGAGGTTGGCCATTCCAGTTGCGATTGATTCAGTCTTATCTGCAATTGTTTGTGGAATAGAGTCTAGACTTGAGATCGCTCCAGCGGCAGCGCCGGCGAACTCTCCGGCGGCTTCCATCTTGGCCTTGTTGAATCTAAGTTTTGCAACTCCCTTTGAAAGCTCAGACAAGTTTTCAAAAATAGATGTAATTTTACCCATCTGGGCACCTGTGAATATCAAAGAGAGCTGCGTTATTCTGCCTGTTACAGCAGCGGCGTCGCCACCTCCACCAATACTTGAAAGTGAAGACATTGCTTCAGAGAATTTTCCTACTACTTCAAATGTCTTCCCTAGTTTTGTAAGGTTTCTTTGTTGACCTATTAGACTTAAAACTGCATCTTCTTTCAATAGGCCATTTAGGCCCGTGGCAAGTTTTTTCATTGCTCCGCCACCGCGACCGCCGACGAGGCCGTCAACTATTCCACCAACATAGTCCATTAGTTTTCCAGAATCAGGCGGCTCACCCTCTGGAAGTTTCATAACACCAGAGACCTTAGACACCGCATTTGCAAATGACCCTACAATCCCAAACATATCACCTACAGCTTTCACCTTCTGCATGAAAGCTTCTCCACCAGTTTCAGGGAGGGAGTCAACCATCTTCTTAAGTGAGTTAAATACTTTTGCTAGCATTCCCTCGTCTCCGGAGAGCGCGTCGACGATCTTTGTGACTAAGCCGTCCGGACCTACTAGTGCCGCTATTCTTGGTCCCATGTCTTCACTTCCGCCAACTTTTTTAGGCATCATACTGGATATCTTTCCAATGGCATCAGCGAACGCTCCTATGACACCAAATGCTTTTGCAACTGCATCAACCTTAGGTCCGAACTTTTCAGCGTCTGTAACTGAAGATATTATTGCTTTGAGTCCCGCAAATGCCTTTTGAAGTGCACCAGGTGTGCCTCCATCAGAACCAAATAATACTTGACTTACTGTATTTATTACTTCTCGAATTGCTTCTGCTTGCTCGCTTGGATTTTCCATTTTGGGAACAATGCCCATCACATCTTTAATTGCGCTGGCTAAAGAACCAATGACACTAAACGCCTTTGCAATAACAGCGATTTTCTTTTCTGCTGCCCCTGGATTGCTTACACTGTTTGCTGCTGACATAACTGCATCAAACATTATTGGTATCTGCTCAGCAATTGTTCCCATAACTGTCTTAAGATAATCAGCCACAGCTGAAATTGCTTCTGTGTTAGTTTCTGTTTTAGTTCTAGAGAAAGGACCGGCGGCTGTCTTCGTTGTTGTCTGTAGAGCTTTTATCAATTCTGGATCTGGTGCCAGTGACGACATCATTTCTCCGATGGCACCTAACACTTTTCCGACAGCGGCAGCTGATCTAATTTGAGCAGGATCCATTTCGACACTTGTTATCTTGTCGATGATTTCTTTGACACCAGTAAACAGCGTTTTTACAAAGTTTCCGGATGCTGTTAATGCAGCACCTTGAGCACCACCTTCATCCATTGCTGAAGTATCTGCATCAGCTAGTTGAACAGCTACACCGCCAAGCTTAGCAATCATCTCTACAACAGCGCCAACTGCATCAATCTTAGCAGTAAGATCACCTGAGCTTTGGATTTCCATGGTCGCCAAGTCTTTGACTGCTGGAACGATATGCTGCTTGATTTGTGCAGTGAACGTTGCGACCATTTCAAGGCCACCCATCATTAGATTACCAATAAACGGTAGTTTAAATACCATCAGCGCCTTTGCTAAGGCAGCTGTATCTCCAAGGACAGTCATGAGTTGTCCTAAGGCTTTTAGACCCGGTTCAGCTCCCTGGAATGTTGAGGCATTAGTTTTAACTGTTCCGGCGAACGAAACTAAGTGAGGCATCGCATCAGAGTTTAATTTTTCTATGAAGACTCCAGCTGCCATAATTCCGAAAATACCGATTAAGAACGCTGCTGTTCCGGCAGCAAATGCAAACCCAACAAGGGCAAGGGCCGCTGATATCAGGACCATATATCCTGATTGAACAGCGAGATTCTTTAAGTCACCTAACCCTTCCATCCCTGTTTTAAATTTTTGCAAAGAAGGGATGAATCCGGCTGACATGGCGAGTACGAAGAACGATAATACCGCTACTCCTACAATGCCTACCGCGAGGGCTGGCAAGGCAGCAGCAAGGGCATAGGCACCAATAGTGAATGCACCGACAATTATTGCTAGCTTTGCAATCTCTATCGCCATCTTAACGAACGGTACTTTTTCTGACTTCTTCTTGAAATATTCCAAGGCCGGGACAAAACCCCAGGCAACTGCCATCACAAAACCGGACATTAAAGCGATTCCGATAGTAGCAGGAATTGCTAAAATTCCGCCGGCGATGGCTGCAATCTCGGTCAATATCATTGCCCCTAAGGCCACAGCAGTTATTGCAAAGAATTTGGCGATAGTTTTCATTGATGGTGCAAGCTTTATAAGTTTTGGCGCAATTTTAGACATTACAACTGAGAATATTCCCATTGCTGCTATGAATAACACGCTCATGCCGAGACCGTAGGAAGCTGGTACTGATAATGCGCCCAAGGCAATAGCAGCAAGTGCTGTCACTACCATCGTACCCATTGCTGCGGCAATGGCAAGAAGAGGAATTATTAGTTTAACCCATGGTGTTCTCAGTATTGGAATCGAGGCAATAATCATAGCTGTCGAGAAGAGCCCTAATGCTAGAACAAATAGAGACGCTGTGGCTACATTAGCTGCTGCCATTGTTATCATGGCAGCAGGTACCAAAGATGCTAGATAAATTACTCCTGCCGTAGCTGCCATGACAATGGCAAGTGCAACAAATCCGATCGCCAGCCCTTTCCAATCTAAACCTCTAAAGAATGGTCCTATAACGTGTAGAGCAATTGCAAAAGCAACCATACCGGTGGCTAAGAGAGCTGATGCAGCTAGTACTCCGATAAAAGCCTTTCCAACAGCACCAGCATTAATTTTAGATCCGGCGTCAACTGCTTTCTGCATGGCAATCACTGCAATACCAATAGCAACCATGGCGATAGCAGCGGTGGCAGCACTCTTGAGATCGAATAATGAGGCAACAGCAGCCATTGCAGCAGCAAGCAAGATAATAGCTGGGAAGAACACTGTCGCCAAGATCGTCAGCTTGAATGCTGCCTTAATCATGTCAGTGACGCCAAACTCACCAACATTCTTTATAAAGGCGCCTAAGCTCTCGGACATCGGACCCATTCCTTTCTTCAGCCCTTTTCCGATTTTACCTGCAGGTCCTGCAGCAGCAGAAAGTCTTGAGGCAGCGCCTCCAAATGCTTTGCCGAACATCTTGGTCAGCATTCCGCCGAGCTTTCCAACTACGGCTCCCTTAAGAGCACTGGCACCAGCTGTCATAACAACCTTGATCAAAATTCCCTTAAGAATTATAGGAAGAAGCTTTAGCAGTTGTGGTTTTACGGCTTCCCACAATGCTTTAAACATTCTAATCAGAGGCGGCTTAAGAACTTTCCACAGTTCTCCTAAAAGCTTTCCGGCGGCTTTGCCTAATTTCTTAAATGCCTTACCCATAGCAGTTGGAACTTTTGGTGGATTTGCTAGAGCATTCGCGATCTTATCAAAAAGTTTTGCCAGACCCTCAACAGCCATAGACAAAAGACCCTTAAAAATTCCGCCCAACGCTTTAAGAAACATCTTACCACCAGACATTACTTGGGAAGCACCCTCTCCGCCGGATTTAAAGAACTTCTTAAAGACTTCTTTCATATTTTTAAAGAATGTCTTTACACCCGCCTCAGGGTCGTTTTGCAAGTCGCCAAAGAAAGTCTTAAAAACTCTCTTTACATCTTTCATAAGAGCCTTATAACGTTTAGGGTCAAACAAATCCCCTAACCCACCAAGCATCTGTTTAACGCCTGGGAACATCTTGACGAACATCTTACCTATTTCTTGGCCGCCTTTGTAAACCACCTTCAGCGACTTACGGATGTTCTT
>MDTD01137848.1_pt1 | contig 12162 bp, 10 predicted proteins | sample 811221 | NCBI WGS metagenome assembly MDTD01 (sample SAMN05326646, study PRJNA326480) | marine metagenome | isolation source: seawater | place: Pacific Ocean: South West | collected 2011 | reverse complement strand
GGATCATCAGGATTTGTGGGTTCATGGCTTGCAATAACTCTTAATCAGATGGGAGCCAAACTCCATGGAATTAGCTTAGAACCAAATACCTCTCCAAGCTTATTTAAATTACTAAGTCTGGAAAATCAAATAAATCAACAATATATTGATATTTGTGATTTCAAAAACCTATCGCAAGCCATTGAAAAAATTTCACCTGATATAGTATTTCATTTAGCTGCACAACCACTTGTCAGAGAGAGTTATATTAAAACCATAGAGACATTTAATACTAATGTTATAGGTACCTTAAATGTTCTTGAATCTTGTAAAAATTTAGAAACAAATATAAATCTTGTTTGTATTACAACAGATAAATGTTATGAAAATGAAGAATATGGAGAGAGATTTGTTGAGTCAGATCCACTTGGTGGAAAAGATCCATATAGTGCTTCGAAGGCATGCACAGAAATAGTAACAAAATCTCATGCTTTATCTTTTAATAATCTTAGGTTGTGCACTGCAAGAGCTGGAAATATTATCGGCGGAGGTGATTGGGCTAAAGATAGAATTATTACTGACATTGTAGAATCTATTTCTAAAGAAAATGATATTTTAATAAGGAGCCCGAAATCTGTAAGGCCTTGGCAGCACGTAATTGATGTTGTTAATGGTTATCTAAAGCTCGCGATATATAATGAAAACAAAATTGAGATATTTAATGCATTTAATTTTGGCCCTCTCGAGGAAAATGAAATTAACGTTGAATCTCTTGCAAACAAATTTATGTCTAATTGGAACTCATCCAAGTCCGCAATAATAATAGATAATAACAATGATAATCCGCCTGAATCAAAAATATTAAGATTAAATTCTGATAAGGCAAAGCAAATTTTAGACTGGCAGCCTCTCATGGACATTGAAAGCACTATCAAAGAAACTGCTATTTGGTATGAGAAATACTATTCAGGAGAAGAAATTTATGACTTTACAATAGAGCAAATTAACAAATATTTATGTTAATTCTCTAATGTCATCTAAATAAAATTCTGCTTGATCTTTGCATTTTCCATATCCCCAACAGGCAAATGCAAATTTGATGTTATTTTTTTTTGAAGCAATATGATCGCCATTAGTGTCCCCAATATATACTGCATTTTTGGGATCAATTTTGAGTAATCTAATAGTTTTAGCAATTAATAATGTTTTGTTTTTGATTGATTTAATATTTTGATCAACTGAAAAATATTCATCAAAATATTTAATAATATTGGTATTTTTTAGCATATTAACAGTTGGAGTTAATCTCTTGTTAGTAATTAATATCAATCTCTTTGTTCTACTTAATTTTTTAAGCGTTTCACGAACACCATCATATAATTTTGTTTCAAAACAATATTTAAGATCATAAAGCTCTTTGAAATCCTGAATAATTAAATCTATCTTATTATGATCTTTCTTTTGCAATAAGATTTTTAATGTTTCATTAATTGTTGGGCCGATGAGAGATTCGTTGATTTCATCAGCAACTTTTATATTATTTTTTTTTAACGCTTTATTAAAACAATCAATAATTTGTGGTGCTGAATCAAAGAGAGTTCCATCTAAATCAAAAATTAAAACATCTTCATCAATGAGCATTTAAGCTTTTATTTATATTGAGCTATAAAAAGATCAATGCTTTCGTAAAGATGATTCATCATTTCATTAGTTAGGCCATGATGACATGCTAGAAGAATTCCTTGTTTCATTACTCTGTCAGCATTTGGAAAATCATCTGGATTTCCAACATATTTAACATTTTTCATCATTGGCTGTCGGAGAACATTCCCTGTGAAAACAACTCTTGTTTGAATGTTTCTTTTTTCAAGAAAAATTTGCATGTCCGTTCTATTAAATGGTGCGTCTTCATTTACGATCATTGGAAAGGCAAGCCAACATGTATAAGCCTTTGGATTCTGTTTTGGTAATGAAAAGAACTCATTATATTTACTTAAAAAATCCAAATGAGACTCAAAATGTTTATTTCTTAACTCCATGTTCTCATCAAGTTTTTTAAATTGTATTAAGGCAAATGCTGCACTTATTTCAGATGGCTCAAGCTGATAGCCAAGTTCCTCAAAAACAAATTTAGCATCATACTGAATACCTTCTAAATCAATATTAAATCTATTTTCAATTGCTTCGCTCTCCACAAATAATGATGAGCTTCTGCCCCAAGATCTCAAAAGACTGCACTTTTCTGCTAATTTTTTATCAGACGTTGCTATCATTCCACCGTTACCTGCTCCATTAATTATGTGAGATCCATAAAAGCTAGTTATTACAACATCTGCAAAACTTCCAGTAGAAATTCCATCATATGTTGCTCCAATTGTATCCGCAGAATCAACTAGAATTTTTAAATTATGTTTATCGGCAAGATCTCTTATATAGGGCCATTCACAAATATTTCCCATTAAGTCGGGGGCAACGATTGCACTTGTATTGTTATTGATCTTTGCCTCTATTTGAGTTTCATCTATACAGTAAGTATCTGGCTTTACATCTACAAAAACAGGAACTAACCCGTTGTTGACTATGCTAGCCACTGTCGTACCAAAAGTTAATGCAGGAGTAATTACCTCTGATCCCTTGGGTAAATTTAATGCTTCTACACTTAAATACAAAGCTGATGAACCTGAATTAACCATAATCGCATAGTCTTTAGAGTATTTAGCAGCAACCTTTGATTCAAATTCTCTTACATTTTTTGACATTTGAGTAGTTGTCTTTAATACATTTACAACTGCATCTATTTCCTCTTCTCCGTGGACAGTAGACCCATAAGGAACTCTAATAAATTCTTCCATTTTTAACCTTTATGTAAAATTAATATGGATAATTATAAATCAAAAAAAGATATTAAAAAGTTATTTATTTAACACTGTAGATAAATAAAAATAACATATTTTTAATAATTGCTATAAAATATGGAATCAATTTTTTGGTGATATTTAAATATGAAAGCTGTTATTTTAGCCGGTGGATTAGGCACAAGATTATCAGAAGAAACTTATGATAAGCCTAAACCTATGGTTGAAATTGGTGGTAAGCCTATTTTGTGGCACATAATGAAGATTTATGCATCTCATGGCATAAAAGATTTCATAATATGTTGTGGTTATAAAGGATATTACATCAAAGAATATTTCTATAACTATGCTTTACATAACTCAAATATAGAATTTAAGTTATCTGAGAATGATTTTAAACTTTCAAATAATAATGCTGAGGATTGGTCTGTTAAATGCGTTGATACTGGTCAGTCTACTCAAACCGGAGGAAGGCTTAAAAGAATTGAAAAGTATATATCACCTGGGGAAACTTTTTGTTTTACTTACGGAGATGGCGTTGGTGACGTGAACATTACTGATGTAATTAAAAACCATAAATCTTCAAATAAAATGGCTACAGTTACAGCTGTAAATCCTCCTGGAAGATTTGGAGTTCTAGATATTGATGATAGTGGAAATGTAATTAAGTTTGATGAAAAGCCAAAAAAAGGTCAAACATGGATCAATGGAGGTTTTTTTGTTCTTGAAACAGAAGTATTTAAATATATTCAAGGTGATGAAATGCCATGGGAAGAAGAACCTTTGAAAACCATCACTAAAGAAAAGCAATTAAATTCATATAAACATCATGGATTTTGGCAACCAATGGATACCATAAGAGAAAGAACAATTTTAGAAGAGCTGTACTCGTCAAATAAAGCGCCTTGGATTTCATGGTAAATAGTGAAAGTATTTTTGAAGTTATCTTAAAAGGTGAGTGAATAATTGGATACTATCGATTTAGCAAAAAGTATTAGAAAGCATGTACTCAAGATGACCAGCAAGGGAAAAAGTTCCCACGTGGGTTCTGCTCTCTCAATTGCTGATATTTTAGCTGTGCTTTATTCAAGCATCAATATTAGTCCAGAAGATCCCCTTGATCCAAAAAGAGACAGATTTATATTAAGTAAAGGCCATGCAGGTGCAGCTGTATACGCAATTCTTGCGGAGCTTGGTTTTTTTTCTAAAGAAATATTAGACACTCATTATCAAGATGGATCGATATTAAGTGGTCATGTTTCTCATAAGGGAGTTCCTGGAGTTGAATTCTCAACTGGGTCGCTCGGACATGGGCTCTCAGTAGCAGCAGGATTTGCTCTTGCTGCTAAAAGAAGATCATTAAACTTTAATTCTTTTGCATTGCTTAGTGATGGTGAGCTTGATGAAGGATCAAATTGGGAGGCTATATTATTTGCCCCGCATCATAATTTAGATAATTTAACCTGCATAGTTGATTACAATAAGCTCCAAAGCCTAACTACTGTTAGCGAAACGTTAAATCTTGAGCCACTTAAAGAAAAAATAATATCTTTTGGTTGGAATGTCATCGATATTGATGGCCATAATCATGATGAATTAAAAAATGCTTTCAATGAAAGCACCAACAAACCTAAATTTATAATTGCAAATACCATTAAGGGAAAAGGAGTCAGCTTTATGGAGAATAAAGTTGTTTGGCACTATAAAAGCGCAAATCATGAAGAATTGGAAAAAGGTCTAAAAGAGTTAGAGGAATAAAGTCGTGAGAGATGCATTCATAGAGTCGTTATCAAACATAGCTAAAGAAGATAAAGATATTTTTTTAATTACTGGTGACTTAGGATATGGGGTCTTGGATGATTTTGCTGAAAAATATCCCTCACAATTTCTAAATGTAGGTGTCGCTGAGCAAAATATGACAGGTATTGCAGTGGGTTTAGCTCTATCTGGATATAAAGTGTTTACATACTCAATAGCAAATTTCACTACATTGAGGTGCCTTGAGCAAATTAGAAATGATGCTTGTTATCATAATGCAAATGTAAATGTTGTCAGCATTGGTGGCGGATTTGGTTATGGAGCATTAGGAATGTCTCATCATGCAACTGAAGATTTAAGCATAATGAGAGCTTTACCAAATATTGAACTGATTGCTCCAGGTGACGACTTCGAAGCGATTGAAGCTACAAAACATGTTGCTAATTCAGAAAAGCCAAGCTATTTAAGGCTTGAAAGAGCATCTCACATTCACGAAATTAAAATAGAAAAAAGTTTTGAATATGGAAAAATAAGAGAGATTAATAATGGCAATGACGTAGCTATATTGTGCTCAGGGGGTGTAACCAAAGTTGCAATGAATGCAGCTAAAATTCTGAAAGGGCAAAATATTGAGCTAGGAGTTTATAGCGTACACAGTCTTAAATCTATTGATCCAGAGACAATATCAAATATATTTGAAAAATATTTTGGCGTAATAACTTTAGAAGAAAACAATTTAATTGGCGGACTTGGTTCTGCGATTAGTGAGATTTGTGTTGATAATAAAATATATCCAAAATCTTTTATAAGGATGGGGCTTGATGATATTTATTCATCAGTCGTTGGTAGCCAAGAATTTTTAAGAAATTTTTATAACTTGGGAGAAGAGGATTTGATTAAAAACGTTTTAAAAATTCTTAATAGGTGATACCAATAATTTATTTTTATAAAGAAATTCTTTTAATTGAACTATCGATCTCATGCTGAGAGAATTTTAAGAATATTTGTGATTAATCATTTTAATAATAGACTCTGATAATGTTATTTTTTGACTAATTCCAAAACGTTCTTGAATTTTTTTACAATTTGGAACATAGACAGACTTTTTAAGGTCTATGCTATTGTTATTTTGTATTTTAATATCTAAATCTTTATTTGATAAATCGATTATTAATCTAGCAAGATCTTTAATTGAAATGCTGTCTTGTGATCCTATGTTATAAATTGTTTTGTTAAATTTATCGCTTCTTAAAATCTCTAAAATCCATTCAGACATATCGTCTTGATCAAGATATGATCTAACTGACATGCCATCACCTTTAATGATAATGTCTTTGTTATCAATGACATTTCGAACAAAATTTCCTATTGCAAAGTGAACATCTAATGGTAGATGAATTCCTGAAAAACAAAAACATCTTGCTATTGAAATGTCCAATCCATATTCATCATGATAGAGAGAGCATAAATGCTCAGCTGTTTTTTTCGCTATTGAGTAAACATTATGAGATTCTGCATTATCTATATTACCGTGAAAATCTTCACTAAACTGATTCATGTTAGGAGGCATCTGACCATATACAGCGCCAGAGCTAATAAATAAAAGCTTTGAATTAGGTATATTATTTCTAACAAATTCCAATATATTCCTAGTTCCATTAACAATCTGATCAAACCTATCTATGTACTTTAGATTTGAAACATTTGTTGAGTCTGCAGCCGCATGAATTACATGAGAAAAGTTAGTGCCCTCCAATTGTGTTAAATCTTTTAAAATGTCAGCACTAACATATTTTATTTTTTCTAACTGATTGAATTCTGGATTATTAAACAAAAAAGAATTTGCGGATCTTCCAACAATTGTAATCTGATTAATATCTAAAATATCATTAGATTTAATATAATTTATGAATGCTTTACCAAAGAAACCAGTACCACCAATGAATAAGATATTCATAATATTATTATCCTTATAAACCTCTATCTAGAATTTTACTTCTTAAGGATTTATTCTCTGAAAAAGGCCCATCTACATTATCAATTGTTAACTGTTCGTTGGCTTGAATATCAGTTTTTAAAACTTCTCCATTAAAGACTTCTCTGCATGATAGTTGTCCTTTATGCAAAGGTATTGCCAAGTAGAAATATTTATCAAAATTTTCGTGATTGATAACCAAGCCTTTGTTTAAATCCTCCTTTGCATAAATGCCTCTAACAAGAGCATCTAAATATTTTGTTTCATTTTTTGAGATTGGTCTTCTCTGGTTTGAAATACCACCGCCCATTTCAATAGCTTTATGATACGATTTAAACCATTCATCACATTGTTCAGGTAACATACAATATTTTTGAACATCATGATTAGGCCATTCTATATCAATGTGCCTTTCCCAGCTTCTTGCACCTTTTGCATATGACATTAGCATTGATGATGAAGAGTCATTATGTTCATGCGAAGAGAATCCTATAACATTTTTTGGATATCTATTTTTTAAGTAATCAATTTGGTCTAAATGTAATTGATCATCATCAGTTGGATATAATGACACACAATGATTAATGCATAATGGTATATCTCTTTTTGAAAAAAAAGAGACCAAATCATCTAAATCTTTTTCAGATGCACCACCAGAGGAAACAATTACTGGTCGTCTTGTAGTTGCTATTTTTTCGATTAATGGCCAATCATTCATATCGGAGCTAGCAATTTTTATAATAGGAAGATCAAATTCTACACAAAGATCAACAGACTCCTCATCGAATGGCGTAGACATCGGTATGCAACCTAAGTTCTTAATTTCATCTATTAATATCTGGTACTCTTCTTTTTTTAACACTTTGGCTTCAGTTTTTTGGATGTAATAAAGTGATTTTTCTTTAGATGATTTCGAACCTTTAAAACTAGGATGAACAAAACTTTCCATTTTTCTAAATTGAAGTTTTACTGCTGCTCTTACATTATTTTGCCTAGCAACAACAGCATGATCTCTTATTAGTTTAAGGCCTCTTTTTAAATCACCGCAATGGTTATTTGCTGCTTCAAGCACAAACAAATTACCAAATATATTCATATGTTCTTGACTTACAGCCATAATAAATTTATTAAAATTTCTTCTTAATGCAATATGCCGTTGGTGTTAAGCACCAATCAAATTTTTTAAGCTCGATTTCAATGTTTTGTTCTTTGCAAAACTGATCAAAAGCTGTTGCTTCCCCACCCCATGGGACTAAACCGTATTCGTCAAATACAATTACACCACCGGGTACTACCAAATCCCATAATTTGTTAAGCGTGTAGTAAGTTGGTTCATATAAATCAAGATCAAAATGAAGTAAATTTATCCTGAGGCCAGGAGTTTCTTCTAAAAACTTGTCCATGGTGTCTTGAACCCTTCCTTTTATGAGTCTAGATCTTTCTCTAGCAAGTATATTATCAAGGTTCGCTAACTTACATAGCTCAAAAATCTCCTCTTCAACTTTTTCTGCAGACCATCCACCAGTTTTTTTATCATTATTTTCATCATTAACAGTTTTACCATCTTTTTCATCAAAATCTGTAAGGCCTTCAAAAGAATCAAAGCCATAGACTTTTTTTGAAGTATCTGTCGGACAAAATATTTCTAAGAATTTATGAAACGCAAAGAATGAGACTCCTCTTGAAACACCAAGCTCTACTATGCTTCCAGGAATTCCAACTGTCATTTTAAATAGCTCATAGTGAGCTAAGTATCTAATCATTAGAATACGTTTAGTATAAGCCTGCCAATGAGTCATTTTGTGTAATTCGGAATGAGGAAACCTTTTACCTAGCTCATCTAGAAGCTCCCAATATTTTCTGTCTTTTTCAGAATGAACACCATACATTTGCTCAAGCGGAGCATCAAATTCTGTCAAATTCCATATATCGCTAGTCATTTACACACCCTATGAATTAAGAGTTAGGTAGTCTATAGATTGTTGAGATACTTGTCCAGGTTTGTAGTTATTGGATATAAATTCCTTGTCATCAAAGTCAACAAATCTTAGTTGAATGGTAAATCTCGAACGATTTTTGTTTGTAATTGGTAAGGATTTATGTAGCGAACTGAAAGAAAAGAAAAGTGCTGATCCCACATTCATATTTTCAATTTTCAGAGCCTTATCATATGGAATTTTATCATCTAATTTTACTGCATCTGCATATGAGTTGTATTTGTTACCTGCTTTTGTTTTATATATTTTTAGATTTTCTTTTTGAAAAGGTATTATCTCAAGACCACCCAAGCTTGGTTTAAGACCAGTAATTGGTATCCATACAACCACTGCGTTTCTTGAAGAAACTGAAAACCAGTAATCTTGGTGCCAATCAAATAAGTATTTTTCATCGCCTCTTGAATCTATCCTGCAATTTATATCAATTAATGCTGGATTCTTAATGTCACATACATCTTTCAGGCAAGATTGCATTTTATTGGAATATGCTATTGTGGATATTGATGGTAGAAATTTAAAACCATTATAAATTGAACCCCCTTTTGATCTATCTCTTTCATAATAATGATTCCAAAGATCATCTATATTAGTAAAGGAATTATTTTCCTCTAGATTATTTCCAATTTTTAATAGCTCGTTTGAGACATTAGAAATATTTTCGCTGGATATAGCTTCCTCGACTATTTCAAATCCGTGATTTTTAAATCCATACATAGACGTATTTTATTACTTTTAATTTATATTTAAAAATCTGTAGATGATTTTTTAATCACATTTAATTCATTTTGATTGATAAATGGAAACATATCATCAAGCTCTGGAGTGATAAAATTACCATTTTTATCCAGCCTTGATTTTAGCTTTGGACAAAATTCTTGATCTCTATCAATCAATAACTCAATAAGTGCTGGACCTTTTTTTTCTAGAATTCCTTTAATATTTTTTAGTTTACTGTATGAGCTAATCTTATATGAAGGAATCCCAAATGCCATAGAAACTTTTGAAAAGTCTGGAAAGTCTATACCGCTTTTTGGATTTGAACCAAAAGCTTTTCCAAAAAAATTCAGATGCGTTGACATAATTGAAACATAGCCATTATTGTTTAATAGAATGACTTTTATGTTATGGTTCAATGACTTCAGGGTTTGTAATTCTTGAATATTCATTTGAAGGCTTCCATCTCCAGCAAAACAAATAATTCTAGAATTTTTCTTATTAGACCCAATTGCTGCGCCAATTGCTGCAGGAAGATCATACCCCATTGATGCGCAGCCTGAATTGCTAAAAAGTCTCTGATTTTTTTTAATCTGAATTGACTGAAATGGAATTATACAAGCCGAAGCATTACCGCAAACAATGACATCATCTTCTTTCAAAAAATCAGAAATTTGAAACATCGCTCTGTAGGGATTAATAAACCCCTTTTTTTCTGTCTTAAATTCCTCATTATTTATAGAATATTTTTTTCCAATTTCATTGCACCAATTTACCCATTTTAAATATTTATGTTTTTTATTTGTTTTTAAAAAGATTGTTGCCATCTTAAAGAAATCTCTAAGATCAATATTTATTTTCATGAAAGTATTTAAGTAATATTTTCTTAACTCTGATTTATCAATATCGACATGAACTATCTTTGCGTTTTTTGCAAATCCTTTAAAATTAAATCCTGTTTGTCGGATGTTTAGCCTAGAACCTAGAACAATAATCAGATCCGCATTCTGAAGACAAAAGTTTCCTGGTCTAGTACCTATAGTTCCAGGACGACCAGCAAAGTATTTTGATTTTGATTCTATTAAATCGTGAGTCCAAGCTGTTGCTATTGGAATGCCTAATCTTTTTGAAAATTTTAAGAGATCTTTTGAAGTTGAAGACAGTCTTATTCCAGTTCCGGCGAGTATCAATGGCTTAGATGATTTATCTAATAAAGAATCTAGCTTTTTAAATAATTTATTTTGCATATTAATATTATTTTTTTTAGTTCTAGAATTGTTTTTAAAGATTAATTTTATCTTTTGCATCTGAACGTCTGCAGGAATGTCTATCCAAACAGGTCCTGGTCTGCCATTGGAAGCTTCATAAAGTGCTTTTGGTAATTCAGTTACTAATTCAGATGCTTTTTTGATTCCAACCACATACTTACAAATTGGTTTAACAATTTCCTCGATGTTAGCTTCTTGATCTCCAAGTTGTCTCAAATTTTTATCAGAATAACTTCTTACTAAGGTTTCATTTTTCACTTGTCCAGAAATAATGATCATCGGAATTGAATCGGTAAATGCTCCAAAAACACCATTCAAGGAATTTATGCCTCCAGGTCCACTTGTTACATTTACGATTGCTGGCTTGTTGGTAATTCGAGCGTATCCCTCTGCAGCCATGGCGCAAGCTTGCTCATGATGCATATAACAAATATCTCTACCGTAAACATCATGAAAAGCTTTGTTTAAAAACATGGCGCCGCCGCCAGTTACAGTAAAAACTTGCTCAATTCCTTTTTTTTTAAGATATCTTGCAATTTGATCAGATACATCGAGCATAATTATTTTTTTACATATGGTACCCGAGGCCGGACTTGAACCGGCACGATATTTCTATCGAGGGATTTTAAGTCCCTTGTGTCTACCAATTCCACCACTCGGGCTCAGTTTAAGTCACTCCTCTTTTTCAACACTATAATTTATATTTTGCTCAATTTCTCGAGCAGTTAGATCATTATACTGTGCTCTAATATTATTATTAATATTATTTGCCTTTTTGAGTAGGCTTAATTCGTTACCAATTTCTTTTGAATATTCTATGAGTGCTCTGACATCTTTTGGAAAACAAGGTCCACCAAATCCATATCTTCCGTCTGGTCCAGGCACATCCATGTGGGAGCTTCCTATTCTTTTATCTTTTGATATAGCATTAATAAAATCTGACCAATTATTTTCAGAATCTAAATTATCAAAAACTGATTTTATTTCATTAAAAAATACTACCTTAAGAGCTAAAAAAGAATTAATTGTATATTTAACAAGTGATGCTGAAACAGCGTCTGTTATGATATGTTCTTTCTGAATACACTTTGTATAATTTTTATAAAAAAGAGACATTTTCTTGCATATTTCCTTATCTCCACCAAAAACAATTATTTCTGAATTTATAAAATCATCATATGCAAACTTTTCTCTTAAAAACTCAGGATTTATAACTATATTTTTGTTTACTTTTGAAATATCTTTAACATATTTTGGCAAAATTGTGCTTTTTAAAACAATTGTTAAATCTCCCTCAAAATTATTAATCTTTTGAATGACTTCATTGACTATATCAAGATCTTGAGTCCCATCATCATTCATAGGTGTAGGCAGACAAATAAAAACGATTTCTGGTCTAAACTTTTCTAAATCTCGAATATCTGTATTTAATTTAGGATCGATCTTTATTCGATCAACATTCTCCTTAAGGCCATTACATAAAGCCTTACCAACAAAACCATAACCAACAATACCTATTTTCATAATATATGGAGGCTGAAGCCGGAATCGAACCGGCGTAAACGGCTTTGCAGGCCGCTGCATAACCACTCTGCCATCCAGCCTAATGACTGCAG
>MDTD01128346.1_pt1 | contig 12162 bp, 7 predicted proteins | sample 811221 | NCBI WGS metagenome assembly MDTD01 (sample SAMN05326646, study PRJNA326480) | marine metagenome | isolation source: seawater | place: Pacific Ocean: South West | collected 2011 | reverse complement strand
GCTCTCTCTTCAAGCCTTTCGCGGCGAGGGCGCGCAGCAGTCCGCCTCAGACGAGAGCAATCCGATTTATGGATCTTCGCCCCTGCCTTCAAAGGCGACGTTGTACTTGTCGAGCAGCCTTTTTTCCCCCGCGCCCTTCATCGACCTGCGGCCCTCATTCCAGATGCTGATCAGGGTCTGTCTTTTTTCAGCCGGAAGCGCGTTTGAAAAGATCGGCCGTTCGACCAGTTTCTTCTCCAGGCCAGGGCGCACGATCTCCAGCTCTTCGTTCAGGCCCAACCGGTTCAGAACGTCCTGCAGGACGAGGTCATTGTCCGCATAAAGGTCGACCCGATTTTCCACCAGCATGCGAAATATCCGATCGACCACATCGTCATTGCCGGCAATCACTTCAACGAAGTTCGCGTTCTTCGGGTCCTCCAGATACCTCTGGTAGTCGGGACTCATTGAGCTGTAATCCCACCCCGGACCTGTCGCGACCCGCCGTCCCTCGATCGATCCGATACCCGTATAGCGCCATGGATCGCCCCGCCTGACCACGAAAGCCGTTGTATAGGCGAAGGTTTCTTCGTTCGCATAGACAAATTCATCTGCCGCGTTTTCGGAAAAAACATACTCGGGCAACATATCGCAAAGGCCGTCGCCCACCATCGTCAACCCCCTTGCCAAAGGGACTTCATAGTATTCAATATCATAGCCATGCGACCGATATATCTGGTCCAGCATGTCGATCACAACGCCCCTTTCGGGAGCTTCTTCGGTCGGGAATATTGTCATGGGCGGCCATTGATCATAGCAGACCTTCAAGGTCTCGGCTTGACCGGGACTTGCCGTGCCGACGCCTGCGAGACACAGGGCAAGGCAGAACAAACGGCATATTCTCTTAGCTGCGAACACGGTCGCGCCCCATATCCTTGGCCTCATAGAGTTTCAGGTCGGCACGCTTGAACAGTTCATCGACCGAACGGTCCCCGGGCTCGCACATCGCAATGCCGAGACTGACGGTATAGGCGATTGTCTTGCCATCCACATCGAACGTCGAGTTTCCGACGAGTTTACGCAGTCTTTCGGCAAGCTGGAAGGATCCGTCAAGGTCCGTATCGGGAAGGAAAATCGCGAATTCCTCACCGCCAATTCGTCCGAACAGGTCAGATGTTCTCAGCAATGGCTTGATTGTATCAACAAAATGAACGAGCACCCTGTCTCCGATGAAATGCCCATATGTATCGTTGATCGACTTGAAGTGATCCAGATCCATCAAGACAAGGCAAAATGACGTCTTTTGCCGATGCGAGAGATCGATCAGATGCTGTGCGTATTCGTAGAAGCTTCTGCGATTCAAAACGCCGGTCAGGGAATCCTCCGAGGCAAGGTCCATAAGCCTCCGGTTCACGATCAGCAATTCTTCCGTGCGCTCTGCAACCGCCTCTTCAAGCCAGCTCCGCTTGGCCTGCTCGGCCTCCAGCAATCGTTCCCGATCCCGCTCCATGGTGGCGAGCATCCTGTTGATGTGCTCCTGGAGTTGGGTGAGCTCATTGCTTTCCTCCGTCGAAATATTGATCCGCCGGATTGTCGTCTGGTTCAACTTGATATCATCGACCTGGGACATCAATTGCTTCAGCGGCGTCGACAGGAACCGATCAACGGCCCAGACAAACAGATAAAACAGGACAGATATTTTCAACGTCGCCGTAATCGCGATCAAAAAGAACCCAAACAGCACCCTGTCCAGAACAACCTTTGATGAAGAATACAGAATAAGGCTTCCAAGTTCAGTTCTTTGACCATTCAGATCCCAATTCATATCCGACTTGATCTCGAACATTGACAAGGGCGCAGCGGTTGACGCGAACGACCTCTTGGAAATCGTGGCCGCGCCATGCTTGTCCAGAATATCGACGCCCTCGATAATCGGCATCGCGATCAGTCCTGAGGTAAGCGCTTGGAGCTGATTTTGATTGTATTGCCAGAGGCTTGTAGAGATAGGACCGCGGAAGGTTTCTTCCAACTGCTTCAACTCGTCCAGAATTGAGCCCTGCGTCTTCAAATACTCGGTCAGGAACTGCAAGCCTGTCACGAGGCAGGTCACGACGAGGTAGATGGAAAAAATGACCCGAAGGAGCTTTTGCGACAAGTTTTTGGGACGGAACAAACTGAGACCTTGAGTAGGTCCTGGATTCATTGACACTTTCTTCCCTGACCAGACATTCCCCATATGTCTTTCCCCGAAGGCATGATTGCATACATTCACACAGGTTTACGAACAATCACTTTCCCCGGGCGCGTGACGGGGCGGGTTTCGACGAGATGGCAACAGGTCCCACTTTCCCGGTCGATGCCGGTACCAGAGCCTAGCCCTCAGGTTCTTGTCTTTGAGCATTGAGTGTCCCGCGCAACATCCAGACCGCGCCCCTTCGGCATCACCGCGGCGGTAGGTCAGGCGCCGTCACTGCGGGGAAATGCGCGTGTCGCGGCCTCGGGCGGCCTCGCGTGTGGCGGTGACGGGCGCAGTTCCCAATGCCAGGCGCGAGCTTCAGCAATTTGCCGGAGCAGCAGCCGCACTACGCACGCACGTTTCAACGGGATGCCGGTATAGGGGGAGAAAGGCGGGAGAGGAATGGTACAGACGGTTGGAGTTGAACCAACGACCTTCGGAGCCACAATCCGACGCTCTAACCAACTGAGCTACGTCTGCACGTCAATTCGGAGGCGGAAGCTAGTTTGAAACCGGCGCGAATGCAAGAGGCCGATTGCGCAAGTTTACGCGCTCTTCCACAGCTTCGCCCGACAGGCGCAAAACCGCACGGCGAAAAGCCCCCGCGCGGCACTCTCCGGCGGCGCGCCCGGCTGCGGGCCGGAATCAGGCAAGCCCGCTGGCCGCGGGGCCCGTCACGGAAAGCCCTATCGCGACGCAAAAACCCGGCGCCAGGGCGCCGGGTTTCCGGACCCCCGTGAGGGGCCATCAGTTCTGACCGGAAGCCGGCCGGATCAAGGCAATCAGGCTGCCTTGAAATCCTTGCTGGCCTTCTCGTAGGCGCCCTTGACCGTTTCGGTCATTTCGCCGGTGAGCTTGGTCGACAGGTCCTGCATGTCCTTGGCCTGGCCGGTGAAAGCCTCGAACTGGCTGCGGGCGAAGGAGCTCTGCAGCTCGATCATCTCGGCCAGCGTCTTCACCTCAAACAGGTCCTTCACGAACTGGAAGGTTGCGTCGGTGTTGGCCTTGGCCGCATCGACGGCCTTGTGGTTGAAGTCGAGGACGCCGCGACGGGTCGTCTCGAAACCGTCTTCCAGGAGATCCGTCGCTTCTTCGGCGGCGTTCTTCATCTTGGCATAGGATTCACGGACCTGCTCGATGCCCTTTTCGGCCATTTCGCGGGTTGCGGTCGGAATTTCGATCTGCGGCATGGAGAAAGCCTCAAAGTTCGGGAACGGGGTCACCGTCGAATCGGTGGACTTGGCGGTTTTCGCGCGTGCAGCCTTGGGGGCTGCTGCTGCGGTCTTGGTCTCGGTCATGTTCATGCTCCTTTGGCCGGGCGGCTTTTGCGGAAAACCCGCTATCGCCCGGTAGCGATCCTTGCGACCACCAGACCAATGGGGCCAGTGCTCGCCGATTACGAAACTCAATATAGGATGGGTTATTGTGCATTGCAACATAAATATTGCGACGCACAAATGACGCAGCGGACGCAAGGCAATATCCAGCAGCCGGGATCGTCGGGCGCGGGCGGCGCAGGCGCAGTGTCGCCCGCGCCGCCGGCAAGACCGGCCGCTGCCACGAGGGGCGCGGCCGCGGGTCTCTTTATTTTTGCGAGGACACGTCCTTCGCCGTCTTGGACGCCTTGTCGCCCAGATCGCGCACCTGCTCGCCGAGCGCCTCCATCTGCTTGCGCAGATAGTCGCTTTGCAGCTGCACCATTTCCTGGGGCGTGGAGGCTCGCACCATCTTCTGCGCCAGATCGAAGGCGGCGGAGATATGCTCTTCGGTGTATTCAAGCGCGGTGCGGCTGAGGTCGTCCGCCCCCGCCTTGACGGTGCTGGCGGTCGTCTCGACGCTTCCGACGGCCTTGCGCGTCGCGTTCATGTATTCGTCGAACGCCTTGCGCGCCTGATCCACGCTCTTGTCCGCCATCTCGCGCATCTGATCGGGGATCTCGAAACCGGTCTTGTCGCTTTTCGTCACATCGTTCTCCTTTGCCTGGCGTTTCCGCCCTGCCTGGTTTGGCTGGCGTTGCCGCTGCGTCTGGCGCGGCGGCGGCGTCGTCAGGATCGCACACCCGCGCCACATCGCAAGAAGGGCTTAGCAATCCTAGATAAAATCGTGATGAAGTACATCTTGCCGTTAACCAGCATGGGAGAGAATGGCCCGGAATCGCCTTGTCGTCGTGGACGTAAGGATCCGAAACCGATATTTACACTTTGTTTACCGCAAACGCGTCTACCGGTCAGGTCTTCCGGCCTTGGCGGACAGGCTTGAGACGGGCTGCAACGGCGGAGAAAGCGTGCCCATGAACAGCCAGTTGAGCACCTTCATGGCGTTGAGCGGTCTTGCGACCGCCAACTCTCATCTCACCGACCCGCGCCCGGCATGGATCTGGGCGGAGGACGGAAAGTCGATCCTGTGGGCGAACCCCGCCGGGGCGGCCTTTTTCGGCGTGCGCTCCCTCAGCGAGCTTGCCGACCTGAGCGGACTGGCGCGCGCGCCGGCACGGCCGCATATCATGCGCATCGCCGCCTCGGGTCCCGATGACCGCGACACGACCGACCGCCTGCGGTTCTACCGCGGGCTGCGGGTCATGCTGCTGACATGCACCTGCCGCCGGTTGGTGCTTGCAGACGGCAGCAGCGCCGCACTGATCGTCGCCAATGACGCGCCCCCGGTGCGCGACACCGCGCTGGCCGGCCTGGTGGCGCTCGTGGCCGATGCCGATGACAGCACCGCCGTCCTCTATGACGGCAAGGGCGCCATCGTCGACATGGCCGGGCCTCTGGACGCCCCCGAGTTCGATACCGTCTCCACCTGCCTGCGCAGCGCCAAACATGCGCCGGTGCGCGCGCAACTGACATTCAACGACGGCGACCACGCCGCCATGCTGCTGATGCTGGACACCGGCCACACGCTGGCGGTGATCGCGGCAGAGCCCATGACGACCGCCGTGGAGGCTGCCCCCTCGCCCTCCGCGCCTGCCGAGACCGCACTTGCCGACGCCCGGGCCGACCATGCATCTGGCGAAGACACGCTAGAGGGCTCCGCTCACGGTGCAGGTCCCGTCGAGGATGGCGCGGAAGAATTGCCGGCGGAGATCGCCGACACTGCCAGTGCTGAGGACGCCGCGCCGCAACCGCAGCGGCGCAAATGGGGGATCGCCGGCGGCGGTCTCTTCGGATTTGCAAGCGCGACACGCTTCCTGTCGGGCTCCGGCACGCAGGACCGTGCCAATGCCGATGCCCGCATCGATGCCGAGCGTGCGCAGGCAATTGCGGACGCTGCACCGAGCGAGGCCGCAGACGCGCTGACGGACGAACGAATGGACGCAGAAATGGACGCGCCGGCCGCCGATGCGGATGAGCCGGAAGCGTCCGCAGTCGACGAGGGACTGTCGCTCGACCGTTTTGCTCCGGACGAATCCGCCGGGGAGATCCCCGACCAGACGTCTGACGACACCGGCGAAGCACATGCGACCGACGACGCTTCCGCTGATGCGGCGGAAGCGGATCTGCATGAGACCGCCGGCGAGACATCGGCGGGTCCGGACCTTGATGACGCAGCAGGCGCCGACGGCGATACACATGCCGATGCGGATGCGGATGCCGCCAGTTTTGCCTTCGAGGCGCGCGAGCGTCCGGTGCGCTTTGCCTGGAAGATGGACATCGACCGCCGGTTTACCTTCCTGTCGGCGGAATTCGGCGAAGCGCTCGGCCCGGAAGCGGCAGATGTGGTCGGACTGACCTGGGACGAAGTGTGCGAACGCTTCGGCATCGACGGCGACGGCCGGGTGGCGGCGGCGCTGCAGCGCCGCGACACCTGGAGCGGGCGCACGGTCGACTGGCCGGTCAGCGGCGCGGCCTTGCGCGTGCCGGTCGACATGGCCGCCCTGCCCGCCTTCGACCGCAACCGCATCTTCGAGGGATTTCGCGGGTTCGGCGTCTGCCGCACGGGCGATGCCAAGGACGATCCGGAGGCAACCGGAACGCAGTTGCACCTGCGCCCGTCGCTCGACGCGCTGACCACGGCCGACGAGGCGCCCGGCGAAGAGCTCGGCACGCAGGTGACAGACCTGTCTGACGACGCGATGCCGGAGAGCGGTGCGGAGGAGATCGAAGAGACCGCGATCGACGCGACCCGGGCTGACGAAATCCGCACCGAGGCGGATGCCCCGGACGATGATCTTTCGGAGACGGCATTTCCCGTCGATCCTCCCGGCGGCGAGACCGACGACGCCGGGGACGAAGCTGACATTTCCGGCGAGGACGGCGAAGCGGACCACGCAGCACTCGCGCCGGGCGACACCGGTGATGTGGACGATGAAGCCGCCGCCTCTGCCGACGACGACGGGACAGTTGGGCCTGACGGCGACGACGACGCCACAAAGACCGACGACGGTCTGAGCGTGGACGCGCTGGCGGGTGCTGCAGCTGCGGCAACGCTGGCCGCGGCCGGATCCGGCACGCGCGCCGCGTCGCGTGACGACGAGGCGCTTGCCGCCTCACGCCTGTCGAAGCCCGAGCGCGAGGCCTTCCGCAAGATCGCCGAGGCGCTCGGCGGGCGCAGCGACACCGGCGACACCCCGCCGGCTGCCGAGGTGCCGGCCGCGGACGAGCATGACGCCAGCGACCTGCTGGCCGCGCTCGATGACGCCGAAGCCGACACGGCCCCTGGCGAGGCACCGGACGAGACGCCGGTTGAGACGCCGGACGGGGAAATCGCCGCCGACGCGGATGCCGCCGAAGCCGAAGACGTCCGGCTGGACGGCACGGATGAAGAGCCGGATGGCATTGACGACGACAGTGCTGCCGATGACGGCGAGGCCGCACCCGCCCCGGTGGCGCCGGTCCCGTCCCGCCCCTATCTGACCCTTGCCAGCAACAAGGATGATCCGGCGCAGCGCGACGATCACCGGATCGACGGCGACGGCGCCGACACGGAGGCCGAGGAGGCCGCCGCATCGCATACGCCGCCTGCGCCGCCGACGCGCGCCCAGCGCACCAGCCTGCTCGACCGACTGCCGGTCGGCGTCGCGATCATCGACGGCACGGATGTCGAATACGCCAATGCCACGCTGCTCAACCTGCTCGGCTACCCGGACACCGAAGCGCTGAGCGCGGCCGGGGGTCTGGAAGCGCTCTTCGCCGAACCGGAAGACTGGCCGGCCACCGTTCCCGGCAAGATGTCGGAGCGCACCATGCGGCTGCAGCTTGCCGACGGCGGCGCGCGCCCGGTCAAGGCACGGCTGCACACGGTGCCCTGGAAGGGCGGCAACGCGCTGATGATGTCGCTGCTCGACCGGCATGATCCGGGTCAGGAGGCAGCACTCGACCGGCTGCACGAGGTGCAAAGCGCGCTGGCGCTCGCCGAGGCGCGCGTGTCGGAGATGGACGCTGTACTGGAAACCGCGACCGACGGCGTGCTGATCCTCGACGAGGACGGGCTGATCGTGAAGGTCAACCGCTCGGCGGAAGCGCTGTTCAACGCCTCGCGCGACGAGATGGTGGGCGTGGCGCTGGTCGACTATCTGGCGCCCGAAAGCCGCCGCGACGCCATGGACTATCTGGACGGCCTCGCCCGCAACGGCGTTGCCAGCGTGCTCAACGACGGACGCGAGGTGATCGGCCAGATCCGCTCCGGCGGGCTGATTCCGCTGTTCATGACCATCGGCCGCGTCGGTCAGGGCGACAGCGGTCCGCATTTCTGCACGGTCCTGCGCGACATCACCCAGTGGAAGACGGCGGAAGAGGAACTGACCGACGCCAAGCGCCAGGCGGAAAACGCCTCGTCGCAGAAGTCGGATTTCCTAGCCAAGATCAGCCACGAGATCCGCACGCCGCTCAACGCGATCATCGGGTTTTCGGAAGTGATGATGGAAGAGCGCTTCGGCCCCGTCGGCAACGACCGCTACAAGGGCTACCTGCGCGACATCCACAATTCCGGCTCGCATATCATGAGCCTGATCAACGACCTGCTCGACCTGTCGAAGATCGAGGCGGGCAAGCTGGAACTGACCTTCGAGGCGGTGTCGGCCAATGACATCATCCGCGAATGCGTCGCGCTGATGCAGCCGCAGGCGAACCGCGAGCGGGTGATCATCCGCGCAAGCCTGCCGGGCTCGGTGCCCAACATCGTCGCCGACGGGCGCTCGGTGCGCCAGGTGATCCTCAACCTCCTGTCGAACGCCATCAAGTTCAATCAGCCCGGCGGTCAGGTGATCGTCTCCTCGGCGCTGGAGGACAGCGGCGAGGTGATCCTGAGGGTTCGCGACACCGGCACCGGCATGAGCCACAAGGACCTGGAAGCGGCGATGGAGCCGTTCCGCCAGCTGCACACCGCCCGCCACGGCGGCGGCACCGGTCTCGGCCTGCCGCTGACCAAGGCGCTGGTGGAAGCCAACCGGGCGAGCTTCCGCATCGATTCGGAGGTCAATCAGGGCACCCTGATCGAGATCACCTTCCCGCCGCAGCGCGTTCTCGCCGAATAGGGCACGTCCCGTCCAAGGCGGAGCGCCTGCGGGATTGACCGGGGCCTTGCAGACGCGCGAAACTTTTGCGACCGGGCCGGCCGCGCCGCCGGCCCGGCACGCCCGCCTCTTTCGCGCAGCCCGCGCCACTTCCGGAGATTGCCATGCTTACCCTCGCCGCCATCGAGGACGCCGCCGAGATCGTCTATCGCGCGATGCGCCCGACGCCGCAATATGCCTGGCCGCTGCTCGGCGAGGCGGTCGGCCGCACGGTCTGGGTGAAGCACGAGAACCACACGCCGACCGGCGCCTTCAAGGTGCGCGGCGGACTGGTGCTGCTTCAGGGGCTTGCGGAAAAGATGCCGCGCGGCACCGGCATCATTTCCGCCACGCGGGGCAATCACGGCCAGAGCCTGGCCTTTGCCGCCGGCCGGCTCGGCCTCGACTGCCATATCGTCGTGCCGCAGGGCAATTCGACCGAAAAGAACGCGGCGATGCGGGCGTTTGGCGCCAATCTCATCGAACATGGTGCCGATTTCGATGCCGCCAAGGCGGAGGCCATGCGCCTTGCCGAGGAACAGGGCCTGACGATGATCCCGAGCTTTCATGCCGATCTGGTGCGCGGGGTCGCCACCTACGGGCTGGAGTTCTTCCGCGCGGTGCCGGAGCTTGACGTGGTCTATGTGCCGATCGGGTTGGGATCGGGCATCTGCGCCCTGATTTCCGCCCGCGACGCGCTCGGGCTGAAGACCAAGATCGTCGGCGTCGTCTCCGACAAGGCGGACGCCTATGCGCGCTCGCTGGAAAGCGGACACCTGACGGAAACGGCGAGCGCCGCCACCTTCGCCGACGGCATGGCGGTGCGCTGCCCCGACGAACAGGCGCTGGCGATGATCCGCGCCGGTGCGGAAGACATCGTGCGCGTCAGCGACGACCAGGTCGCCGAGGCGATCCGCCTTTACTATCGCACGACGCATAATGTCGCAGAGGGCGCAGGTGCGGCCCCGCTCGCCGCATTGATGGCGGACACGAAGCGCGGCGAAACGCCCGGCGTGATCCTGTGCGGACAGAACATCGACACCCGCTGGATGGCCGAGGTGCTCGCCGGCGGAACGCCAACTCCCTGACCCGGCTTCGCTTTTGCGAACGCCTTGCAGGTGGTTCGATACGCCTCCAGCCGGCGAAACCGGACGTCTCCACTCAGGTTACTTTGGAATAATTCCAAGGTATTGATTTTGCACGCTTTTATTGTTGACACAGAAACTCCTGTTTTTATGATGCCCCCAGTCGCGACGCACCCGCACCGGGGCGGCGCGGCGATGACATCCGCCTCTTCGGCAGGGCCTTGCCCCCTGATCGTCTGGAGTTCGATATGACCAAAAAGACCACGGCCGCGCGTGCCTGCACGCTTGCCGCCCTCTTCCTGACCTCCGCCAGCTTCGCCATGCCGGCAGCCGCGGACGGAGAAGTGAACATCTATTCCTACCGCCAGCCGTTTCTGATCGAGCCGCTGCTCGACGCCTTCACCAAGGAAACCGGCATCAAGACCAATGTGATCTTCGCCGACAAGGGACTTGGCGAGCGCATCCAGGCGGAAGGCGCGAATTCGCCCGCCGACGTGCTGCTGACCGTCGACATCGGCCGCCTCGACGGCGCCAAGCAGATGGGCATCACCCAGCCGGTCACCTCCGACGCGATCGAGGCGAATATTCCCGCCGAGTACCGCGACCCCGAAGGTCACTGGATCGGCCTGACCACCCGCGCGCGCGTGATCTACGCCTCGAAGGACCGGGTCGAGCAGGACACGATCACCTATGAGGAACTGGCCGACGAGAAGTGGCGCGGACGTATCTGCACCCGCTCCGGCCAGCACGTCTATTCCATCGGTCTCTTCGCCTCGATGGTCGCGCACCACGGCGCGGAAAAGACGGAAGAATGGCTTGCCGCCGTGCGCGACAACCTCGCCTCGAAGCCGTCCGGCAACGACCGGGCGCAGGTGAAGTCGATCTACGCCGGTGAATGCGACATCTCGCTCGGCAACACCTATTACATGGGCAAGATGCAGACCAACGAGAAGGAGCCGGAGCAGAAGGAGTGGGCCGACTCGGTCAAGATCCTGTTCCCGAATTCGCAGGACCGCGGCACCCATGTGAACATCGCCGGCGTGGTGATGGCCAAGCATGCCCCGCATCCGGATGCCGCGAAGAAGCTGATCGAGTTCCTCACCTCCGAGGACGCCCAGCGCATCTACGCGGACTCCAACTACGAATATCCGGTGAAGCCCGGCGTTCCGGTTTCCGAGCGCGTCGCCTCCTGGGGCGAGCTGACCCCGGACAGCCTGCCGCTTTCCGAGATCGCCGAAAACCGCAAGACCGCCAGCGAGCTGGTCGACAAGGTCGGCTTCAACGACGGGCCCTCCAGCTGATCAAGACAGCTTCGTCCAGAACACACGGCGCCCGGCCATTTCGCCCGGGCGCCGTTTCCCGTTTCCGCTTGCCGCCAGCCGCGCCGAGCCTTCAAGACAGCCGGGCATGACCGACGCAACCCATTCCGACGCCCTCGCGGCGGCACGTCCGCCGAAATCGGCAGCGACCGCCGTGGACCGCATCTGGGTCGGCACCGGCTTCATCGCCGCCGCGCTGACCCTGATGCCCGTCATCGCGCTGATCGTTCTGGCCTTCCAGGCGACCGGCGACATCTGGGGACACCTGTTTGCAACGGTGCTGCCGCGCTCGTTGTGGACCACCGTGCTGCTGATGGCCGGCGTCGGCGCGATCACGCTCGTGATCGGCGTGGGGACCGCCTGGCTCGTCACCATGTGCCGCTTTCCAGGCCGTGCGCTGTTCGACTGGGCGCTGCTGGTGCCGCTGGCCGTGCCGACCTACATCATCGCCTACACCTATGTGGAAATCCTCGACTACACCGGCCCCGTCCAGTCGGCGCTGAGGGCCGTCTTCGGGTTCCAGACCTCGCGCGACTACTGGTTTCCCGAAATCCGCTCTCTCGGCGGTGCGATCTTCGTGATGAGCTTCGTGCTCTACCCTTACATCTATCTGACGACGCGGGCGTCCTTCCTGCTGCAATCGGCTTGCGCGCTCGACGTGTCGCGCACCCTTGGCGCGGGGCCGCTGCGCCTGTTCTTCCGGGTCGCGCTGCCGCTGGCGCGCCCGGCCATCGTCGTCGGCCTGTCGCTTGCCCTGATGGAATGCCTGAACGACATCGGCGCCGTCACCTTCTTCGGCGTGCAGACGATGACCTTCTCGATCTACGACACCTGGATCAACCGCTCGAGCCTTGGCGGGGCGGCGCAGCTTGCCGTTGCCATGCTGGCGCTTGTCTTCGCGCTTTTGTGGGTGGAACGCCACGCCCGGCGCAAGCAGCGCTTCCACATCACCAGCTCGCGCTATCTGGCGCTGCCGAGCTATCGGCTGACTGGCTGGCGCGCCGGCCTTGCGATCGCCGCCTGCGCCACGCCCGTTGCCCTCGGCTTTGT
>MDTD01197846.1_pt1 | contig 12164 bp, 7 predicted proteins | sample 811221 | NCBI WGS metagenome assembly MDTD01 (sample SAMN05326646, study PRJNA326480) | marine metagenome | isolation source: seawater | place: Pacific Ocean: South West | collected 2011 | reverse complement strand
TACAGTGTTGAATAAATTTTATTTTCTTGTTCAGTCGGTATCTTTGAACAAGATTAATTAATTTTTTCGAATAAACTTTCCTTCCTTGATCTGATCCAAGGATTACTGCTTGAAAATTGGTTATATTATAATCCTCAATTAAAATATTTAATGACTCGATAAACTTTTCTTGTCCTTTCCAATATGTAAGTCTTCCTGGTAAAAGAATTGTAAATTTATTAGAAAATAAATCCCACTCTTGCTTTAGTTTTTCTTGTTTAAGAACTGATATATTTTTTGGATTAAAATAATCTACGTTTATACCTCTAAAAATTACTCTAAGTTTTTTTTCTTTGCTTAAATACTCCCCATAATTTTCATTAATGTGACTAAATATAAAATTGGATCCTGCAATAGTTAATTTTGCTCTAAGCATTATGCTGTTGTAAAATTTTTTTATGTTACTTTTAAAATTATAAGTCCCATGAAATGTTGTAACAAATGATCTTCTTGTTATGAGCGAAGCAAAGTAGCATGACCAAGCTGGTGCACGACTTCTCGCATGGATAATATTAATTTTAAATAAAAAAATATAAATAACTAAAACTAAAGTATTAAACAAAATTAAAATAGGATTTTTTGAATGAACAGGTAGTCTAATTAATTTCACTTTATCCTTTTTAATGAATTTGATTAGTTCTCCACCAGAAGTAGCTAAAAATGAACCGCAATCATTTTCTGATAAAAAATGAGCAATGTCATAGCAACCTGTTTCGGCTCCACCATAACCAAGCTTTGGTATAACTTGAAGAACATTTAATTTAGTAGTCATGCTAATTGTTATATAATAGCACTTAGATATTTTAATATGAAAAAATTCAAAAATTTAAAATTATCAAAGTCAAAAAAACTGAGATTTATTGATAATTACTTTAAAAAAAAACTTTATATTGTTTTTTTACATGGATTCATGTCTGATATTGAGGGAAAAAAACCTCAAACGCTTCTTCGATTTGCAAAAAAAAATAAGTTAGGTTTTTTAGCGCTTGAATATTCGGGTCATGGAAAATCATCTGGTAATTTTATTGATGGCAATATCAGTAAATGGACAAATGACGCAAAAACTGGAATAAAAAAAATAGTTAAAAAAAATAATTTTATTTTGGTCGGTTCAAGCATGGGTTCGTGGATCAGCCTTAATCTTTTTAAATACTTTAAAAATCAAATTCTAGGATTTATCGGAATAGGTTCTGCGCCTGAATTTTTAACAAGATTAATGTGGAATAAGTTTAATAATAAAATCAAATCTGAATTAGCTACTAAAGGCAAAATGTTTATTAAAAGTGGAAAATATGAATATCCGATTACTTATCAATTAATAAAAGATGGAAGAAAAAATAAAATTTTAAATAAAAAAATTAATTCTAAAATTCACGTTACAATGATACATGGAAAAAAGGATGAAGTCGTCCCGGTAAAGTTCTCTAGATATGTTTTGTCGGTTTTTAGCAAAGCTAAAAAAAAATTAATAGTAGTTAAAAATGGAGATCATAGCTTATCTAATACAAAACAATTAAAAATAATTACAAGATCATTAAATAAAATCGTTAACAATATTATCTAAACCCTCTTTGTAGCTTGGATAAATAAATTGGTAATTAAAAAAATTTTTTGTTTTTTTGTTATCAACTTTTTTTGACTCTTTATAAAAATCTTTTAACATTCCTTCATCTAAATCCTCTATCTTTAAAGGATTTGGTTTATTCATTTTTAGTAATAAAGCACCATATACAGCTACTTCTTCTTGAGATGCTGGCTGATCGTCAGAAATATTAAATATCTCATTTGTTTTAAATTTTTTTAAAGAAATAAATAAAATATTAGCGATATCTTCAACGTGAATTCTTGAAAAAAAATGTTTTTCTTTTTTTATAATTTTTGCTTGACCAGTCTTAAGTCTTTTTAGAATATTATTTTGCTTAGAATAAATTCCAGATAGTCTAAAAATTTGTAAAGGTAAATTATTCTCTTTTGAAAATACTCGCCAATCGTTTTCTGCTTTTAGTCTATTTTTGCCATTCAAAGTCGAAGGCTTTGTTTCGCTTTTTTCATTAACCCATTCACCGTTGTGATCTCCATACACACTTGTAGCAGACAAATAAGTTATCCATTTCGCTTTTGTATTTTTTAGTGGTATCTTGAAATTCTTAATTACAATATCTTCACCAGAAATTGGAGGAACAGAAACCAAAATATAATCTGCTTCTTTTATTTTTAAATTAATATTTTTATCAAACTTATCGTTTTCAAACTCATAAGAGGTAAAATTTATCCCTTCAAAAACTTCTTGGCGAGTATCTTGTCTTGAAGTTACGCTCAATTCTAAAGTCAGGTTTTGGCTGATTATTTTTTTTATAAAATGTTTTGCAACTTGGCCAAATCCAAAGCAAAAAACTTTTATAGTGTTCATTTAACTTGCTTTCTTAACGCTAGTTTTTAAGCTTAAAGGATTTTTTAATTTGTCTAACATTTCAATAGGGCAAATTTGTTTAAAATTTTTAAGTTCATCTTTGAAATTATCCAATATGCTTTTTCCTATTTTCGAGTTTGTTTCTTTGACAAATGTATTTAAGCTATCTTTTAAAAAAGACTTCCAGTAATCTGTTTCAATTTCTTGCCAAATTATTGAAGTTGGATTGACAAAATTTTCAAAGGTATTTTGTTTATCATAAACAAAGGCCATTCCCCCTGTCATACCTGCTCCAAAATTATCACCTACTTCTCCTAATATTATGGCTGTTCCTCCAGTCATGTATTCACACCCATGAGCTCCACATCCTTCTACTACTGAAAAGCTTCCAGAGTTTCTGACTGCAAATCTTTCACCAGCTTGTCCTGATGCAAATAACTTTCCTGACGTTGCTCCATAAAGAACTGTATTTCCAATAATTGTATTTTCATTAGAAACTAAAGAACTCTTAGAAGAAGGATATACAACGATAGTCCCTCCAGACAATCCTTTCCCGACGTAATCATTGCAATCACCTTCGACTGTAAGTTTGATCCCTTTAGCTAAAAAAGCCCCAAGAGACTGTCCCGCGGATCCTTCTAATTTTATATGAACTGTATTTTCTTCTAATTTGTTGTTACCGAATTTTTTATATATATGATGAGATAACCTTGTTCCAACAGATCTTGATGTATTTTCAATTTCGTAATTGAATTCGTTATCAGACTCACGCTTAATTTTATCTTTTATATCAGACCAAATCTTTTCATCTAAAGTGTCTGGAACTTTATTAATATGTTTATCTTTACAGTATCGTAGATTTTCACCTGGGTCTGCTTGAACTAATAAAGGATTTAAATCTAAATCATCTAAATTTGATGCGCCCTTGTTTACTTGAGTTAATAAATCTGTTCTTCCGATAATTTCATTAATTGACTTAAAACCTAGAGAAGCAAGAATTTCTCTTACTTCAGTTGCAGCAAATTTAAATAGATTCACAACTTTCTCCGGTGTACCTGTAAATTTTTCACGTAAAGCTTCGTCCTGGCTACAAACTCCAACTGGACATGTATTTGAATGACATTGCCTTACCATGATGCATCCCATCGCAACTAAAGAAGATGTTCCCATACCATATTCTTCAGCTCCCATCATTGCGGCCATCACAATATCTCGACCAGTTTTAAGTCCGCCATCGGTTCTTAAAGTAACGTTATGTCTTAAATTATTTAAGGTAAGAATTTGGTTTGCTTCTGTTAAACCCATCTCCCAAGGTATACCTGCATACTTAATACTAGTTTGAGGACTAGCGCCAGTTCCGCCTGAATGACCCGAAATTAAAATGATATCAGCTTTTGCCTTAGCAACTCCTGCTGCTATTGTTCCTATTCCAGTTGATGCAACTAATTTAACTCCTACTCTAGCGCCAGGATTAATTTGTTTTAAATCATAGATTAACTGAGCCAAATCTTCTATCGAGTAAATATCATGGTGTGGTGGTGGAGATATTAAGGTAACTCCTGGCGTCGAATGTCTTAGTCTTGCTATTTCTTCTGTAACTTTAAAACCTGGAAGCTGCCCTCCTTCGCCTGGCTTTGCGCCTTGAGCAATTTTGATTTCTATTTCGTTAGCATTGTTTAAATAATCAACAGTCACTCCAAATCTAGCAGATGCAATTTGTTTAACTCTTGAATTTGCGCTATCTCCGTTTGGTAAAGTTTTAAATCTTTTAGCATCTTCTCCGCCTTCTCCACTACAAGATGCTCCCTTAATTCTATTCATTCCCATTGCTAGGGTTTCATGAGCCTCTGCTGATAATGCTCCATGTGACATACTTCCACTACCAAATCTTTTTAAGATCTCTTCAATTGACTCGACTTCATCAATGTTAATAGGCTTTCTCTTTTTTTTAAATTCTAGAAGATCTCTAATATTAATTGGAGGCAGGTTATGAATTCCAGCAGAATATTTTTTGTACAATTCATAAGAACCGCTGCCTACAGCGCTTTGTAATAAATGGATCAGTTTTCCTTGATACTGGTGATCTTCACCGCTTTTTCTGAATCTGTATAAGCCTCCAATAGGTAAGGTGAATACGTTTTTAGCGTTAAATTTTTCATGAAGTTCTTTAATCTTTTTCTCAATTCCAATTATCCCTATTCCTGAAATTCTTGATGACATACCAGGAAAATAATCCGAAACAATTGCTCTACTTAAACCCACTGCTTCGAAATTACATCCGCCTCTATAAGAGCTTATTACTGAAATTCCCATCTTTGACATAATTTTTAAAAGACCAGCGTCAATCGATTTCTTAAATTTACTTACACAAGTTTTAAAATCTGATTTACCAAACAATTTTTTTTCAAATCTTTGATAAATACTATCTATTGCTAAGTAAGGATTTACAGTTGTAGCTCCAACCCCTATCAAAATTGCAAATGAATGTGTGTCCATTGCGTCAGAGCACTCAACGTTTAAAGAGCAATAACCCCTTAAACCATGTTTTACCAAGTGAGAATGAACTGCCCCTACAGTTAGTATACTTGGAATACTTGCTTTTTTGTTTGATATATTTTTGTCAGATAAAACTAAACAAGTACTTCCTTCTCGGACGGCCGTTTCCGCCTCTTCTCTAATTAATTCAATTCTTCCTTTAAGAGATTTCTCAATATCAAAAGTGCAGTCAATTACTTTTACTTTCTTTGAAAAAAATTTTTTAAATTTTTTAAATTGAGAGTTAGTGAGTACTGGACTGTCTAAAACATAAATATTTTCTTCAGTAAGATTATCAAAGTCTAAAATATTACCTAAGTTTCCAAATCTTGTCTTTAAACTCATAACTTTGTTTTCCCTTAATGAATCAATTGGAGGGTTCGTTACTTGGCTAAAATTTTGTCTAAAATAATGTGAAACAGGTCTAAAATGACTGGATAAAACTGCAACGGGAGTATCATCACCCATTGATCCTGAAGCTTCTTTTCCTTCCTCTGCCATTGGATGAAGTATCAACTCTAAATCCTCTATACTTAGTCCAGACAAAAACTGGCGCTTTCTTAAATCCTCGCTTAAAAAATTTGGTTTTTCGTCATCAGATAAAATTTTTTTCTCTAAATCGATGATTTGCTTATTATATTTTTTATAGTCTTTTGCTAATAGATCTTTTATTTCTTTATCTTTAAATAGTTTGCCTTTTTTCAAATCAATCGCAATTATTTGACCTGGGCCGAGTTTCCCTTTCTCAATAATCTTTGCTTCTGGAATTTTTATCATACCGGTTTCTGATCCCGCAAAAAATAAGTCATCAGAGGTAATCGAATACCTAAGTGGCCTTAATCCATTTCTATCTGATGAAGCCAAAACCCACTTAGCATCAGTAGCACAGATAGCAGCTGGCCCATCCCAAGGCTCTATGGTGCTGTTAAGGAAATTAAATAAGTCTTGGTGATTTTTTGGAACTGTTTTACTTCTCTTTGACCACGAATCTGGAATCATCATTAACTTGATTAATGGTGCTAGTTTTCCAGAGTGAGTTAAAAGTTCAAAGACATTATCTAGAGCACCTGAGTCGGAAGAGCTTCGAATAACTGGTTTTAAATTTTTTACATCTCTAAAAAGTGGGCTCGACATATCTTGCTCATGAATTTTCATCCAATTTATATTTCCTTTAACAGTATTAATTTCGCCATTGTGTGCTAAAGTTCTAAAAGGTTGAGCTAAATCCCAACTAGGGAAAGTATTGGTTGAGTATCTTTGGTGAAAAATTGCAAATCTTGAGGTAAGTTTTTTATCATTAAGATCTGGATAAAATTCGGATAACATTTCAGCTAAAAACATGCCTTTGTAAACAATAGACCTTGAGCTAAATGAACAAACATAAAAGTCCTTTATTTGTTTGTCTCTAGCAATCTTTTCAATTTTTTTTCTTGTCTCAAACAAATCTCTTTCAAGATCATTTGTTTTTAATGTTTCATTTTTTTTAAACATTACTTGAGCAATTTCTGGACGATTTTGATCGGCTGTTTTACCTAATACGCTTGGGTTAATCGGTACTTGTCTCCAACCGTATATATAAAAATTTTCATCTAAAAGAGCCGACTCGATAATCTCTCTACATTTTTCTTGTTCGGAATAATCTGTTCTTGGAAGAAAAACCATTCCTACACAAATTCTTTTACTTTCATCTAGAGTGTGTCCGGTTGCTAATATTTTTTCTTTAAAAAAATCAGGTGCAATTTCAATTTGTATTCCTGCTCCATCACCAGATTTTCCATCTGCGTCTACAGCTCCTCTATGCCAAATAGCTTTTAATGCCTCAATCCCATACTCAACAATTTTTCTAGATTTTTTTCCATTTGTAGATGCAATCAATCCAACACCGCATGCATCATGTTCCATATCTGAAGAATAATTAAAACTTTTTTCTAAAATTTTTTTATTTTTCTTATAATCATTCATAAGAATTATGCTGCCGCCACTGTTTTATTTTTATTTTCTTTTGCTTGTAAATATTTTTCGATTTGTGAGGCGGCATCACGACCATCTCTGATCGCCCATACTACAAGCGAGGCTCCTCTAACAATATCACCTGCTGCAAATACTCCATCTAAATTTGTTTGCATAGATTTCAAATCAATTTTTAAAGTGCCCCATTGTGATACAACTAATTCTTTAGCGTTAAACAACTGAGGTAGATTTTCAGGGTCAAATCCTAAAGATTTAATCACAAGATCAGCTGGGATCTTGTATTCTGAGCCCTTATCAATTTCAGGTCTTCTTCTACCTGATGAATCTGGTTTACCCAATTTCATTTTATTTACTTCAACTGCTTCAACTTTAGTTTTTCCAATAAAACTTTTTGGACTAGTTAACCAAACAAATTCTACCCCTTCTTCGATTGCATTTCCTACTTCTCTTGCTGATCCAGGCATATTTTCTCGATCACGTCTGTATATACATTTTACTGATTTAGCTTTTTGTCTAACTGATGTTCTCACACAATCCATTGCTGTATCACCTCCGCCAATTACAACAACATTTTTTCCTTCTGCATTTAAAGTGCCATCATCAAATAATTTAACTTTGTCACCCAAACCTTTTCTATTAGATGCAGTTAAAAAATCCATTGCAGGAAAAATATTTTGAAGATTTCGGCCAGGTATATCAATTTCTCTCGCTTTATAAACTCCTGTCGCAATAAGAATTGCATCGTGTTTTTCTCTAAGTTCGTATAAAGTTTTATCTTTTCCAACTTCAAAGTTTTGAACAAACTTTATGCCAGTTTCTTTTAGTAACTTTGTTCTTCTTTCAACAACAAATTTCTCTAATTTAAAATTTGGAATTCCATAAATTAAAAGGCCACCTGGTCTATCGTATCTATCGTAAATTGTTACTTGGTAACCTGATTTTCTTAATTCTTCAGCGCAAGCCATCCCAGCAGGACCTGCTCCAATAATTCCTATTGATTGTTTAAGCTCTTTTTTAACTTTAAAAGGCTGGACCCAACCTTTATCCCAAGCTGTATCCGTAATATATTTTTCTATTGATCCTATAGTAACTGTTCCATGGCCAGATTGTTCAATAACACAATTTCCTTCACAAAGTCTGTCTTGAGGACAAATTCTCCCACACACCTCTGGCATATTATTAGTACTTTGTGATACTTCGTAAGCTTCTTTAAGTCTGCCCTCAGCTGTAAGTTTGAGCCAGTCAGGTATATTATTTCCAAGCGGACAATGTATTTGGCAAAACGGGACACCGCATTGTGAGCATCTACTAGATTGTTCAGTTGCCTTGTTTTTTATGTAATCCTTGTAGATTTCGTTAAAGTCGTCCTTTCTTTTATCAGTTCTCCTTTTCTCAGGAGTCTCTTGTTTAACGTCTACAAACTGCAGCATTTTATTTTTCATATTTTGCCTAAAATAGTTCAGATTTATTATAATGATAGCTTTTAAAGGTCAATAGTAGTTACCTATATTTATAAAGCCTTAAAAAATTAATGTCATTCTTTGCATACCTGATATGCATTTAAGATTGCCAATAAAAAAACAACCTTTAATTTTATTTTTTTTAAATGATTGAAATATTTATTTTATCTTTTATTCAAGGAATCACAGAATTTATACCTGTGAGTTCTTCTTCTCACTTAATCTTAATATCAAAACTTTTAGATTTCGAAAATCAAAGTCTTTCGATTGATGTTAGTTTACATATAGGTTCATTACTTGCAGTGCTTATGTATTTTTATAAAGATATAATAAGTTTTATTGATAATAAAATTCTATTTTTTAAAATTTTTATTTCCTCGCTACCAGTTATGATTATCGGTTTTATTCTTATCGAAACAGGTATAATCGATCAAATTAGAAACATCAAAATAATAGCATGGACAACTTTAATATTTGGCTTCTTGCTATATTTAAGTGATAAATTTAAATTAGAAAAAAATTTAGAAAAAAACTTTTCCTATAAATCAGCAATTTTTATAGGTTTTTTTCAAATTTTATCTTTAGTGCCTGGTGTTAGTAGATCAGGTATTGCCATAACGGCAGCTAGACTTCTTAACTTTAAAAGAGTGGATGCGGCTAAAATTTCATTTTTGCTTTCAATTCCTATCTTAAGTGCAGTATCTTTTTTTGGTTTAAAAAATTTGATTTTATCAGAAAATATTTACTTTGCTAAAGTAAACCTTCTTTCAATATTTCTTTCATTTTTATTTTCTCTTATCACGATTAAATATTTTTTAAGATATATAGAGAAATTTAATTTAAATATTTTTGTGTATTATAGAATTTTTTTAGCGTTAGTCTTGTTTGCTATTGCTTATCTATAATATAAAAGTAAGTACTAATAAAATTAGAATTATTATAAGAAAAAAAAATATTACAGATTTTTGTAAAGATAAATTTAATAAAAATTTCATAAAATATATTTAATAGTATTAAAGAAAAAATCAAACCAAAATTGGTGCGCCTGCTAGGATTTGAACCCAGAACCTCCTGGTCCGTAGCCAAGCGCTCTATCCAGTTGAGCTACAGGCGCAAATAACAAAAGTTAAAATTATCATTTTGTATTCATTCTTTTTTGTATATAAATTTAATAAAAGTATGTTAAACAATATCAATACTTCTTCCAATACTTTCTTTGCTAATTTATTGCTTTCACTTATTCCAGTAAGTTTTATATTAGGTAATTTAGCAATTAACCTTAATATTTTAATAATAGTATTTTTTTGTATATTCTTGTTAATTAAAGAAAAAAACAATAGTAAAATTAAACTAATTATATTTGATAAATTTATTTTAATAATTTTTCTTTACATTATTTTAGTTTCAACTTTTAATTATTTTAAAATTTCTGATGATGTTCATAGGCATCAATTAATTCTAAAAACTTTTACTTATATTAGATATTTATTTTTTTACTTTTCTTTAAGGTTTTTAATGGATAACGAATATTTAAATCTAAAATATTTTTTTTCTATATGTTCTTTATGTGTCCTATTTGTATCTTTAGATGTAATTATTCAATATTCCTTTGGACAGAGTTTATTTGGTTACGAAAGTGTGTCACGAAGAGTATCTGGACCCTTTGGTGATGAACTTATTGCTGGAGGCTACATTGCTCGTTTTTCATTATTTTTAATTTTCTCATTTTTTATTTTTGAATTTTTTAAAAATATGAAGTTTAAAAATAAATTTTTTATTTTCTCAATTGTCAGTTTAATTCTCAGTCTAGGAATGACACTTGCAGGTAATAGAATGCCATTTTTTATTTTTCTTTCTACCATTCTATTAAGTTTAGTTATTTTGAAAAATTACAGGATTTATTTTTTTTCATTTTTAATTATTGCAATAAGTTGTATTTTTATAATGAAGAATTATGATAACGAGATTCGAAAACACTATTTGCAATTTCCATTTCAAGTCACTAATCTTTTAAAATCTTTTTCAGAGGAGAACAAAGTTCAATTTAAAAATAAAAACGAGTTAACTAATGATGAAAAAAATTATTCAGTTACTTACAAAGGAGAAAGCTACATAACTAAATCAGTTCATGCTAAAGAATTTTACACGGGGTACAAAACTTGGCTTCAAAACAAACTTTTTGGAGGTGGCTTAAAGTCTTTCAGATTTAATTGTCCCAAAGTTTTTATAAATTGTAATGCACATCCTCACAACTACTATTTAGAAATTTTATCAGACATAGGTTTAGCTGGATTTCTATTAATAATTACTTTTCTTTTCCTTATTTTTAGAGAATCTTATTATAATAAAAAAATTATTCTTCTTCCTTTTTTGTTAATTTTGCTCAGTGAGCTATTTCCTTTAAAAACAACAGGTAGTTTTTTTGGAACTGCTAATTCAACTTTTATCTTTTTACAAATATCTTTAATAATAAGTGTGTTAAATAGGAAAAATTTAAAATAATATAATAATAATTAAATATGAAAATTTCAGACGTTGTAATAACTTCTGCGAAAAGGACTGCAATTGGCTCGCTGAATAAATCTTTAAGAAATGTACAAAGTTATGATCTTTGTGCTGCTGTAATTAAGGATTTACTGAAAGATAGTAATTTAAAAGCAAAAGAAATAGACGAATTAATTTTAGGTCAAGTTTTAACAGCTGGCCTAGGGCAAAATCCTGCTAGACAAGCTGCAATTAAATCAGGAATTCCAAAAGAGAAGCCAGCTTATATCGTTAATCAAGTTTGTGGATCTGGCATTAGATCAATTATTTCTGCTTATCAAAGCATAAAGTTAGGAGACTCAAAAATAGTTCTAGCTGGTGGACAAGAAAATATGTCTCTAGCGCCTCACGCTATTCACTTGAGAAATGGAAAAAAACTAGGTGATGCTGAGATGATTGATACGATGATTAAAGACGGTCTTTGGGATGCTTTTCATAATTATCATATGGGTGTAACTGCTGAAAATGTCGCTGAGAAATTTCAAATTACTAGAGAAGAGCAAGATAAGTTTGCTTTAAAATCTCAAGAAAAAGCTCTAAAAGCTCAGAAAGAAAATAAATTTAAAGAAGAAATAATTAATTTTAAAATTAAATCAAAAAAAACTGAAATAGATTTCAATAAAGATGAACATCCTAGAGAAGGAATAAGTCTCGAAACTTTAAAAAAATTAAAACCAGTGTTTAAAAAAGACGGGACAGTCACAGCCGGAAACGCCTCAGGTATCAATGATGGAGCTGCAGCAGTAACTTTAATGTCAGATGATGAGGTTCAGAAAAGAGGATTAAATAAATTAGTTTCAATAAAATCTTGGGCAAGTTGTGGTGTTGATCCAGCTTTAATGGGTACAGGACCTATTCCCGCATCAAAAAAAGCGCTGGAATTAGCAGGGTGGAGTGTAAAAGATGTAAATCTTTTCGAAATTAATGAAGCGTTTGCTGCTCAAAGTTTAGCTGTATTGAAAACGCTTTCTATACCAGAAGAAAAAGTGAATGTGAATGGAGGAGCTATAGCCTTAGGTCACCCTATAGGAGCTTCTGGAACAAGAATTCTTGTAACCCTTATACACGAAATGATAAAAAGAGATTTAAAAAAGGGTTTAGCAACTCTTTGTATCGGCGGTGGAATGGGTATTGCAATGTGTATAGAAAGATAATCTTATTTATTTTTGCTAATGATTATCATTACAAGTCTTTTTCAAGATTTT
>MDTD01140283.1_pt1 | contig 12164 bp, 10 predicted proteins | sample 811221 | NCBI WGS metagenome assembly MDTD01 (sample SAMN05326646, study PRJNA326480) | marine metagenome | isolation source: seawater | place: Pacific Ocean: South West | collected 2011 | reverse complement strand
TGGTCTCGAAAAAGTAAAAGAGAGAATAATTGAATTTTTAGCGGTTCAAAAAAGAATACAAAAAATGAAAGGTCCAATTTTATGTTTAGTTGGCCCCCCAGGTGTTGGAAAAACATCTTTAGGTAAATCAATAGCTAAAGCTACTAATAGAAAGTTTATAAGAATTTCACTAGGGGGTATAAGAGATGAAGCTGAAATACGCGGCCATAGAAGAACTTATATCGGGTCACTCCCTGGTAAAATAATTCAAATGATGAAAAAAGCCGGCACTAAAAATCCTTTATTTCTTCTTGATGAAATTGACAAGGTTGGAAACGATTATAGAGGTGATCCATCCTCTGCATTATTAGAGGCTTTAGACCCAGAGCAAAATAAAGAATTTAACGATCATTATTTAGAGGTTGATTATGATCTTTCAGATGTGATGTTTGTCACAACAGCTAATACTTTAAATATTTTACCACCTTTGCTGGATAGAATGGAGGTAATAAGATTGTCAGGTTACACAGAAGACGAAAAGGTGAATATTTCTCAAAAATTTTTAATACCTAATCAAAGTATTAATAACGGACTAAAAAAAGATGAATGGTCCATAGATGAAAAAATAAATAGAAAGATAATTAGAAACTATACTAGAGAGTCAGGGGTTAGAAATTTGGAGAGAGAAATTTCAAAAATTGCAAGGAAACTAGTAAAAAAAATTGATAACAAAGAAAAGGTAAATATTCCGATAAACGATAAAGATTTAAAAGATTTATTAGGTGTTCAGAAATTTAATTATGGAGAGATAGAGGAACAAAATAGAATAGGTGTAGTAACAGGCTTGGCTTGGACTGAAGTAGGCGGTGAGATACTTAAAATTGAGTCGGTTATAATGCCTGGAAAAGGTAAGATGCAAATTACAGGAAAGCTTGGAGACGTGATGCAAGAATCTGTAAAAGCAGCTAAATCTTACATAAGATCTAAAAGTTTAGATTTTGGAATAATTCCACCAATTTTTGATAAAAAAGACTTTCATATTCATGTCCCTGAAGGAGCTACCCCAAAAGATGGACCTTCAGCAGGTGTGGGTATGGTAACGTCTATAATATCAGCTATAACAGAGATACCCGTAAACAAAGACGTAGCTATGACAGGTGAAATTACTTTAAGAGGACTTGTTCTTCCAATAGGTGGTTTAAAAGAAAAATTATTAGCAGCTCATAGAGCCGGTATTAAAAAAGTCTTAATTCCTGAGGAAAATAAAAAAGATTTAATTGAAGTTCCAAAAACAATCCTAAACTCGATGGAGGTCATCACAGTTAAAAGTGTTGATGACGTCTTAAAAGTAGCATTAACAAGACCTTTAAAGAGAGTTGAATGGGTAGACTTAGACAATAATGTCAAAAAATCTAAATCAGGTAAGTCCGAAGTTACAAGCACTCATTAAAATCTATTAATTGATTTTCTATGAAAATATATGATTGTTTTCTATATTTTGATGAAGAATTATTATTAAATTTAAGATTAAATATTTTAGAAAAATATATAGATAAATTTATTATAGTAGAAAGTGTTTATAGTCATAGAGGTGAAAGAAGACAACCAACTTTTGATATCAATAAGTTTCCAAAATACAAACATAAAATCGAATACATTTTATTACAAAAAAATCCCAATAATTTATATGAAATTAAAAAAGATGATAAAAATATAAATGAAAAAATTATTTTAAACGGAAATTTGAGAGAATTTTACCAAAGAAATTCCATAGCTGAAGGTTTATCAGAAGCAAATGACAATGATTTGATAATAATTTCCGATGTTGATGAAATCCCACTACTAGAAAATTTAGACTTTGAAAAAATTAAGTATCAACCAGTATTTTTTAAACAAATTTTTTGTTGTTATAAATTTAATTTATTTTCAAAAATGAAATGGTACGGATCAAGAATGATAAAAAAAAAAAAATTGATAAGCCCGCAATGGTTAAGGGATATAAAAGATAGAAATTATCCTAAATGGAGACTTGATACTTATTTTTCAAAGAAAAAATTTAATAACATTCAATTTGTAGAAAACGGAGGATGGCATTTTTCTTATTTAAAAAAACCTGTTGGTGTAGAAAAAAAATTGAGATCTATTAGGCATCATATAGAGTATGATCAAAATCCTTTAGGAGTTGATAAAATAGAACAATTAATAAAAGATAAAAAACTTATTTATAATTATGAGGCTGATCAAAGAACAACGAATAAGTTTGAAAATAACGAAACACTTAATATTTTAGAAAAAGATAAATTACCTAAATATATTCAAAAGAATTTTGAAAGGTATAAAGAGTGGTTAGAGTAAAATTTATTAATCAATCCATTCTTTAAATTTTTTGTCTGTTTTTAAAATATCAGGAAGAAAATTAAGATCAATTCTCTTCAATTTTTTTTCACTAAACCACTTGTTCTCTCCCTTTTTATCTTGCTCATGGTCATACAATACTTTTTTGTTTTTAATTTTGTCTATAAGTTCATGCAAAGTTATATTTGAACTTTCGTAATCTTGATGGTGAGCAAAAGTGAGGAGTTTTTTGTGAATTTCTTCAGGTTTTTTTATGCAAGTAAAATGCCACCCTCCATTATCTATAAATTTGATATTGCGGTATTTATTTTTAGAAAAAATAGTATCAAACCTCCAAGTAGGATATTTCTTACTCTTAATATTTCTTAACCACTGGGGAGAAATAAAATTTTTTTTCTTAATTGCTTTTGTTCCAAACCAAACAAAGTTTTCATAAATTAAATTAAATTTATAATAAAACATTTTTTGTTTAAAAATTATTATTTCATTTTTTATCTCTTTTAAATTTAACCTTTTTAGATCTGGAATTTCATCAAGATCGCTCAAAATAATCAAGTCTTCAGGTTCTAAATCAGTTAAACTTCTCGCTAGTTGTTCTCTTTGGAAATGATCTCTTAAAATACTATTAATAATTTTTTTCTCATTTATTTTTTCAATACTATCCTCTTTACTAAATGATAAAATATTTGGAGGTTGATCTTTAACTACCAAATACTCAATTTTATTTTTATATGGCTTGAAATCATTAATATTAAAATTCAATTTTTTTTTATCCCCATTATGTAAATACGCAGCCTCAGAGATGATAAATTTGTCTACATATTGATTTAAAGAATTTAATCTCAAATCTAGTAATAATTTTTCATCGGAAAACATGAAACAGTCGTAAATTTTCATAATATTTTATTTCCTTTTTTTTTTGAATTTAATATATACATTGACTGATGAAAAAAATAGTTATTACAGGTGGATTAGGTTACATAGGCACTGAATTGTGTAAAATTTACTCTGGCTATAGTTGGAATGACCAAATAACAGTAATTGATAATAGGTTTATATCTAGTCAAGTTAGTCAACTTAGAGACTGGAATATAAATTTTGTTCATGGGGATATCCTAGATAAAGAGCTGGTGAATAAATATCTTAAAGATGCTGATGTTGTCCATCATTTGGCAGGTATCACTGATGTTCCAAGAACTAAAAGTGAAAGTACAAAAGAAAAAGATGAATTGATAAATTTAGTAGGGGAACAAGGAACGCAAAATATTTTAAATGCTATAAGCACAAAATGTAAGATTATATTTCCTTCCACCCACGTTGTTTATGAGGGGATAAATCAAATCAAAACTGATATAAAAGAGGAAGATAACACTTGTCCTGTTTTATCTTATTCTTCTTCAAAAAACATAAATGAGAAACAATTAAAATCGTCAGGAAAAAACTACGTGATTTTAAGACTAGGTTCAGTTTATGGCTACTCTACAGAATCAATGCGAATAGATATTATGCCAAATTTATTTTCTAAAATAGCATCCCAAAATGGATTAATTAAAATTTTTGCTGGGGGAAGACAAATTAAAAGTCTCGTACCATTAGTTGATGTTGCCAGGTGCTTTAAATTTATGGAGGAACGAAATGAGATTAAAAAAGAAATTTTTAATTTAACGAAAGACACAATATCAGTAAAAGAGGTTGCAAAAATTTGTAAAAAATTTAATTCGAAATTAGAAATTAAAGAAACAAATGATGAAGTGCCTAATCTTGGTTTTTCATTATCTAATAAGAAATTATTAGGGACAGGTTTTAAATTTTTATATTCCTTAGAGCAGAGTATTAAAGAAATGATAAAAAAATGGTCTGAAAAAAACTTTATTAAAGACCTAGAATTAGTAAAAGATGGAGATGATTTATATGAAGACAAAAGAGGTTTAATAAGCAATCATGAATTAACTGAGCCTATAAATTTAATTGGTTTAATTGAATCTAAAAAAGGAACAATGAGAGCTAATCATTACCACCCTCAGCAGGAACAAAAATGTTTATTTACTAAAGGACAAATTATAGAAATATATCAAGATATTATAAATCCTAACTCACCTAAAATTACTCAAGTTGTTAATGCTGGTCAATTGTCAGTGATAAAACCAAATGTAGCTCATACAATGGTTTTCACGGAAGATACAACTTTTTTAAATTTAGTTAGAGGAGAAAGGGATCACGAAAATTATGGGATTACACACACTATCAAACATTTATTTGTAGGCGAGGAAGAAAAAAAATTACTTCTAAAATATTACAAATTTGATTGTAGATCTTGTGGAAACAATAAATTAAATAGAGTTGTTTCTTTAGGCTATCAACCGCTAGCAAATAATCTACTTAAAAAAGAGAAAGATAAATGCGAGTTATATCCGCTTGAAGTTAATTATTGTAACAAATGTCATAATTGTCAACTATCTGTTTCTGTTGATCCAAAAAAAATGTTTTCAAATTATTTGTATACATCTTCAACTTCAAAAGTATTTAGAAATCATTTTGTCAAAGCGGCAAATAAATACATTAAAGAATTAAGATTAAACAAAAAAAAATCTTATATCATTGATATCGGAAGCAATGACGGGGTCGCACTTAAACCATTTTTGGATTTAGGTTTTAAAAAAATATTGGGAATAGAGCCAGCAAAAAATTTAGCAAAATTAGCAAATAAAAATAAAATAAAAACTTTTAATGGTTTTTTAGAGAAAAAAATTCTCAAAAAAATTAAAAAAAATGCAGACCTTATTTTAGCATCAAACGTTTTTGCACACTCTGATAAACTTAAAGAGATGGCTGAATGTATGATTAAATTGTTAAATAAAAAAGGAACTTTAATTATTGAAGTACAATATTTAATGAATACTCTAAAAGATCTTACTTTTGATAATATATATCATGAACATTATAATTATTGGTCACTTACATCCTTAATAAATTTTTTTAAACAATTTGATGCCAAAATTATAAAATCTGAAAATATTGATACTCACGGTGGCTCACTTAGAGTTTACATTACTAAAGATAAAACTGCCAAAGTAGATAGCAATGTAAAATTAATGCTTAAAGAAGAAGAAAATTTTGGTATTAAAAAATTTGAAACTTACAAAAAATTTGGGGAGAAAGTTTATAAAATAAGAGAAAATGTTAGAAAAAACATTAAAAATTTAAAAGATAAAAATAAAATTATAATTGGTTATGGAGCTCCTGCTAAAGCTACCACAGCTTTGAATTTTTTTGGTATTACAAACGAGATTGATTTTATTGTCGAAGATAATAAATTAAAACATAATAAATTTGTACCAGGGGTTAAAATACCAATTAAAAATAAATCATCAATAAAAGGTAAAGATAATGCACTAATAGTTTTAGCATGGAATTTTTATGAAGATATAAAGAAAAATAATCTTAATCTTTCAAATAATATAATAAATATAAAAGACTTGGAGACTCTTAAGTAATTAAATTTTTCCAAATTTCAAAAATATTTCTAATACTTTCAAAGAAAAAGTTTAAATAAAATTCTGAAATTGGAAAAGTATTGATTATATATTGTTGAAGAAAATATATAATTCTAGATAAAGAAATGGTAAAAAAAGTAAATAGCAATAAATAATTATAAAAACCAAAATAAACTTTGTTATCTTTATTTTGAACTTTTAATTTTTCATCTTTAGTTTCATTAATTTTAATACCATGTTTTTTTGCTAAATATTCAGGAGAATACAAACTGATTTCTCTTGTTTTTTTAACTGTAGTTTTTTTAATTTTTTTTGGTTTCTGTATTTTTTGTAAATTCGGTCGGGTCGTTGTGGTAATTTTTTTTGGTTTAGTGATTGACTGTCTTTGTTTGGTCTCGTTTACTGGAAACTGTTTCCATTTATTTCCGCATGATCCGCACTGAACCATTCTTCCAGAGGCTGTTATAGCGCTGTCTGGAACAACAAACTTCTTACCGCATGAATTACAAGTTAAAACCATATAAAACTAAATATACTGCTATTTATGAAAATTACTACAACCATTAATTGTTTGAAAATTATCAATAAATAATATCAAATAATACCTTAAGTATAATAAAACCCAGGAGAAAAAATGCAATCAATAAAAAAAATATTGGTAATATTTTCGATCTTTTTATTAGGAACTAGTTTTGCATACTCAAAATGTAAAGATCCTAAACAATTAAGATTTTCAATTATACCAACTGAAGAGTCATCATTTGAACTTGATTTATACAGACCACTTTTAAAAAAATTAAAAGAGAATACTGGAAAAAGTATCGAGTTCTATATGCCAACATCCTACGCTTCAGTAGCTGAAGCTTTGATCGGAGGATTCGTAGACGTGGCGGTATTAGGTCCTTACGGATATATAACGGCAAAAAAACAAGATCCTTCAATTACAGTCTTTGCTACTTACGCAAAAAAGAAAGGATACATGCAAAACGAAGGTCCAGGATATCAATCAGTTTTGATTTCCAAAAAAGGATCTAAGTTTACTACTCAAAAATCTTTAAAAGGTGCAACTGTAGGACATGCTGACCCAGGAAGTACTTCAGGTGATTTAATCCCAAGAGTAGTTTGGGCTCCAAGTATGAACACTGATGCAGACAAATTTTGGAAAAGAATAGTTTACACAGGTGGACATGATTTAACGACTTTAGCAGTGCATAGCGGCAAAATTGATGCTGGATTTGTTGCAAGTCACAGATTTGACAACGTAGTTGCTAAAGGAAAAGTTAAGTTGGAAGACTTCAATATTTTATGGAGATCACCATCAGTACCACAAGATCCATTCGTATATAGTGGTAAACTTTGTGATCCAATTAAAAAAGCAGTTGCATCAACATTTCTAAATCTAGGAAACGATGCAGGTGCCCAAAAATTCTTAGCCAACTTAAAATCATCTAAATTTGTTAAAATGACAGACAAAGATTATGATGTGATAAGAACTTTAGCGAAAGCTAAAGCTGAGTTTAAGAAAAAAAATAAGAAAAAGTAAAATAATAGAAATATAAGCTGTGCGTTTATAAAACTTATAAACGCATAGCTATAAAATAGAAATTTTAATGAGTGAAACAGTACTAAAAGTTGATAATTTAAATCTTACATATAGTAAAGGCGGTCCCCAGGTATTATTTGATATTTCTTTTCAGGTTGGTGCTAATGATTTTTACGCAATTATTGGACCGAGTGGAGCTGGAAAATCTTCACTGATAAGATGCATAAATAAATTAGCAAACCCTAATAGTGGAGAAGTAAATTTTAAAGGTGAGAAATTGTTTAATCTCAAAGGCCAAAAGTTGAGAAATGTTAGGAGGCGAATAGGTATGATTTTTCAGGAATTTAATTTGATTGATCGAATGTCTGTAATTGACAATGTATTGACTGGAAGATTAGGATATATGAATACTTTTTCAAGTCTTTTTAGGATGTTCAATAAAAAAGATGTTGGCAGAGCTATAGAGCTAATAGAAAAGGTTGGTTTAAAAGATTTTGCAAATAAAAGAGTAGATCAATTAAGCGGTGGTCAAAGACAGAGAGTTGGCATAGCTAGAGCGCTTATGCAAGAGCCAGAGATGCTTTTAGTTGACGAACCTACCTCAAGTTTAGATCCTAAAATTGCTGTTGAAATGATGGAATTAATAAAAGATATAGCTGATGAATTAAAAATACCAGTTTTGTGCAATATTCATAATATTGAACTAGCTAAACAATTCGCAAATAAAATTCTGGGTTTACAAGACGGGAAAAAAAAATTCGATGACGTCACTGAAAAGTTAACAAATGATGTTCTGCAAGATCTCTATAAATTTGAAGTTTTATAAGTTATGAGTGAATATAACCTAAGTGTAGATGATTATACTAAACAAAATTCATCTAAAATTTTAAAAAAATTTTTATTTTATACATTTGCAATATTAGTAATTTTTCTTAGCGTATACTTTATAATCATACTTGATACTGACTGGGAAAGAATAGGGTCTGGAGAAGGAATTTTAAAACAACTTTCTTATTTTATAGGGTTAGATTTTAAAATAATACCACACCTGTTTAAACCTGCCTTCGAAACATTTTTAATGGCATGTTTAGGGACAATGCTGGGCTTGATAATGTCTTTACCAGTAGCATGGTTAGGTGCAAAAAACGTTACCCCATTGGGTATGGCTAGTTTTAGCTTTGCTAGAATGTTAATGACAATTAGTAGATCTGTTCATGAAATTATTTGGGCTCTAATATTTGTCGGCGCCGTTGGTTTAGGAGCTTTACCTGGAATATTAGCATTAGCTTTTAGATCAGTTGGGTTTATTTCTAAAATAATATCAGAGAGTATTGAAGGCGCTGATAAAAAGCCAATAGAAGCCATTCGTGCAGCAGGTGGCTCAGGATTTGACGTCATGTACTACGGAATTATTCCCCAAATTCTGCCAACTGTTATTGGTACAATAATTTTTGAGTGGGATATTAACATAAGGAGATCAGCTGTAATGGGTTTAGTAGGAGCTGGCGGTTTAGGATTGGCATTTTTTAGACAAATGCATATGTCAAATTATCCAGGAGTAACAACGGTGATTATGTTTATAGTTGGTTTAATTCTAATTGGGGAAGTTTTATCTCATTTCCTAAGAAAGAGAATTATTTAGAATGGATCAAGTTTACAAAAGAAACAACTCAAAAAACTTTATATTATTAAGCCTATTCTTTTTTGTAATTTATTTATGTTTTTTATACTTAGGCATAGATTTTCAACGATTTTTCTCTGCCTTAGGAAATTTTGGCAAGTTAATAGCTAATAGATATTATCCGGTTGATATTCCCTATGCTTTAGAACCAGGATACTTAGGGTCTATATTGGATAGCATTCAAATGGGATACTTAGGTTTAATAATTGGTGTAATAATTGCATCAATACTTGCATATCTTGCAGCAGCAAATCTTACTCCAAGTAAAAGAATAGGCTATCCGATCGGTAAATTTTTTATAATTTTTGCAAGATCAATTCATGAAACAATTTGGACAATTTTATTTGTTACTATAGTTGGTTTTGGAATGTTGGCTGGAACAATGGCTTTAACAATGTACTGTATAGGTTTTTTCGGGAAACTTTTTTCTGAAGAGCTTGAAAATGTTGATATGAAACTTGTTGATACAATGAGATCTAATGGGGCAAATGAATTGCAAGTTTTTGCATACGGCGTGTGGCCACAAGTAAAAACAGCATTTACCGGAATACTGATATACACCTGGGATGTTTGTTTTAGAGCTTCAACAATAATTGGTTTTTTTGGTGCTGGTGGTATGGGATGGTACTTAAAAAGAAATGTTCTTCAATTAGAGTACGCTAGAACATCAGCTATAATTCTCTCAATTATCGTACTAGTAATTTTCTCAGAGGCATTATCAGCATATATGAGAGATAAAATTTATAAGGAAACACAATAATGCTGAAAAATCACGAAAAAGAACTGATGATATCTATAAATTTATTTTTAGATAATATTTTAAAAATTAATAATCTTTTTAAGATCTTACTCCAAAAGTATTTTGAAAAAAAATTTAATGAGGTTCAAAAAGTTACCGATCAAATATCTGATTTAGAAAGTGAATGCGACTCTTTAAGAAGAGAAGTGGAAAGAAAGATATACAGTGAAACGCTTATTCCAGAGATAAGGGGAGATGTTCTAGGAATGTTAGAAAATTTAGATAAAATACCTGGTCAAATACAGGGAAACGCACATAGTTTTAATACAGAAAAACCTAAGGTAGATCCCGAACTTGATGAAAATTTTCTTAAGTTGTGTGATTACGCATCTGAGTGTATTTCTTTGCTTATCGATGGATCAAGAAGCTTCTTTGTAGATAAGAAAATTACGATTCAAAAATGCTTAGAAGTTGCGAAAGTTGAGAGTAAAGCAGATAAGATCAGCACCGAACTAAAAAAAACTATTTTTTTAAACTCTGATAACGGTCTTGCTACAAAAGTGCATCTTAAATACTTTGTAGAGATAATGGATGAAGTAGCTAATCTTTCTGAGGATGTTGCTGATAGACTGATTATTTCCTCATCTAAAAATTAATTATGTTAGATATATTATTAATAGCGATAATTGCTATTATCATCGGCGCGAACGATGCCTCTAATGTTTTTGGTTCTGCTGTTGGATCAAAGATGTTGAAATTTAAAATTGCTATCATTTTCTTCATTATCTTTATCATTTTAGGTGCAATTATAAATGCAGAAAATCCTTCTCAGATTTATGCAAATTTAATACTTGATTATCCAGATTTAAAAAAAATATTTTTAATAATTATTCCTGTTGTTATTGTGACAATTATTTCATTAAAACTTAAAATACCAAGTTCAATTTCCCAATCAATAATCTTCTCTTTAATAGGATTTTCATTTGTGGAGAATTTAAATATTAACTACGATTTATTTTTAAAATTAATTTATTTTTGGATTGCGACTCCTTTAATAGCTTTTTTACTATCAATTCTCTTCTGTTGGATTATAAATTTATTTTTTAAAATATTAAAGTTAAATATATTCCAGATTGATTATCAAATTAGGTTGTCTCTAATATTGTTTGGATGTATTGCGGCATTTGCTCTTGGTCCACACTTAACTGCTGCTATAGTAGGTATATACGCTCCATTTTTATCTTTAAATTTAGATATTTTTAATTTTAATATAATAATTGACGAGGAAAAATTGTTCTTTTTTGGTTCATTATTAATCGGTGCAGGAGCTTTTTTATTTTCACAAAAAATTGTTAGAACAATAGGCTCTCAAATTTCTAACATTAAACCAGTTCCAGCTTTAGCGATACTTCTTACACAAATATTAATACTATTTAGTTTTTCTGTTTATCCTATGATCAATACCTTTAATTCTATTTTACCATTTGAAATTTTTCCTATGCCACTTTCAGCATCGCACATAACTTTTGCTAGCATAATTGGTATTGCTTCTTTTAATAAATTTAGAGAGGTTAAACCGAAACACACAATTAAAATTATTTTGTCGTGGATATTAATTCCAATAAGTGTTTTTTGTTGCAGCTTTTTATTAACTAGTATATATAGTTTTTGAAAATGTCAGAAGTTAAACAAATTTCAGTAAACGGTAAATCTTACAAATGGCCAAAAAAACCAGCAATAGTAATTTGTTTAGATGGTAGTGAGCCAGGACCAAAAGGATATATTGATACAGCAATAAGAATGGGCTTGATGCCTTTTATGAAGTCAATGATAAGCAAATCGACTTATGAAGTAGGTAAATGCGCAATGCCGAGTTTTACAAATGTAAACAATATGTCAATTGTTACCGGTACAACACCCGATATACACGGAATTTGTGGAAATTTCTTTTTTAATCCAGAAGAAGGAAAAGAAACTTTAATGAATGATGACACCTTTTTGAGAGCATCAACAATTTTTGAAGCTTTTGAAAAAGCTGGGGCAAAAGTTGCCGTGATTACTGCTAAGGAAAAGCTAAGAAAGTTATTAGGAAAAAATTTAAGTAAAGCGATTTGTTTTTCATCTGAAAAAGCAGATAAAGCTAATCTTAAAGATAATAGAATAGAAAATGTTTTAGATTTAGTAAAAAAACCTTTACCGGAGGTTTACAGTTCGGATTTATCTGAATTTATTTTTGCAGCGGCAGTAGAAATTATTAAGAAGGAAAAGATAGATTTGATGTATCTATCAACAACGGACTTTATACAACATAAAGCAGCACCAGGAGATAAAATGGCAAACGATTTTTATCACATGGTTGATGGATATTTGTCA
>MDTD01051408.1_pt1 | contig 12165 bp, 4 predicted proteins | sample 811221 | NCBI WGS metagenome assembly MDTD01 (sample SAMN05326646, study PRJNA326480) | marine metagenome | isolation source: seawater | place: Pacific Ocean: South West | collected 2011 | reverse complement strand
CAAAAAGATCCATAGCGTGATAATAGCTCAATGCACGAAGGAACCGAGCTTCATTCCTGTAGGTTTGAATCATTGCCTTATCTGCATCACTGAAGCCACGATCGTCAAGGCTCTCGTCACGAGATTGAAATATGAACTCATTACATAAGGTGATCTGATAATATATTCTGTAATACATCCCTTTGACCCAACCGTCCTCAGCATTCCACTGCATTTTATTTAAGGCAGGTACACCTGGATCATTCCAGCCACAAACGGCTTCATCCGTTGGCAGCTCCTGAAGATTCCATAAAACACGTACATAAGCGGAAAATCCTTCATCAATTCCCGCAATATCTGCCTGACCCGCTGGTCCTTGCAAACCAGTCATTGACAAACCAGAGTAGAGCTTTGCCAAGACACCAATATAATTACTAGGATCGCTGTAAATCACCTCGGAATTTAAACCATAGGCAGGACTTTGATCCAATTGCTTTGTACAAGAGGAGAAAACAAAAACTCCTGCTGCAACAATCATTATGCTTAATAAAAATTTCATAATCACTCGTTTAAAAAATTAAAAATCAAAAGTTAAATTCAAAGAATACATTCTCGGACGAGGGTATATGTTATTGTCTATTCCTCCTCCGAGCTCAGGGTCAAGACCCTTATATTTCGTTAAAACAAAAACGTTTTGGACAACAAAAGCAACATTGAGTCCAATATTTGAGGATTTGATCTTCCCAAAATTATATCCCAAATTCATAAAATCCATTCGCAAGAAATCAGCACGTTCCAAATAATGATCACTTAAAAGCTGGTTGGTTGTAATGTCCTGTGTTTGATCTTCATAATATAAGGAACTGATATTACTCAAAAATCCCTGTGTTCCATTAATGGATTGGAAGGTACCAGCATTTGAATGGATATTATTATAGATGTGTCCTCCAAGCTCTGCACGCATTGAAAAACCACCAAACCATTTTTTATAAGTGAAATTCAGAGCCATTCCCATAAATACATCTGGTGCCACTTGACGGTTTGGAATCCTATCATCAATATTGATTACGCCGTCACCATTTCTATCTACAAAGGCATCAATCTCAGTATATGTCGTTCCATCTGGGGCGGTAGTGCCCACCTGTATGGGCGCACCCTCCGAATCATAAAGCTGTTCGTAGAGTAGAAATGAGAATGTTGGGAAACCAACCCGATGGACCTGTACAGTATTGCCAATTCCTCCAGAAATTCCACCCAGCAAAATACCTACCGAGGTACTATCAGGGATTTGAGTCAACTTAAGAACTTGATTGATATTGTGTGAAACATTCGCGGTCATATCCAATCTGAAATTTTTCTTCGCTACTAAACCCGCATTGATTGAGAATTCAATTCCCTCATTGCGCATGCTACCTACATTGGTCAAGATTTCATTTGTGAAATTAGTACCTGCAGGAACAGTTACTGTTGCCAAAAGATCAGAGGTGTTTTTTCTATAAAAATCTAGGCTACCCGAAACACGATCCTTGAAAAGACCAAAGTCTAGACCAATATTATAGCTCTCTGTTTCTTCCCATTTGAGATTGGCGTCAAAACCACCCGGACGATATACCACATAGGGAACTCCCCCGAATAAATATTGAGCTGTAGTGGTACCTTCAAAATAATTTGAAATGTATGCATAATCACCAATACCATCCTGCTGACCTGATACACCATAACCAAATCGAACTTTAAGCATGTTCAGCCAATTCAGCTTTTTCAAAAACTTTTCCTCTGAAAGAATCCAAGCCGCCGAAGCTGATGGGAAAAGGCCCCATCTTGTTGCAGGACTAAAACGAGATGAGCCATCCATTCGGATAGAAGCATTCAATACATATTTATCTGCAATACTATAAATCCCTCGTCCGTAGTATGAAATCAAAACATTCTTTGTGTAAAAAGGATTGGCTGCTTCCGGAAAAATGATCGAATCTTGTGCAGCATTATACACTGGAAGGTTTGGACTCTCCGTACTCCAATCCTGATAAGAATATCCGGCTGTTAAATCGATTAAATGCTTTGAATTTTTCTCGCCATTGTTAAAATTCAGATAAGATTCAAAAAGCTTATTTTGTTTGGTCGACTCATAGGTGTTAAAGCTACCCTCCGTAAAATATCCTGATGCCGAAGTAGCAGGAGTTAAAACATCTCCAGCTCCACGGGATAAGTCTGTTCCCACATTCACAACGGCCTTAAGCATCGGAAAAAAATGAAGTTTATACGTTAACTTGGCATTGGCGATGTATCTGCGCACTTGACTATTGTCTTCTCTTTGATTCAAAAGACCCACTGGATTTCGAGCAGACAATGTGTTGGGTTTATCGTTATTGTCTAGCCATTCCCAGTATCCTCCATAGATTGATGTATCTGAATATACTGGCTGGGTAGGGTCGAAGTAAGCAGCTCCTAAGGCGCCCCTATTGGCAAAAAACGAATTGATCTGAACCAGTTTTTGATTGACCTCAAGCTGCAAGTGGTTTTCAAAAAAAGAGGGGTTCATATTTAATGATAACGAGTTTCTCATCATTTGGTCTCTTCTCAATAGACCATTATCAATTCTATTTCCCATAGACAATCGGTAAGGAAAATTCTTAATTCCACCTGTAAGAGATACGTTATTATCGGCTACTACGGATGTTCGAAACACCTCTCTCTGCCAATCGGTATTGGCAGAACCTAATAAAGCTGATTGTGCTGCGGTTCCATTTTCACCCACCACATCCCGAAATTGATCGGCCGTGAGCACATCTGCATATTTCGAAATGGTTGAAACCGAAGTTTTGGAATTTAGGGTCACCTTTAAGGATTCTGTATCAACACCAGACCCTTTTTTAGTGGTAATTAGAATGACTCCGTTTGCTCCTCGTGAACCGTATATGGCGGTGGCAGAAGCATCTTTAAGAACGACAAATGATGCGATGTCATTTGGATTGATCAATGACAATGGATTGGCAGCACCTGCAATCCCCCCATTGTCAAGTGGAACACCATCAACAACTATTAATGGATCATTACTTGCATTGATAGAGGTCCCTCCTCTCAATCTTATGGTACTTCCTGAACCGGGAGCACCATCATTGGTATTGACCTTTAATCCAGACACCTTTCCCATGATTAATTGTTCTGGAGTGGCCACCGAGCCTTTCACAAAATTCTTTTCACCCACAACCACAGCAGAACCCGTCAAGTCCTTACTGCGCATCGTTCCATATCCAATGACCACTACCTCATCAATCATTTGATCTGATGACATCGTAAAATTCAAAACCACCTCTTTATCGGAAATAGCCACCTCAAGGGTTTGATCCTGATACTCGAATAAACGCGCTGTAACCTTATATATTCCGGCATCTATATTCTGAACTTTATAGTAACCCATATCATCGGTAATAGCTCCTTTACCTGTACCCTCAACGGTCACTTTTACGTTAAATAAAGGTGACCCATCTGTATCATTTACTATACCTGAAACACCTCCCTTTTGAGCATAAAAAGGTATTATAAAAAAGTAGCATAAAAACAAGGTTAAAATCCATTTACTATTCATATCTGTATTTTATATTGTGCGTTATTTGTAATAATCTAAATTTAATTAATAATTGTCAGAATGACACTATTTCCATGTCACCTCTTTAGGATAAGTAAATTGTTGCATCACCTGGTGTGAAAGAAAAATACACCTATTGGTCTTATCGTATTCGTGTTTTACTTTTCTGCCGTTAATCTTTAATTTTCTTGGATTCACGTCCGAATTTAAAATCTTAAGGGTATTGGAAGGCACCTCTTGGGTATAATTAATTCCCCGATCTAAGGATACTGTTATTCTTTTTTTTCGACCCCGTTTTTGAAATTTATAATGTTTCTTGAAATACAGTCCGTTTTCATAAGCCTGAGGAGACGCTCCATCGTCTTCATACCAAAAACCATTACCTTCACTTAGATTATTTGTATAATAGTGTTGGATCACCACATCCTTAGGATCATATTCTTCAGTAGACATTATGCGTTTTATCATGGGGATAAATGAACCGGCTCGCACATATACAGGAATACGATCAATTCCAACCTCTGCTGTAGCTAATTTCTTAATAGATCCATCCATCTGAGGTTCATTGAAACCTATCAATGCCCCTGATATCATATCACACCAATCTTCAGAAATAGGTAGAGTGATTAAAGACATCGCATTCGGATCAACATTCGGATCGAGAGGTTCTGTAATGGCATGCACAATAAACGCGTCGCCCCACATGTATGTATGATCCCTGAGGTAATCCTCATCTTCGAATTCCATAAAAAGAGGTCTCATCAATGGTGTACCGCTGATATGATTTTCATGGGCAAGGGAATAGTTGTATGGCAATAGTTTGTATCGCAATTCGATGGCTTTTCTAGCGAGGTCCTTGGTCTTATTATCTTTGAAAATAGGCTCACTTGCAACCTCTTCCTGGGCATGGGGTCTGAATATGGGCTGAAAAACTCCGTATTGAAGCCATCTTACATAGAGCTCAGGATCATCATTAGCACCAGCAAAACCACCTAAATCAGAATGCATATAACCCATTCCCTGAAGTCCCATCTGCAAAGAAATCTCCATTTGTGATCTTAAACCGCCCCATGAGCGGTTCACATCACCCGACCATGGTATCATACCAAATCGCTGAGAACCAGAATATCCCGATCTCATCAAAATAAAAGGTCTTTCGTTAGGGAAATCTTCTTTATATCCCGAATGGATTAGTCGGGCCCAGTCGTGACCGTAAGTGTTGTGAACAAAATCCGCAGGAATACCATTGTGAAAAAGATCACTTGGATGAACTTCTGGCTCACCCAAGTCACCCCAAATCCCCTCAACACCCATGTTTCTCAGATCACGATAAACACCCCAAAACCATCTCCGAACATGTGGCTTATAAATGTCTAATAGGCCAGTATTGCCGAAATAAAAATCATAACGATAGGGATGACCAGATTCATCCAATGCCAATAGTTGTTTTGTGTTGGCTTCCTTCCATTTTTTAGAACTAGTTAGGATAAAGGGCTCTGTGATTAAAATGGTTTTGATATTCTGTTGTTTGAAATCGGAAATCATTTTATGAGGTTCAGGAAATGAATCTTTATGAAATTCGAGATTGCCCATTGTGCCCGTTATCGTGTCACCGAACCAATACAAATCAAAGATAATCGCATCTAAAGGAATTGAATCTTCTTTGAATTTCTGCACAACATCTCTTGCTTCTCTTTCGGAATGATAACCGAATCTACTTGCAAAATTTCCAAATGCCCATCTAGGTGGCATCGGTTGTCTCCCTGTTAAAAAAGTGTACTCTCTAAGCAAATCTTTCCAGTTTTCTCCAACGATCAATTGATAAGTCATCCTACCCCCTATGGTTTCATAAGTTAAGGTATTATTACTCTCAGAATCAAGGTCCAAATATCCAATGGCAGAATTATCAAAATGTAGTGCATATTTTTTAGATGAGAGAACAACAGGTATGGTATAATTCATGAGCTCTGAACGTTCCTCATAACCATAATGTGCTTTATTGTAGAGTTCAAGACGATTGCCTCTACGATTCATTCCCAATGCCCGGGCACCTCCTCCAAAAAGCACCTCACTTGAATCGAGATTGAAACCAATGCATTGATGAGATGATTTTTTGTGATATCCCATCCCTTCTGAAATCAAATATTTGTCTTTATAATGATAAAAAATTTGAAAAGGACTTTTATGCATAACAATCGAAAAATCACCCATCCAAATGGAAATAATTCCCGAAGAAGTTTCCCCAAACTTAAAAGGTTGACTTAAGTTGTCACTTTCAATAGTATGTGATGTGAATTCAAATTTCTCATTTTTAGGTAGAAAAGTGGTTTCTAGTATTTGCTCGGAATAGGCCCGAATCAAATAAGTCCCATCAGAAACCTTAATGACCAGTCCCAAATCATCCTGTTCAATGGAGATAAACCCCCTTGACGGATTTTGCCCCGTCAAATGTCCTGATACGAAACAAAAAACAAATAAATAAATAATGGTTCTCATTTCTTCAGCTCAAAAATATGTACAGTTTTGCCCTCAACTTTGAAGAATTGATCCGAATTTAAATCCAAACTAGAATTCGATAAAACATCCTCTCCAGTTGAAAAAGAAGTCAATCTTTCGTTGAAACGATTGAGCTCAATCTCCCGAGATTCGGTGGAATTATTAAGTATGACCATGACCGATTCGTCTTCAGTATATCTAAAATAAACATAAACGTTTCTCTCCGGAATATAATGCATCAATTGGCCTTTGTGAATCAGTTTTTTATTTTTTCTCCAATTGAGAAGCATCTTTGTGAATTCAAAATACGCGTTTTCCTCATCCGTTCTTTGTGAATCAATAAAGGCACTGTGTTGATCATCTTTCCAACCTCCCGGAAAATCTCTTCGTATATCGCCATCACCAAAATTTCTTTCACCTTTCATACCTATTTCACTTCCATAATAAATTTGTGGAATACCCCTTGTTGTGCAAATGAGTGACAAGGCCAATTTATAATCCCTAATGTCTGGATGTCGCTCATTGAATCGCTCAGTGTCGTGATTTTCGAAAAACACGAGTAGATTGTCAGCATCGGCGTATAGGAAATCATTGATGAAATTTTCATAAACACGGACCATTCCTTTTTTCCATCCTTGCTCCGTTTCTTTGAAGCTTTTTGACATGGCATCCAAAAGCGTAAAATCCATCACATAAGGCAAGCCTGAATTGTATCCTTGAATTGCAGCAACAGGACTGTTTTTCTGCCAAAAAGCAATTTGCGCTTGATCAAGCATCCAAATCTCACCAACAATCGAAAAATCAGGGTACTCTTGCATAATCGATTTCGTCCATTTAGCAACCCCTTCTTTGGAATTGAAAGAATAAGTATCTACACGTAAACCATCAAGACCAGCATATTCAATCCACCAAATTGAATTCTGAATTAAATAGTTCAATACAAGGGGATGATCCTGATTTAAATCAGGCATTGTTTTTACAAACCATCCATTGCGACAAATATTATAATCGATTAATGAGCTGTGAGGATCCATATGGGTACCCATTTTGAAATTGGATTGTGTAAACTCTGGAAACTGATGAAACCAATTTGTATCGGGTGCATCAAACATCATCCAATGCATATGCCCCCAGTGATTTGTAACCACATCCTGAATGATCTTTATATTTCGCTTTTGCGCCTCCTGCACTAGAGATCTATAATCCTCATTGACACCAAATCTCGGGTCGATTTTATATACATCGCTTTGAGCATAGGTATGATAGGAGTATACACTATCGTTGTCCTCCATTAATGGCGTGGTCCAAATAGCTGTGGCACCTAACTCTTGAATATAATCGAGGTGTTGGATGATTCCTTCAAGATCGCCTCCATGTCTACCGGCAGGATTCCCACGATCGGCTTTTTCATAAAGGCTATCATGTGAATCATTAGATTCATTGCCATTGGCAAATCGGTCTGGCATAATTAAATAGATGAGATCAGATTGATCAAAACCTTTGCGATTTCTTGAGCCCGACTCACGCTCTTTCAATTCAAACTTGTAGGTCAGATTCTTTTTTCTTTTATTTTTAAAAGAGGTGAATGTAAGATTATAAATACCGGGATTTTTATTTTTGGTCTCCAATGTGACAAAAAGAAAATTTGGATTGTTGGTTGAGGTTGTTTTTAAAACAGTCAATCCCTCACAAGCCACTCTATACTCAGAAATATTTTCCTTGTGAAAAAGGACTTCCACCTTCGAATGCTCCATGTTCGTCCACCAGTTTGCGGGCTCCACATGATCAAAGGACAGCTTTTGAGCTAAAGCTTCAAATGACAAATTAGAAGAAAACAATACAATAAATAAATAAATCCCTAGTCTCATCGCACCTGTTTTTTGGTTAAACCATTACTGTACACTATAATATACATCCCACGAAATGTATTAATATCTTTTATTGGCTTACCGTTTAAATCAATCCATCTTTCAGGTACTAAGGTCATGTAATGATCATCTATACCCAAATCACACGGGGGTTCGAGACCAAGATATTCCTCAAGCTGAAAATCTGCCGTACTGTACCTTGTTGAAATATAATCTGAAAGGGAATAACTGACATGGGCCCCAAAAGCCAAATCAATCGCATTTAAAAAATCATCATTGGAAAATCCATAATCCAATTCCTTGTAGGTATCATCCAGAGCAGCCTGAGTAATCAAAGATTGTGTCTCATTCAGCTCATAAATAATATTGGCCGGAATAAAATAATCCTGGAGCAATTGAGCCATATGCAATGTAAAACGATCACGAAAATAAGGCACACCCATCACCCTTTGGTACAAAGGTCGGTCCGATTCTCCCCAAAAATAAATATTCTTGTGTGCCCAATCTACATCTATCCAATCGATACCAAAAGTATTATCCATATCATACTCTATAAAAACAAATTTACCATCTGAAGGCCTTTGATACAGATAAAAATTATTCATGTTTACCGCATAACCGTCCCAATGTCCAATCAAAATCTCCATAGCTAAAGTCTTGAGATATAAGTCCACATCAAAGACTTCCCAGAGGGCACAAGCCAGATCATCATCTGAGGTGTTATTAATAATCTGTATTAGTGCAATCAATCCACTATAGTCATTTTCAATTTTATTCGTTTTGAGTTCGTAGAAATCATAGTATGGAACAGGAGATGTACCGAGATTATTGAAATCAGCACCCCAATAACATTTATATAAATTTCCCTGATCGTCATCTATAAACCTTCTCTGAAGAAATTCATCATCTATATGCTCAACATTCAAATACAAACCCTTGTACTCCTCATTAATGAACAATTTGATATAACTTGTTCTTGAGCAAGGTAGCTCAGCATATGCAAGTAATTGATTTGAAAGCCTTGATCTCATGATAGAAACATCATTATGTTCTCCGTTCAAATTCATTTTATCTAGACCCTTAAATTTTTGGCCCTGAACAAATGAATTAAACGAGATTTTAAAAGACTTTTTATCTGCACTCCTAGAGGTATTGCCCCTCAAACGAAATCCCACATTAGAAATCGTATCAATGAAATCCGCAGATATGTACATGAAACTTGCTGGGTATTCGTAATCAGAATACATACTATCCGTCAGAATTGTTTCTAGATCTTGATTTGAAAGTTGTATGTATATACTTGCAACCTCATCTTGGATGAAGGCATCATTATTAGAAGGATGAATCATTTGTGAACAAATGCCATTCACGAGAAATACAAAAAGGAAAAAAGCTCGATACATTACTGTATAACAATCATTTGAGTGTAATTCATGTCCTTTGAAGTGACTTTTAAAACATAGGATCCTGGAGCAACACTTTGAATATTTATCACTTTTTGAACAGGTTTTTCATCCACGATGAATCCATCTTTGGCAACTATTCTACCCTGACCGTCTAATAAGTGATATTGTACTTTTTGATGGTTTAAATTTTCGAGATAAATATTGAGATCTTCACTACCTGGATTTGGAAAAACATGAATATCCCAGTAATCGTTTTGAACAAAACCAAGCTCAGAAAATTCAAAGTTGACGGTTCCAATATTCACATCTGTATATACCCTAAAATCACCAGGCAAAAGCTGAATCGACGCATTGACATCTTCAACATAGATGCTGTCACCTGAAAAATATTCGTACCACCAACCCGTATGGTGAAAGGTTGGAATCCCTGACTGGTCTAAAATATTAAAGTTCGTTAAAGTAATGGCATTCATGTCTGAATGGTTATGTCTCAATCTCTTTACGGATCCCCCTAAGGAATAGTCCACATCCAATGTTTGAAAAGTCGAATAGTTTCTTTTTAAATAGTTTAGAGCTGAATACACGTTGTATAATTCTCTACGTTTTTCTTCTTCGAAGTATTCCCAAAGAACGGGTTTATTACAAACGCGGCAGGGATCGTCGATCGATATATCGTATCCCAATTCCCCAAATTGCCAAATCATTTTTGGCCCTGGTTGTAGCAAAAAAATAGTTGCAGCTGCTCTCATTCTCCCCAATGCAACAAACTCATTCTTGGCGTCATGATCGACATTTATTGAGTTTCCAAAAGAAATATTTTTGAACATCATTCTTTCCTCATCATGACTCTCCATGTAGGTTAATAAATGTGGTACACTCCATGATCTATTTAGGTAAACCCCATTACTCAAATTGGAACTATTCGGATATCCCATACCTCCGTCTTGGTATTCATGCGTCATATTTGCCCAAAGCATCATGCCATATTCCGCGAGTTGTTTCTCTTCGTTGTTATCAGACCAGTGCTCTAAAATGATGTAAGCATCTGAATTCAAAGCCCATATGGTATCAGCCATTCTCTTAATCAATGTAATTCTTTCCTCACTGTAATTATCAGAAGAATTGATAAATCCTTTCGTAAAATCAAAACGGAAACCATCGATATGATACTCCTTTATCCAAAATAAATTTACGCGATCAATATAATCTTTTGTGGCTTGTCGGGTATGATCAAGGTCGTATCCCCAGCAATAGGGTTCGTGCGGGCAGTCGACATTGAACCATGGATTGTTTGCAGCGGGTTTCCCAGTAACGGGATTCCAATACATATTTACCATAGGACTCTGACCAAATGCATGATTCAATACCATATCCACGATGACTGCAATACCCCGTGAATGACATTCATCAACAAATTCTTTAAATTTTTCTGGAGTTCCATAATATTTATCCAAAGCCATGTGAAAAGAAGGGTTATATCCCCAACTTTCATTGTTTTCAAATTCTCCTGGAGGCATCAATTCTATGGCATTGATACCCAAGGTTTCTAAATAATTCAATGTATCAATCAATACTTGATAATTTCGATCATGCGTAAAATCACGAACGAGGAGCTCATAAATGATTAGGTCTTTATTTTCGGGCTTTTCAAAACCATCATTTGTCCAATTATATTCAATTTCGCCTGGTGTAACCAACGAAACAAATCCGCTCGTCAATCCTTCTGGATATGGATGTAAATCAGGAAATGTAGCTTCAGGAATATTCTCGTCGTTGTTTGGATCGAGAATAAGTTCACTTAAAGGATCAGCAAGTTTGAGTTCTCCATCAATGTAATATTGATATGCATAAGTCTGTCCTGGATTCAATCCTGAAACCTCTATCCACCATGTTGCATTGTCCGTTGCTCTGTTCATATGAAAATCAGTGGACAAATTCCAATTGTTAAAATCACCTATAAGATAAACATGTTCTTTATCCGGTCCGAACAACTTAAAGAGTATGGTCGAATCATTCAAATAATTTGCTCCCAAATTTGATGGGGGCGGATTCTCAATATTTACCTCTGGATTGACTATAATATTTATGGTATCATAGGCAGTTTCACCATTTGATTCTGCAATTAAAACAATTTCATGAATTCCCGAGGAATTACCACTGTGTGTAATGGATATTTCAGTAACGCTAGACTGAGACTGAATTTCAATTCCATTATCTGTCAGAGTCAAATTGCTGGAAACATTTGATTCAGCATTCAAAACGAAAGACTCGTTACTGTCAAATAAACTCAAATTCTGAGGATCAAAAATTGCACAAACCAATGACCCGTTAACAGGATACACATCATAATAAATATCACTTCCGTCATTATCTCTTCCAACGATACTGCCATCTTCATTCCTGAACACAAAGGCAAGTTGATAGACTTCTGTTCCCGAGGGATATCCATAAAACAATGGTATGTCAATATTAATTTCGAATAAGTCATTTCCAAGATTGTTCATCAAGACACTTGCATCCGCCGTACCCCAATCTCCTTGAACAAATTGCCAGCTGCTTGGGCCAGAGCTTGTTTGAGTAATCAGCCCGGTATGACAGTATACTACGGTCTGACCAGTCAGTGCACCATTGCCTTGAGTGGCGTCATAGACAATTGTGACTTGGTCTTGCTGAGTTGGAAAAGATGGGGTTAAATCAAGAATTTGAGAAACTCCATAAATTGGCAGGAAAACGACCAAATAGCTTATCCACTTCATATCAAATAAAAATAAAAGCCCAGAACGAACTGGGCTTTTTGAATGTAAAAATAAATTATTTCTTAATAAAT
>MDTD01173081.1_pt1 | contig 12167 bp, 11 predicted proteins | sample 811221 | NCBI WGS metagenome assembly MDTD01 (sample SAMN05326646, study PRJNA326480) | marine metagenome | isolation source: seawater | place: Pacific Ocean: South West | collected 2011 | reverse complement strand
TTTCCACTAAGCCTGCCCCCAGCCAAGGGTGAATAGGCAAGCAAGCCACAACTTTCTCTTATGGCTACTTCTGAATTTGCTACATCAAATACCCTGTTTACCAAACTGTACACATTTTGAATAGACATCATTCTGGGTAAATTTTTTTCCTTTGATATTTGTAAGAATTTCATTACTCCCCATGGTGTTTCATTTGACAAACCTGCATACCTTATTTTTCCAGCTTTAACTAAGCGGTCAAGATTTTCTAAAACTTCTTCTATTGCAGTCCACTCATCTTTTGGATCGTATTCAAAATCAAGAACTCCGAATTTAGGCACTTTTCTCTCGGGCCAATGTAATTGATATAAGTCAATGTAATCAGTTTTTAGTCTTTTAAGGCTGTTATCAATAGCAGAGTCCATGTTTTTTCTATCAAAACCCAAGGAGTTGGATCCTTCTCTAATCCACTCCAAACCATCATCAGATTTTGATGCTATTTTTGACGCTAAAATTACTTTATCTCTATTTTTTCTTTTTTTAAACCAATTGCCAATTATTTCTTCTGTTTTGCCATATGTCTCTTTTCTTGGCATAACTGCATAAAGTTCAGCTGTATCGAAAAAATTAACCCCTCTGTCTAGAGCATAATCCATCTGTTCAAAACCTTCGTCTTGTGTGTTTTGTTCACCATATGTCATTGTGCCCAAGCAAATTACACTTACATCAATATTTGTATTTCCTAATTTTCTATACTTCATACTATTTTTTTGCAATGCCTTGAATTTACCAGATTTATAGCGATATTAGTAATTATTAAAAGGAGAATTTATGGCATTGGACTTTAATCAACGATCATTTACTAAATCAGTAGACCAGGCAGCAATTGATGAGGGGCTACGTGCATATATGCTTAAGGTCTACAATTATATGACAATTGGTTTATTACTTACTGGATTTATAGCTTATTTTTTTGGTAAAGCTTCAATTGTTACTAATGAAATGGGCCAAATAGTAGGCATAACTCAAGTTGGAGCTTTACTTTTTGGATCACCTTTAAAATGGGTGGTTATGTTAGCACCACTAGGATTTGTATTTTATTTAAGCGCTAGAATTAATAAAATGTCTGTGAGCGCTGCACAAATCACGTTTTGGTTGTTTGCAAGTATAATGGGTCTTTCATTAGCTTCAGTATTCATCGAGTTTACACAAACTTCAATTGCTAGGGTATTTTTCATTACAGCAGGAACTTTTGGGGCAATGAGTTTATACGGCTATACTACAAAAAGAGATCTCACCAAATTAGGTGGTTTTTTATTTATGGGCTTAATTGGTATTATTATTGCTAGTGTTGTAAACATTTTTATTGGATCATCAGCACTTCAATTTACTATATCAGTTGTAGGAGTTTTAGTATTTGTGGGTCTCACAGCTTATGACACACAAAATATAAAAAATATGTATTATGGTGGAGACAGTGAAGCAGTTGGCTCCAAGAAAGCATTGATGGGTGCTCTTAAACTTTATTTAGACTTCATTAATCTATTTATACTCTTACTACAGTTATTTGGTCAAAGAAGATAATTAAAGAAAAATATTTACTAAACCCAGTCTTTATTTAGACTGGGTTTTTTTTATGGACTATTCAACTGAAATAAATTTAGCATTAAAAGAATATTCATTAGGTAAAAAAAAGTCTGCGTATAAAAAATTAAAAAAGATTTTTGATAAGAACCCATATGATGATCAGCTAAGATTTAATTTAGCGATAGTTGCTCAATCACTTAATTTAAATAAAGAAGCTAAAGATAATTATATATATTTAATAGAAAAAAATAATAACCATAAAGCTATGGTCAATCTATATCTATTATATATTCAAGAAGCAAATTATTTTAATGCTCTAAATATAATTAATAAATTGTTAATTTATAAACAGGGTGACAGTGATATTAATAAAAATAAAGCTTTTGTTTTATATAAATTAAAAAGATATGAAGAATCAATTAGCTTATGTAAAAATTTTTTGAGCACAGGTCAAGATTTAGAATTTTTAAATATTTTGGGTCTAAATCATTTAGATAAAAATGAATTTAATAAATCTGAGAAAATATTCAAGCAGGCACTAAGTATCGACAAAAATAATTTGTCAGTCCTAAATTCTTTGGGAAGGATGTATCATGAAAAAAGAGACTCAAAAAATGCGGAGTATTATCTTCTGAAAGCTTATAATTTGAAAAATAATTCCTATGAAATTATTAACAATTTGGCTGGTTTTTATAGAGAAGAAGGTAAATATCTTAAATCTATAGAACTATATCTCCAAGCATTAAAAGTTAATCCTCAAAACTCTACAATATTAAATAATTTAGCTAAAGCCTTTTTTGATGTTAATGATTTTAAAGCATCTGAAAAATATTGTCTGCAGGGTCTTTCGTTAAATAAAAAAGATGGTAATATTCAAAAATTATTATCTCTGATTTATCTTCGTCAAAATAATTATTCAAAAGGATGGAGTTATTTCGATGGCAGACTTAATTTATCAGATTTTGTAGAAAAAAATACATCAATAAACAATATAAGAGAAAAACTTTTATCTAAAAAAAGGTTTAATAAAAAATCAAAAACTTTAGTAATTAGAGAACAAGGTGTAGGAGATGAAATTTTATATGGGACTATGTATAAAGATTTATTAGAATTTTGTGAAAATACTACTATAGAATGTGACCCAAGATTAAAAAATATTTTCTGTAATTCATTTCCTAAATACAGAAATTCATTTATAGAATTTGGAAGCATATCATCAAACAAAAGACTTCTGAGTGACTTTGATTTAGTTTTGTATGCTGGTAGCCTTGGTAAATTTTTTAGAAATAGTATTGAAGATTTTGATGATGGTTATTACTTAAAACCTGACAGTAATTTATTAAAAAAATCAAAAGAAAAATTAGAAAAATTTGAAGGTAAGTTTAAAATAGGTTTATCATGGAAAAGTTTTAATAATAGATATGCAAACGAAAAATCTCTGGTTCTTGAAGATTTAAATAATTTATTTGAAACTAAAAATTGTAGTTTCATAAATTTACAATATGGAAACGTTAATAATGAGATTAAATTGTTTAATAAGAAATTTAATAGAAACTTAGTTACAATCAAAAATTTGGATATTTTTAATGATTTTGAAAATTTGGCTTCATTATTAAAAAATTTAGATTTATTTATAACTGTTAGTAATAGTACTGCTCATTTAGCTGGGTCACTAGGCGTTAAAACTTTATTGATAAGACCGACAAACCACGCAGTTTTTCATTATTGGAATCAAGCAGGTATTAGAACTCCTTGGTATAAATCAATAATTTTCATAGAAAAAAATGAAATAATAAATGAGAAAAATTTGTTGAGCAAATTTTTAAATTTATAAATTAAATTTTTGAGAAAGATATTCATCTCTCTCCCTCTTCCATTGATCAGCAAATTCTACATCTTGCCATTCTGAAAACCATGGCCCGCCACGAGTATAATGAACGGCAAAAGGTTTCAAGTTGCTATGATTTGATGTCCACCCTTCAAGCCAATTCCATCTTTCATCCAAAGAGCCAATTTCTTCATCATGGCACCATTTAAATTGATGAAGATATGCACCTGTTTCACTATTTACCTTTTCAATAGTAAGTTTTTTTGTGCTCGGATGAGAACAATTAAATATAATAAAACTTGACCAGTTTTTTCTTGGATATATTGTTTGTTTTTGCCCATCCATTTTGTGTTTTTCTTTGGGTGTATAATCATGTTTAACACAATAAACAGCTTTAGAATTGTCCAAATTTTTTAATAAGTTTGAAACGTCGTCTAAAAATATAAAGTCACAATCACAAAAGATAGCCCAACCTTGATAATTCATAAGCTTAGGAACCAAGAATCTTGAATATGTAAATTGTGTGGAAGCTAAAGGATCTACACTTCTAGTATATAAATTTTTTGCTATTAGTTCATCTAATTTTAGTGAAGAAACTTTTACGTCAATACTTGATCTTTTTAAAAGTGAATATTTGCAAACCCTGTAAGCTATATCCTCTTTGGAGTCGTAACCTATAAAGAAATGCATTTTCATACTAATTATTATTTTGTCTTATCATCATTGGAGACTTCCAAACAAGAGAATTATAATTTCCAGAGTTAGATAAAGAACTCCATTCCTCTTGAGACTGATTGGTAATTCTACAAATCCAAGTATTTTCTAATTTTGCATTTTCAGCTCTCATAATCCAAGCATCGCTTTTCTGTTTATCATTATTTTCTCCAAGCTCTAAATCTGACATGAAATAACAAATATCTTTGGATGGATTAGAACCAATCATACCCGATATATTTTCTCTAGCAATGTCCCATTTGGAATTTTTTATAGCAAAATAAACTAAAAGTTTTTTTGATTCATCTAAATGAGAATTATTTTTGATTATTTCTTTAATGAGCTTTATATCAGTTAAATTATTTTCATTAAGTATTTTTATTATAATAGAACTAAGTAAGAAACTCGGATCTAAATACCAATATTTTTTTGTTAATTTCAGAAGCTTTCTTTTGTCTTTCAAATTAGCAATGATTTCTAAATGAAGTTTTATATATGGAGCAAAATTTTTTTTCAGGTCTACTGCTTTCAAAATATTTCTTAAAGCTTCATTTATATCACTCTCATACTTTATTTTTGCTATTTCATAATATCCTATAGATTTATTTTCATTGAGCTCAATTTTGCTTATAATTTTCTTTGCAAAAGCTTTATCCGATAGCAATATTATTTGATTCCAGTTTTTTGTTTTAGCTGCGATAAAAATTAATGTGTCATATAATTTTTCAATATTTGGATTGATTGAAAATAATTTCTCTCCATACAAAAAAGCATGATGATAATCTTGGTCTCTTAAATTTTGTTCCATTAAACCTCTATATCCAAGTGTCTCTGTCTTTTTAGATTTTATCATATCTTCATAAACATTATTTAATTCTGGAAATTTTTTTTCTATTTTTAAAACCTCAGATTTTAGAAGTAATGATAATGATGGATCATCTTTAAGATAACTATTCATTTTTTTGTGTGATCTTAAGGCTGTCTTATTATCTTTATTTGCAATAGCTATCATTGCATCAACAAAATATAGGTATCCCTTTTCAATTTTTTTATATTTACTTCTAAGTAAATATTTACCAAATGAAAGCCTTGATCGGAAAAATAAATAAAGTAGCAAGTATAATAGAAAAATAAAACTTATAAATATAGTTGCAAATAAATTTGAAGAAAAAGAGTATTTTAAATTACCAATATCTAAAGATATAACAAATGGATTAGTAAAAATAAAAGTTAGTACTATTATTAAAACTAATAGTTGCAAAACAAAGATTGAAAATCTATACATTATTTAATCCTTGATATTTCTATTATAAAATTATTGTAATTTTTCATTTCATTAAAAGACACTTGGAAGAATTCTTCATAATTTTTTATTTTATTTATGCTTTCGTAAGCCTTACTAATGTTTCTGTTTTTTATGTAAAGTTTGATCTCTTCTAATATTAAAATTTTTTCATCAATAATTATGTTTTCAGAAGTGGGGGAAAGGTTAATATATGGTAAAAAAATTTTATTTAGAAAACTACTGTTTACATTAATTATGCTCTTTAAGTACAAATTAACCTCATCATTAAATTGATTTTCCAAAAATTTATGACCTTTGTATTTATTATTTTTTAAAATCAATAATTTTTCTAAAATGGGAATATTGTCTTTCTCTAAAATTTTTTCTAGATATTTGAGTTCTTTATCAAAATTGGTAGTATTTTCATATTTAATTTTTATTAATTCTACTATCTCGCTTATAGATTGATTTATCAATTCAGGATTATTTTTTGATTTAGATTCGATATTTGCATTTTTTATAGAAGAAATCTCAGAATTAAGATTATTAAAATTTTTATTTAATAGAGCTATACTTTCGTTGATTTCCTTAAGGTCAACTTCTGAATTTTTAATTGAATTTTCTTCGATAATTTTTTCAATATTTATTAAAGCTGTTTTTGTTTGGAGTATTTCTTTTGATATATTTTTTATAAATTCTGAATTTTCATTGATATTTGCTTTAAGTTCATTTTCTAACTTTAGAGAAATTTTAGATACTTTATCTTCATTTTGATAATTAATATATAGAAGATATATTAAGAAAATAACAGACATTAAAAGAACAAAGCTCAATGAAAATTTGGAAAAAACATAAAAACTATCAAAAATTTTTTTCATAGGTTGTTTTTAACATTATTAGATTGTTGTTTAACAGTGTAAAATACTGTACCAAAAAATTATGCTTGTATTTGCTACAGAAACATCATGTGACGAAACATCAGTATGTGTAATGGAAAATAAGAGTATAGTTGAGCACATCACTTTTTCTCAAGAAATTCATAAAAAACACGGTGGGGTAGTTCCTGAGTTAGCATCAAGGTCACATTTAGAAAAAATCCAAATTATTACAAATCAACTGTTTTACAAGAGGAACATTGAGCCACAAAAAATTGATTTATTCGCTGCAACTTGCGGGCCTGGGCTTATAGGAAGTTTATTGGTTGGTTCAACCTTTACTAAATCTTTAGCTATTTCTTCTAAAAAACCGTTTATTCCAATCAATCATCTTGAGGGGCATATCCATTCTACAAGTTTTAATAATAGCATTAAATATCCAAGTCTCATTTTACTTCTAACAGGAGGACATACTCAAATTTACTTAATGCAAAATGAGAACCATATAGAATTATTAGGAGAGAGTGTTGATGATGCTATTGGAGAAGCTTTCGATAAAACAGCAAAGTTAATTGGATTACCATATCCTGGTGGAGCCGAAATTGAAAAACAAGCACTAAATGGTGACGAAAATAAATTTATCTTACCAAAACCATTAGTTAAAGAAAAAAATTTCAATTTTTCGTTTTCAGGTATTAAGACTCACGTTAGTCTTTTAACAAAAAAAAATAAAATTGATAAACAATTTACAAAAGACTTATCAGCATCTTTTCAAAAAAATATTTCTGAGATACTAATAGAGAAACTAGAAAGGGGCTTGAAAAGACTAGATTATTTTAATAAAAATATCAGATCAATATCAATTGTAGGTGGCGTATCAAATAATAAATATATAAGAAATAAAATAGAAAATTTTTTTATTAATAAAAATATTGAAATATATTATCCGTTAAAAGAAATGATGGCTGATAATGCCGCTATGATTGCTTGGGCATGTATAAAAAATTATAATGAGCAAAAAGTTGATTTATTTTTTAAACCACAGCCAAGGATGAGTGTTATTACAAATTAACTTTTTAGAAAATAAATGAAGAAAAACAATATTAATCATATTATATTTGTAAATAAAGAAACGAAAAGAAAACTTGTTTATTATCCAGTTGCTAAAAATGCGAATACTTCAGCAAAATTGTTTTTTTTAAGGCATTTAGGAAAAGAAAATAAATATTTTTTTCTATCTGATAAAATACCAGAATATATTCTTAGAACTGATGAAAAGTATAAAAATTTTGATTGGAAAAATAATCTAGTTAACTTCTTGCCTTCTTATTCTGCTTTTACAAAAATTGATGTTGATGAAAAATGCTGTATAGTTAGAAATCCACTAAAAAGATTTATATCAGCTTATAAAAACAGGATATTATATCACAAAGATGTTGGTTTTAAGGATTTAGATCTAAATGAAATAATTGAGAAACTTGAAAATAATGAATTTGAGAATAAGCACTTTCTACCTCAAAGTTATTGGCTAGGTGATAATTTAGAATATTTTACAATAATTTCTAATATTTCAAACATGAAAATATTTATAGATGGGGTAAATAATTTTTTTCAGAAAAAAATAGAATTTCCTAAAATACAAACTGGTGGAACGAATAAAGAAATCACTTTAACTAATTCTCAAATTAGTAAATTAAAGAAAATTTATGCTTTAGATTATGATTTAATTGGAGATTTATTATAATTTATGTTTTATGTGTTAATAATTACATAAAAAAAATGATAACTTATTATTGTGAAAAATAATTTCTGGCTTTTAAAATCTGAACCGGATGCTTGGTCATGGGAAAATCAAGTTAAAGAAGGCCCCTCAATGTGGGATGGTGTCAGAAATTATCAAGCTCGAAATAATTTAATGAAAATGAAAAAGGGTGATATGTGCTTTTTTTATCATTCAGTTAAAGAAAAATCTATCGTTGGCATTGTTGAAGTAGTAAGGGAGTTTTATCCTGACCCAACAGATAAAACAGGTAAATTTGTAGTAGTTGATGTAAAAGCTAAAAAAAAACTAGCTAATCCTGTTACCTTGGAACAGATTAAAAAAGAAAAAAAATTAAAAGATATAGCTTTAATTAAGCAGAGTAGATTATCAGTTATGCCAGTAAATAAAATAGAGTGGAATAAAATATTACATATTTCCTTAACATTGTAAGAAGATGAACAAAAATATTTTTTGGATCGCATCTTATCCAAAAAGTGGGAATACTTTGGTTAGAGGTATTTTGTCTTCTATTTTTTTTACAAAAGATGGGATATTTTCATTAAGTAAATTATCTAACATTAATCAATTTGAGAGAACAGATAGGATTAAAAAAAATAAAAAGTTATTTGGTGACGATTATCTTAATTTAAAAAATTCACCAGTTTTTTATAAACATATCACAAAACTTCAAACAAAAGAGGCGTTAGGCATAGATAAAGATTTCACTTTTTTGAAGACTCATAGTGGATTGTTTGAAATTGGTGGAAATTCTTTTACAAAAAAAGAAAACTCACAAGGACTAATATATGTCATTAGGGATCCACGTGATGTTTGTATTTCTTGGAGTAAACACTTAAACTTATCTATAGATAAATGCATCGATAATATGACAAATGATTTAGCAAGCTCAGAATGGGTAGAGCCAAAAGAAGAAATTTTTAGGAGTGAAAATAGACCTATGTCTTTTCTTAGCAGTTGGGAAAAACATGTTTTATCATGGACATCAATTAATTGGGAAATTCCAATAAAAATTATAAGATTTGAGGATTTAATATCTAATAAAAAAGAAATGATTAAGGAAATTATTTTCTTTTTTATTACAAATTACAATTTTAAATTTGAAAATGTAGAAGATAAAATAAATAATATTTTAGATACTACTGACTTCTTTAAATTAAAAAAAGAAGAGGAAGAAAAAGGTTTTTTAGAAAGTACAGGTAATAATGTTTTTTTTTCATCTGGTAAAAAAGAGCAGTGGAAAGAAATATTAACAAAAGATCAAATATCTAAAATAGAAAAGAAGTTTGGAAGTATAATGAAAAAATTTCAATATAAATTAGCAGTTGAAATTTAATTATTAAACAATTAATCTAATTTATATGAAAATTAATAAAACGTGGATCGCGCAAGCCAAAATTAATAGTGAAGAATATGCATCTATGTATAAAGACTCAATTGATAATAATAACACTTTTTGGGAAAAACAAGCTGATAGGATAGATTGGTATAAAAAATTTACAAAAGTAAAAGAAATAAAATACTCTAATAAAGATGTTTTAATTAATTGGTTTGAAGATGGTCAACTAAATGTTTCTTACAATTGTGTTGATAGACATGCAAAAAATCATCCTGACAAAATTGCAATAATTTGGGAAGGGGATGATCCAAAAGATACCAAAAAAATTACTTACAAAGAATTACTTTTACATGTTTGTAAAACTGCAAATGCGCTTAAAAAAGTTGGAGTTAAAAAAGGTGATAGAGTAACAATATATCTCACGATGATACCAGAACTAGCATATGTTATGTTAGCTTGTGCAAGAATTGGCGCGGTGCATTCTATTATTTTCGGTGGTTTTTCAGCAGAGTCTATTTCAGGAAGAATATTAGATTGTAATTCAAAATTTGTAGTTACTGCAAATGAAGGAATTAGAGGTGGAAAAACAATTCCACTAAAAGAAACAACAGACAGAGCACTAGAAAAATGTCCGGATGTGCAATGTTGTATAATTGTAAAAAGGACTGAGAAAGAAATAAATTTAGTAAAAGGAAGAGATGTTTATTTAGATCAATTAACCAGTGAGGCTGAAGATTTCTGTGAACCAGAGATTGTTGATGCTGAAGACCCATTATTTATTTTATATACATCAGGTTCTACAGGTAAGCCTAAAGGTGTTATGCACACATCTGGTGGTTATCTTGTTTATACTTCAATCACTCATGAGTATATCTTTAATTATAACAGTGGAGATATATATTGGTGCACGGCTGATATTGGTTGGATTACTGGACACAGTTACATAATTTATGGTCCTCTTTCTAATGCTGCAACCACTCTAATGTTTGAAGGAGTACCAAACTATCCAAATTTTTCAAGATTTTGGGAAATTATTGATAAGCATAAAGTTAATATATTTTATACTGCGCCTACTGCTATAAGAGCATTAATGCGTGAAGGAAACGAATATGTTAATAAAACTGATAGATCATCTTTAAAGTTACTTGGTACTGTTGGAGAACCTATTAATCCTGAAGCTTGGAAATGGTATTTTGAAATTCCTGGAAAATCTAAATGTCCAATTGTGGATACATGGTGGCAAACTGAAACTGGTGGTATATTAATTTCACCACAAACAGGAGCTATAGAATTAAAAGCTGGATCTGCATCTAAGCCTTTCTTTGGGATTGAACCTTGTATTGTAGATAAAGAAGGAAATGAGCTAGAAGGAGAGTGTGAAGGTATGCTATGTATAAAAAAATCTTGGCCTGGTCAAATGAGAACCGTCTATGGAGACCACGATCGCTTTATTAAGACATACTTTTCTCAATTTAATGGAAAATATTTTACTGGCGATGGATGTCGTAGAGATGCCGATGGTTATTATTGGATAACTGGGAGAGTTGATGATGTAATAATAGTTTCTGGTCATAATTTAGGTACTGCAGAAATAGAAAGTGCTTTCGTTTCGCACCCTAAGGTAGCTGAAGCAGCAGTAGTCGGATATCCACATGATATTAAGGGAAATGGTCTTTATTGTTATGTATCACTTAATTCTGGAGAAGTTACATCGAACTCGCTTGTTGATGAATTAAAAAAAACTATAAGAGAAAAAATTGGACCAATAGCAACACCCGACTTCATACACATTACTTCAGGATTGCCAAAAACACGTTCGGGTAAAATTATGAGAAGAATATTAAGAAAGATTGCATCTAATGACTTTAATAATCTTGGTGACACTTCCACTCTTGCTGATCCAACTGTTGTTGATGATTTAGTAAACAACAGAAAGAATAAATAATTATCTTGGTTGCCAATGTTTTAAACATCTTGGCTCATATATGTTAGCTGCACCTACCTGAGTTCTTTCACCACCTTCGGTTTTTCTATAGGTTTTAGTTGCTTCAACACCACATACATTGCAAAAACCATATATTTTTAAAATTTTATCAGACAATCCTAACAACATGGATGATGTTTCCCACGGCTTACCTCTTGAATCTTGGTCTAGTCCTGCACAAACTACATCTATTCCACTGTTAAGTATTTTTTCGACGTTGTTTAATGTATCTTTAGTATCCATAAATTGAATTTCATCTAAAAACACTACATCAACATATTTTTTTTCAAATTTAAAATTTTTTAAAGCTTTGCCCCAATCAATCATTGAGTAACAATCATGACTTAAATCATTATGAGTTATAATTTTTTGATTTGAATATCTATCATCTATACTAGGCTTAATGACAATTATTTTTTTATTTTGATGTTTTGCCCAAAGTATTCTCTTTAATAATTCACTAGTTTTTCCAGCAAACATTGCTCCAACTATTGTCTCTAAATTACCTCTCATATAATAACTATAATTTACAGGTTAAATATAATACATTTTATATTAAAAGTAATAAATAGATTATTAAATTTATGGAAAAAGGTATTAAGTTAAGATTCATAATTCACAACATTTTATATAATATTAGAAAATATAATAAAACTACAGACATATTGTTTAAGCATTATAAAGTTGCGGAGTACAATCAAAGAGATATAGCGTTTATAAATAATGTTTGTTTAAACACTATGAGATATTTTTTTTTCTCTAAAAAAATTTTAACTAAATATGTAAAAAAAAAAAC
>MDTD01138057.1_pt1 | contig 12167 bp, 14 predicted proteins | sample 811221 | NCBI WGS metagenome assembly MDTD01 (sample SAMN05326646, study PRJNA326480) | marine metagenome | isolation source: seawater | place: Pacific Ocean: South West | collected 2011 | reverse complement strand
CAATCAATGGAATTCCTTTTTTAAGTTTCATTTTGTGCATGTTTTATCTTGTTTAAAAATACATCTATTTTGGATTTATCTTTTACCCCAGAAGTCTCTAGACCCCCAGAGATATCTATAATATCTGCTATTTTTTTATAATTTTCAAGATCGTCATTAACTTGTATATCTCCTGCTATCATTATTGGTTTATTGATCTTAATTTTCTGAATAAGTTTATGATCAAAAGCCATACTTTTTTCGTAGCCTTTACTATCAAATAAATAAATGTCAGTTACTTCAGAAAATAATTGATATTTTTGAACATCATTTTCATCAATTACAGTTAAAGCAGTTATAATCTTTCTGTTGTATTTTTTTTTAATTTTTTTGATTTCTTCAGGCGTACAATCATATATTTGATAATAATCAAAGGGGAGGTTTTTAATTTTTTCTAAAATTTCATCATCAGGCTTAACCAGCACCGCTACAAAATTTGATTTCTTTTTATTTAAAGTTAATAGTTTATTTAACTTTTCAACTTCAACATATCTTGGACTTTTTTTATAGTTACAAATGAACCCAATAAATTGAGGTGGGTATCGATGGTTAATTACAAAACTAAGAGTACTGAGATCTGATATCCCACAAATCTTACAACCTTTCATTATTTTAAATGATTAATTAATGTTTGAATATTATTTTTAATATTACCTTTAGTAATTGGCCTACCAATTACAAGCCAATCACTACCATTTTTATATGCTTGTTTAGGGGTTACGACTCTTTTTTGATCATTATGTTTCGAATTAAATCTGATTCCAGGTGTAATAATTTCTTTATTAAATACTTTTCTAACTATTTTAATTTCTTGTGCACTGCAAACAATAGCATCTAATTTTGCTATTTTTGCCATCTTAGCTTGTTGATAGACTAATTTTTTGACATTCTTATTAAAACCAATTTCTTTAAGAGCTTTGTTGTCCAAAGATGTTAGGATTGTTACTCCTACTAATTTAGTTTTACCAGAGGCTCTCTTAGCAGCTTTTAGTGCTTCTAATCCTGAACTAATATGCATTGTGCAATAATTAAATTTAAGATCTTTAATTGCCTTTATAGCTGAGTAGCAGGTATTTGGGATGTCAGAAAATTTATAATCTCCAAAAGTTATTTGATTTTTCAATTGTGAGATAAACTTTCTACCATTTTTTGAATTTAGAAACTCTAATCCAAACTTATAACCTATTTTTAATTTAGATGTTTTTGATTTTTTTATTATTTCTTTAATTCTTGGAATATTTGTACTGTCACAAGCTATGAATATTTTATTCTTCATTGTTTAATTTTTTAAACAAATCCTTGGCCATTTTGAAGTGAATTGTTTTTTTTTCTGGGGTATGAACCTTTTCACCAGTTTTTGGATTTCTAGATATTCTTGCTTTTTGCTTATTAGTTGAAAAAACACCAAATCCTCTAAGTTCTACTCTTTCTCCTCTTCTAAGAGTTCTTTTTATTTCTTTTAAAATAATATCTGAAAATTTTTCGAGATCTTTTTTTAAAAAATTAGGGTAATTTTGTGAAAGTTGTTTTAGAAGCTTTGATTTTACAATAGCCAAATTTATCTACTCTATATTACGAAGTTATTCTTTTTCCTCATCCTTTTTTTTTAAATCATCTGATAATGATGAAAAAGGAAGATTTTTTCCAGATCCCTCAGTTCCATATTTTTCTAAGGCCTCCTTTTTTTCAATTTCCTCAAGAAGTTTTATACTTAGTGTCGCTTTTCTTTTATCAAAGGCTAACTCAGCAATTGCACAATCAATTCTTTCTCCGCCAGTAAATCTTGATGGTCTCGCATCTGCTGCATTAATTGCAATTTGTGATTTTTTTATTTGAAAATCCATGTCACAGCCTTCGGGCCTAACTATTAATCCTTTATTATCTGAGGATATTATTTTTACAGTAATCGTTTGATTAACTTTTTTGTCTTTAAACCAATCAAAAGGATCTGGTTGAGTTTGTCTTAATCCTACTCTAACTTTTTGTTCAGATGCTTTAATTTCAAGTACTTTTACTTTTAATTTATCTCCTTTTTTATACTTAGCTAATTCCTCTTCACCATTATTTAAATATGTTAAATCATTACAATGTAAAAACGCATCAATGTCTAAATCTTCTACTTTTACAAATAAAGAGTATTCATTCTTGTTTGTTATTTGACCTTCTACAATTGAATTAATTGGGTACCTTTTTTCAAAAGTTTCAAAAGGATTCTCTTGAGTAAGTCTATGAGATATTGCAACTCTTCTTTTTTCTTTATCAATTTCTGTAATTACACAGTCAATTTCATCTCCAATTTTGAACATTTTTTTTGCAGAAATATTTTTTTTATTCCAGCTCAATTCACTTGAATGAAGCAATGTCGTAAGACCAGGTTCTAGTTCACAAAATGCCCCGAAGTCCATAATTTTTACAACCTTAGCTTTATAAATTTTATTTAGCTCATAGTTTTCAATATGTTCAAATGGATCTGGAGACAGTTGTTTTACAGAACATCCAACCTGTAATTTGTCTTTATCTACAGAAATAACTTTTAAGTCGTGTTTCTCACCAATATTGAATACTTCATCTGGGTGATTAACCCTTGAGTATGAAATTTCTTGTAAATGTACTAAAACATCTAACTCATTGTTTACATTAAAAAAGCACCCAAATGAACTATATCCTTTAACCTCTGCACCTTTTATAATATCTCCAACTTTATATTTTTCTATTATTTTAGCTTTGTCCTCTTTTTTGAATGAAGAAATAATCTCTCTTCTAGATACACAAGCATTTCCTCTAATTTTATCTAATTTAATCAAAGCAAATTTTTGAGGTTCATTCATTAGGTGACTAATGTCTTTTAAAGGTTTGTCACTAATCTGAGAACCTGGCAAAAACATTAAAGATCCTGTATCTATGTGTTCAACAATACAACCACCTTTACATTTTGAAGTAATTTTACCCATAATAGGTTCATTTTTTTCGTATGCTTCAACTAATTTATCCCATCCTTTGATTTTCTGTGCTTTACTCGCTGAAACTAGAACCTCTCCATTTTTATCCTCAATTTTTTCTAATAATACTGGAATAATTTCACCAACTTTTATCTTATCAGCGAGCCCCATACTTTTTAGCTCATTTATATCTAAGACTGGCTCACTTTTTAAACCCTCTACAAAAAGAAAGACAAATTTCTCACTAATTTTATTAATTTTTCCATCAACAATTTTTCCTTCCTCAATGTTCACTTTTGAGAGTTGGCCGTTTAATAATTTTTCGAATTCCTTAGAGGCGGGGTTTGTTAAATCTTTGTAAATTTCCATTAAAAAGTAAATTTCCTTATTTTATTTTTAAAAAAACACGACCTTTTAGTTAAAATTCTGCTTTAAATCAATAGCAAATAACCCATAAAATATTACTAAATTGTTAATAATGGTAATTTTTAGTACTTTTTAAAAGATTACTGCTTTTTAATGGATTTATATTAAATCTATTTTTTAATATTGTTTATTAATTTTAAAAAGGTTGGAAAAGAGGTTTTTATAGAATCTTTATCGTAAATAGTCCATTTGCCACCAAAAACAAGTGCAGCTATAACGCTCGTCATAAACACCCTATGATCTTTTAAATAATCCTTAATAACAATTTTTTTTTTAATTGTTAAATTTGGATTCCCAAATATTTTAATCGAATTTTTTTTAACTTTCGTTTTTATACCAATTAAATTTAAAATTTTCGATCCCCATTTCAACCTTGGACTCTCTTTTTGATTTAATTCTGAAAGATTTTTAAAATATGATATGCCGTTTGCTTTTGCTGCAACTAGAAAAATAACTAAAAATTCATCTATCGTACTACTGTTAAGTGATGACGGACAATTAATTGGTTTGAGTGTTTTAGCACTTTTCACGTGAATATTTGCAATTTTTTCTCCTTTGTAATATTTGATATTCTTCAAATCTATTTGCACACCCATCATTTTTAATATCTTAATTACACCTACCCTTGAAGAATTAACATTCACATTTTTTAAGACTAATTTTGAATTTTGAGATAATGCAGTTAAAACGATAAAAAAAGCACATGAACTTATATCGGATGGAATTTTATAATCAAAAGCATTAATTTTTTTTTTTCCATCAATCTTAATTAGATCGTACACCTTTCCAGTTTTAACTTTAATTGGTAAGTTTAAATATTTAAACAATAGCTCACTGTGATTTCTTGATTTTTTGGCTTTTATTATAGTTGTCCCTTTTGTATTTAATGATGCAAGCATAATAGATGTTTTACATTGTGCAGAACCTTTATTTTCAATGTAATTTATTGGTTGAGGCCTTACTGTTCCCTTGATGATTATTGGTAATCTTCCATTGCTTGAAATAAATTTTGCTCCAAATTTTTTTAGTGGTTTTATAACTCTGGAAAAATCTCTTTTTGATAAACTTTTATCACCAATAATTTTGATTTCATTTTTTGAATGTATTAATAAACCAAGAATTAATCTTCCCAAGGTTCCTGAATTTCCAGCATTCAAAACTATTCTTTTTTTATATTTATACCCATTGATGCCTACTCCAGTAATAATGCAAGTATTTTTGAAAAGTCTAATTTTTACGCCAAGTTTTTTTAAACAACCAAGAGTATTCAAAACATCCTCTGATTTTAAAATATTTCTCGCAGTAGATTTCCCGGCCGCTTGTGAGGCTAATAAAGCCCATCTTATTGATAAACTTTTATCTCCCTCTATTAGCAGTCTTTTATTAAAAGGTTTTATAGATTGATTTAATCTAAATATATTATTCATCAAATTTTTTTAACTTATTTTAAATGAGTCGCCAAAATAAGCTCTTCTAGCTTCGATGTTTTGCAATAGATCAGCAGGTGTTCCCTGTGCAATTACTTTTCCATTATGAATTATTACTGCTGTGTCTACACATGCTAACAGATCTCTAGCTTGATGATCGCACAGAATAATTGATATATTACTTAGACTTTGTAGATCTACTATAATTTCTTGTAAAATTTTTATTGTCATTACATCTAAAGCGGCAAATGGTTCATCTAATAAAAGAATCTTAGGATCTGAAAGTAGTGCAAGAGCGATAACTAATTTTTTTTTTTGCCCTCCAGATAAAAAATCAGCTTTGATATCTCTTATCGAATCTAGTTCAAATTTGGATATTAAAGAGTTTATTTTTTCTTCTCGATAGCTTAAATTATTAATCACAATCTCAGCAATAGCCTTTAAATTCTCATAAACTGTTAAATCGTGAAAATAACCTCCATTCTGGGGAACGAAGCCGATTTTAAACGCAATAGTTCTTTGATAAATTGGATAATTATTTATATTTTTAGATTCTATAAAAACAGATCCATAATTTGGGGACAATAAACCTATAATTAAATTAAATATCGTAGACTTTCCAACTCCATTAGGCCCAAGAAGACCCAAGATTTGTCCATAACCAAGTTCTAAACTTAAGTTATCTAAAATAATTTTTCTTCCATATTTAAATGAAAGTTTATCTAGCTTTAAAATTACATCTTTTTTTTTAAACGATTTTATTCTAAACTTTTTTATATTTGACATAATTAATTTTTTTTTACTTTAACTTCATCTACTTCATTATTCATATAAATATCAATTTTTTTCGTATTTAAATTTACCTTAATATTATCTGATGTAATTGTACCGTTATTGCCAATGTATCTAACATTTTCATAAATTTTTGCTATATTATTTTTAATATCTAAATCTAGTTTATCTGAAAAAATTCTATTATTCATATATTCTATAGAAACATTACTTCTGAACTTTGTATTAAAATTAAAATTATTATATTCAGCATTATCAGATTTAATAATTAAAGGTATTTTTTTTTCATCAATGATTATGGCATTAACGGTTTTCATTTTAACTATTTCATCATTATTAAAATTGATTATTTCACTTAATTCTGAGGTAATAATATAATTTTTTTCCTGGTCTAAATTTATTTCATATTTTAAATTTTTTATTAAATTATTTTCAGATACCTGCTCTAACTGATTATCAGATATTAAAGGCTCTACAGTATTTTTATTATCCTCTGAAAAATACTGCTTATTAAAAATAATTAGTGCCAATACAACTGAAAAAAATAGAGTTAATTGAACAATTTTTTTCATTTTATACTATTTTATCAACTTAATAAGACTATGAATATGAATTACACCTATAGTCTTTTTTCTACTTTTTTTGTTGTAAACACAAACATTAGTTATTTTTCTTTTATTCATTAGATTAAGAACATCTGTGGCTAATGTATCTTGTTCAACAGCATAAGGGTTTTTGGTCATAAATTGTTTTATTTTAAAATTATTAATAATTTTTTTTGTCTGCATCAATCTTTTAAGATCACCATCGGTAAATACTCCTGTATTTAAGCCTTCATTATTGACTACCACTAAAAAACCAAGTTTTTTTTTATTTAGTATCTTTAAGGCATTAATCATAATTTCGTTTTCATTTACTAAAGGTATTTTGTGTTTTATAAGCATCACATCTGAGGCAGTTTTTAATTTATGACCAAGATTTCCTCCAGGATGAAATCTTTTAAAATCCAATTTGTCAAATTTTCTTTGTTTCATGGAAGCGATTGCTAAAGCATCACCCAAACATAACTGTGCAGTCGTACTTGATGTCGGTACAATCCCTAAACCAGACTCTTCTACTTTTGGTATTAATAACTTAATATTAGCTGATTTGTATAAATAAGACTCACGGTTTGAAACAATCCCAATCAGATTAATTTTATTAATTTTAGCGTATTTTATTAAATCTTTTAATTCGTCTGTATTTCCTGAATAACTAATTAATATTAATAAATCTTGATTTGTAATTCTTCCTAAGTCGCCGTGTGAACAATCATTAGCTGAAATTGAAAATGATGGGCTGCCAACTGATGATAAAGTTGATGAAATTTTTGATGCAATTTTTCCGCTTTTGCCTACACCACAAACAATTACTTTAGACTTGCATTTAATAATTGCTTTAACAGCGTTGTTGAAAGATTTATCAATTGTATTTCTTAGTTTTTTTAGTGCTTTTATTTGTAAATCTACAACACCATTACCAATTTCATTAATATTTTTTTTCATTTTAGTGTGACCAGATATCATCCTTAAATAATGCAAGATCAAGATCTACTCTTGTTTTTAAAAAACTCAAACAATTTTTATATAATTCTATTCTGTTCTCTCTCTCAAGAATTTTTGTTAATTCATCATGAATTTTATGTAAAAATATAACATCATTAGCACAATATTTAAGCTGAGCTGAACTAAGTTCGCCACCAAAATCAGAACTTTGAAATTGTTTACTTATATCAATATTAAGAAATTCTTTAATTAATATTTTTAGAGAATGATTATCTGAGTATGATCTTGCCAATTTCGATGCAATTTTAGTATCTAAAATATTATTGGTATCTGTTTTCAAATAATGTTTAATGTGAGCCATGTCCGCTCTTCCATAATGAAAAATTTTTGTTATAGAATTATCTGCTAAAACTTTGATTAAATTAGGTGCGTTGTAGCTTGATCTATCAAATTGCACTATGTGTGCATCAGATTTGCCAGTAGATATTTGAATGAGACATAATGGATCTCTTTTCACATCTAAACCCATAAATTCACCATCAACTGCTATTACATTGCCTAAATTAAGTTGATCTGGTAAATCGTTTTTATGAAGTTTAATATCAATACTCATTTTTAAATATTTATATATGAAACCTAAAAATTGTCTAATTTTTGGCGGGAGCGGTCAAATTGGAAGACATCTGATAAGAAAATTAACAAAAAACAATATTAGAGTTACTGTAGTAACAAGGAATATTCACCAAAAAAGTTACATTATCAAAACCCAAGGAAATGCTGGCTATATAGAAATAGTTGAGGCAAATATTTATGACGAAAAAAAACTAAGAGATTTATTCTCTAAATCTGATATTTGTATAAATTTAATTGGCATCTTATTTGAGAAAAAAAAAGGAAACACCTTTCACAATATTCATACTCTTTTTCCATCACTATTAGCAAAACTAGCCAAAGAATATAAACTAAAAAACTTTATTCATGTCTCGGCTCTTGGAATAAATGAAGCCGTAGATAGTAATTATGCAAAAAGCAAACTTGAGGGTGAAAAAAAAATTAATAGCAATTTCCCTATGGCGACAATTTTAAGACCCTCAGTCGTTTATTCAGTCGATGATAATTTTACTACTAATTTTATGACTTTGTTGAATAGACTTCCTTTTTTTCCCTTATATTATTCGGGCAATACAAAGTTTACACCAATACATTCTTCAGATTTGACAGATATTATTTATAATATAGTAACAAAAAATGTGAATTCAAAAATTATTGAATGTGTTGGTCCAGAAATAATCTCATTTAAAGAAATTTTAGAAAAACTCTTAGTATTAATAAATAAAAGAAGAATTCTTATTCCAATGCCACTTCCAATTGCACGCTTTTCAGCAAAAATTTTTCAGTTATTACCTAATCCTCTTTTAACTGAAGATCAACTGAGACTTTTAAAATATGATAATGTTTTAACAGGTAAATTTAAAAGCAATTTTGATATTGGAATACCAAGTAAAAGATTTTTTAGTGAAGAGGTAAAAAAATATGCATACATGTGGCGTGAAGGTGGACAATTTTCAACAGAAAAATATATTTCAAAAGAAACTAAAAAAATTAATTAGAGAGATTGAATTTTCTTTTCAATATATTCAGAATTATCCTCTTTGTTATTTACCTCTTCTTTTTTGCCTTTAGGTTGATACGCATAAAGAAGATGCAATTTACAATATGAAAAGTCTTTTAAAGAAGATCTACCACAAAAATAAAAATTTTTTTCATCTGGATGCCCAATAGGCCACTTGCAAGAATTTTCATCTAACTCCTCTAATTGTTTTGGGTTTTCTGGTTCAAAATCTTTCTCAATGATTAACGATTTGAATCTACTTTTTCTGCCTCTTTTGGGTTGAATATTATTTCCATCTGAAGAATTTTCAAAAGCTTTACTTGAAGTTGCAGTTCTTGTTTTTATTTTTGCCGATAGATTTAATCTATGAGCTTTACCAATTACTGCATTTCTACTAATTCCCCCAATAATCTCTGCTATTTGACTAGCAGTATTACCTTTGCCCCAAAGTTCCTTTAATTTTGAAACTTTTTCATCTGTCCAGCTCATAATAAACAATATATAGTATATTTTAATTTTATAAATACTATATAGGGTTAAAAAAATCTTTTTAACAAGCTAATTTTAAGAGTTATTAACAATTTTAAAAAAGTGAGCAATTAATATTATAGTACAATCGTTACTTGAATCTTTACTTTATGAATATGGTTATTATTAAGACATTTAAATTTTAAAATTTATTTATGAGTTATTTAGCAGGCAACTATAAAAGAAGAAATTTATCATTTAAGAGAGGAAAAGGTTCTTTTTTATTTTCAACCAATGGAAAAAAATATCTAGATTTCTTGAGCGGTATAGCTGTTAACACATTAGGTCATTCAAATACAAGATTAATTAAAGCTTTGAATACACAAGCTAAAAAAGTTTGGCATGTATCAAATTCATTTCAAATACCTGAGGGTGAAATTTTAGCTAAAAAATTGGCAAATAAGACCTTCGCAGATAAGGTAATTTTTGTAAATTCAGGAGCGGAAGCCAATGAGGCTGCCATCAAAATTGCTAGAAGATATTTTTATTCAATAGGCAAACCTTATAAAAATAGAATTTTATGTATAAAGAATTCATTTCATGGAAGAACTCTGGCAAATATTTTTGCAAGTGGATCTAAAAAAATGACCGAAGGTTTTGGACCGAAGGTAAGTGGGTTTGATCATTTTAGATATTCTGATTTGAAGTCTCTTAAAAAAAAAATTACAAAAAAAACTGCAGCTATTTTTTTCGAAACTGCAATGGGAGAATCAGGTATAAAAGTACATACAAAAAAATTCTTAAAAGATGTAAAAAAAATTTGTATTGAAAAAAATATTCTTCTAATTTTAGATGAAGTGCAATGTGGCATTGGAAGATCTGGAAAATTTTTTGCCTATGAATATGCAAATGTGAAACCTGATATTGTTCCAATAGCTAAGGGTATAGGTGGTGGGTTTCCTATAGGTGCAGTATTAATGACAAAAAAAGTATCAGATTGCATGGTGCCAGGCACTCATGGGAGTACTTATGGGGGGAACCCGTTAGCAATGGTTATTGGTAATGCAATAATGGATGAAGTTTTTAAAAAAGGTTTTTTAAGCAAAGTAAGAATAAACTCAAAATATTTTTTGAAAGAATTAAATAGATTAAAAAAAAATTATCCAAAAGTTATTAAAGAAATAAGAGGTATAGGTTTATTAATTGGAATTCAATTAAACGTAGATTTAGCAGACTTTATAAATAGACTGACGAAAAATAAACTTTTGACAATCAGAGCTGCGGAAAATGTAGTAAGAATATTGCCACCTTTAAACGTAAAAAAAAATGAAATAGATTTAGCATTAAAGATAATTAATAAAGTTTGTTCAGAATATTAATCAATGAAAAATTTTATCAATCTAAAAGATATACCATATAGAGATTTGAGAAAAATTTTAAATGATGCAAAAAAAAGAAAAAGCTTAAGAAAGAACCTAAATACATTAGAGAATGACCTTAAAGCTCCCTTAAATGGAAAGTTGTTAATTCAAATGTTTGAAAAACCAAGTTTACGAACAAGATTAAGCTTTTATTTAGCAATTAAACAACTGGGTGGGGGGACAATTACACTTAGATCTAATGAATTACATTTAGGAAAAGGAGGAGAATCCCTTGAAGATACTGCAAAAATTTTATCTACTTATGGAGATGGATTTATATTGAGAACTGATAGTGATCAAAAAGTTAATGATTTTAAAAAATATTTGTCTATCCCAATCATTAATGGACTATCTCCGTCATCTCATCCTACTCAAGTTTTGTCTGATGTTTTTACAGTAGAGGAAATTAAAAAAAAACCTATTTCAAAATTGAATATTTCTTGGATAGGAGATTCCAATAATGTCTTGAATAGTCTAATAGTTGCATCAGTTAAGTTTTCATTTAAACTTAATATTGGTTGTCCTAAAAAATATGAACCAAAAAAATCTATTTTAGACTGGGCAAAAGGCAAGAATAAAAAAATTAATATTTATAACGATGCAAAAAATGCTGCAAAAAATGCTGATGTAATTTTTTCAGATAAAGTAATATCTCTTAATGACAAAGTGAATAAAAAAAAAAAAATTAAATATTTCAATAAATTTAAAATAGATAAAAATTTAATGAGTTATGCAAAAAAAAATTGTATATTTTTACATTGTTTGCCAAGGGGAACAGAAGTTGAAGATGAGATTTTTCAAAGCTCGAAGTCAGGGGTCTGGTTACAAGCCTTAAATAGGGCACATGTTCAAAAAAGCATTCTTCTTTATTGTTTCGATAAATTAAGGTAGCGGAAGAGGATTATCTGAATTTTGATTTAAATATTTTATTACTGACGCTCTATCTTTCTCTTTTCTAAGACCTGCATACGCCATCTTTGTTCCTTTTATCCATTTTGCTGGTTTTATCAAAAAACCATTCAGTTCTTCAAAACTCCACTCTTTTTCATAAGCGATCAATGCTTTAGAGTATTTATAATCTGCAACCCCCCCAATTTTTCTTCCAACCACATTGTACAAAGCTGGACCAATGTTATTTTTTCCACCTTTTACAATAGAATGACAGGCAGCACATTTTTTAAAAATTATTTCACCTGAAGCAACATCTCCCATTGCCATTAAAGCTGCTATATCTACTTCTTCTTTTTCTTTGACTTGAGCGTCTAAAGATACTGACGCTTCTTCTATATCAACCTTGTAACCAGGAGTTTCTGGCTTTTCTACATAGAATATTACATCAGAGAGTTTTCCTATTCCAATCACCAAAAGTGCAACTAACAGCACGGCCGCAACTATTTTATTAATTTCAAAAGAATCCATTTTAGATAAATTTTAAAAGAACCTATAACATTAATATTTTAAAATTGCTTATATTTTACTGTACAATTTTGCCCCTCTTT
>MDTD01048982.1_pt1 | contig 12167 bp, 16 predicted proteins | sample 811221 | NCBI WGS metagenome assembly MDTD01 (sample SAMN05326646, study PRJNA326480) | marine metagenome | isolation source: seawater | place: Pacific Ocean: South West | collected 2011 | reverse complement strand
CTCAATGCAACAGCAGAGTTAATTCCTATCACTTGGAAAGAATTTTCACTACCACATCCATTTGTGCCAACTAATCAGATGGAGGGTTATAAAATTCTTTTTAATGATTTAATTAATGACTTAAGAGAAATTACTGGATACGATGCTGTCTCCCTACAACCGAATTCTGGAGCTCAAGGAGAGTACGCAGGTTTAATGACCATAAGAAAATTTCATAAAAATAATAAACAAGAAAATCGAAATGTATGTTTAATTCCAGATTCTGCACACGGAACAAACCCAGCAAGCGCTCAAATGTGCGGTATGAAAGTTGTTGTAGTTAATTGCGATAATGATGGCAACGTTGACATTGATGATTTAAAAAATAAAGCTGAAAAATATTCAAAAAATTTAGCAGCCTTAATGGTAACATATCCTTCCACTCACGGGGTATTCGAGGAAAAAATAATTGAAATTTGCGATGTTATTCATAAACACGGTGGCCAAGTTTATATGGATGGAGCAAATTTAAATGCACTCGTAGGTATTGCAAAACCTGGAAAATTTGGACCGGACGTTTGCCATATCAATTTACATAAAACTTTCTGTATACCTCATGGAGGAGGCGGACCAGGTATGGGCCCAATCGCATGCGCAAAACACTTAGCAGACTTTCTTCCAACTCACGAAATAATAAAGGAAGCAGGTCCAAAGAGTGGAATGGGTGCTGTTTCAGCTGCTCCCTGGGGAAGCTCAAGTATACTTCCTATTTCTTGGATGTATATTAAAATGATGGGCGCAGAAGGATTAAAGAGAGCGTCACAAGTTTCGATTTTAAATGCTAATTATATTTCAAAGAAATTATCTAAGGACTATAAAGTTTTATATACTGGAAAAAATGGAAACGTTGCACATGAGTGTATAATTGACATTCGACCTATAAAAGCTAGTTCAGGAATTTCTGAGGAAGATTTAGCAAAAAGGTTAATCGATTTTGGTTATCATGCCCCAACCATGTCATGGCCAGTCGCTGGAACAATTATGATAGAACCTACTGAAAGTGAAAACTTAGAGGAAATTGATAAGTTTTGTAATGCATTAATAAAAATAAAAAATGAAATTAATCTTGTTGAGGAATCAAAATTTGATAAAATTGATAACCCATTAAAAAATGCTCCTCACACTTACGTTGAGCTGGCATCAAATGAGTGGAAACATGCTTACACAAGAGAAGAGGCTGCGTTTCCAACTGAGTATGTAAAAAATAATAAATATTGGGCTCCTGTAGCTAGAGTCGATAATGTTTTTGGTGATAGAAATTTAGTTTGTTCATGCCCATCAATGGATGAATATAAGGATGAAGCTGCTTAATTAATTCTAATGAAAATTGCAGTAATTGGTTCCGGAATTTCAGGATTATCCTCAGCTTACTTTCTTTCGAAAAAATACAAAGTTGATTTATACGAAAAAGAGGATCATTTTGGAGGTCACTCTTTAACATATGATGTTAAAGAGGAAAATAAAATAGTTCCAGTAGATTTAGGTTTTATTGTATTCAATGAGTTGACCTATCCAAACTTAATAGAATTTTTTAAAAATTTAAATGTTCCTTATGAAAAAAGTAACATGTCTTTTTCTGTATCAATTAAAAATAGCAATATAGAATATAGCGGAAGTGGTTTAGGAGGTATTTTTGCAAATAAAGTTAACTTATTTGATTTTAAATTTTTAATTATGATCAAAGAAATAATTTCATTTTATAATGCAGCACCTAAAATGCTTGAAGATAAAATCAAAGATCAGACTCTTGGAGCCTTTCTTGATGAAAAAAAATTATCAAAATACTTTATTGAATATCATATAATACCGATGGTTGCTGCAATCTGGTCAATGCCGTTTGATAAGGCAAAGCAGATGCCATTAAAATTTTTTTTGAATTTTTTTAACAATCACGGTTTATTTAAACTAAGGAATAGGCCGCAATGGTATACAGTTTCAAACAGAAGCAGAGCTTACGTAAAAAAAGTAACAGAAAAAATTAGTGGAGAAATATTTAAAAACTATCGTGTAGATAAAATTATAAGAAGCGATGATAATATTCGAGTGATGATTGGAAACGAATATATCGATTACGATCATGTAGTTTTAGCTTCGCATGCTGATGAAAGTTTAAAAATGATTGAAAAACCTACTGAGCAAGAAAAAAACTTATTAGGTAAATTTCATTATGTTGAAAACGAAGCATTCTTACATACAGACGAAAGTCTCATGCCAAATAAAAAAAAAGCTTGGGCCAGTTGGAATTCTGTATCAGACGGGGAAAAGACATGCATAACTTACTGGCTGAATAAACTCCAGAATTTGGACTCAGAGAAAAATTATTTTTTAACTTTAAACCCTGTCTTCGAACCAAACAATAGTTTTGTTATAAAGAAGGTTAAATTTACCCATCCTTACCTAAATTCTGAAAATACTAAGCTTCAGAGTGATTTGCAGCTTATTCAGGGTAAAAAAAGAACGTGGTTTTGTGGTAGTTATTTTGGTTACGGTTTTCATGAAGATGGATTAAAATCATCTATTGAATTAACAAACAATTTTAAGAAATAATGAATTCTTGCATTTATAACGGTGAGGTAACTCATACAAGATTTAAACCTGTAAGGCATTTTTTAAAATATAAAACATTCTCACTTTTAATAGATTTAGATGAAATTGAGCTATTAGATAAATCAATAAAAATTTTCTCCTATAATAAATTTAATATTTTTAGCTTCTATAATAAGGACCACGGTGAAAGAAATGGTAGTGATTTAAAACAATGGGCGGTTTCACAATTAAAAAAATTTAAAATAGATTATAATATAAATAAAATTAAACTTCTGTGTTATCCTCGAGTATTTGGATATGTTTTTAATCCATTAAGTATTTTTTACTGCTATGAAAAAGAGTCATTAAGGGCAATTTTTTATGAAGTAAAAAATACCTTTAATGAACAACACACTTATGTATTTAAAATTAGAGAAAACGGGGAGATTAATCAAAAATGCAAAAAAAAATTCTATGTTTCTCCATTTATGGACATGGAAACTTTTTATAATTTTAAGTTGAATAAACCAAATGAAAAACTGTCTATCTTTATTAAACAGTCAGATAATCTTGGAACAGTTTTGACAGCTACTCAAACAGGTGAAAGAAAAGATTTTTCACTCAAGCAATTAATTAAAAATTTCTTTAAATATCCTCTTATGACAATAAAGATTATAAGTTCCATCCATTTTGAAGCATTGTTGTTATGGAAAAAGGGTGCGATATATAGAAAAAGAGATGTTAAGATAAAAAACAATCTAAGCTTTGAGGAGAATAAATGAGTTTTGTTAAAATAGCAGAAAAATTTATTTTAAATAAATTAAAAAATATTTCGCAGGGAAATTTAAAATTAATAAACTATGATGGCAAAGTTTTTCACTTTGGGGACTTAGAAAGTAAACTTACAGCCGATATAAAAATAAATAATCCAAATTTTTTCTTTAACGTTGTGTTGGGTGGTAGCTCTGCCTTGGGGGAAGCTCATATAAAAAAAGATTTTTATACTACTGATCTGACCAATCTAATTGAACTTACAGCACGAAACATTAGAACAATTTACTCTTTTTCCGGTAGTTTAAAGTTACAAAAAATAAAAAATTTTGTAAAAAAAATATTTGTATCAAATACAAAATCTAAAAGTATAGAATATATCTCAAAGCATTACGATCTTGGAAACAACTTTTTTTCATTGTGGCTTGATAAAACATTAACTTACTCTAGTGCCGTTTATCAAAATTATAATGATGACCTCGAAACAGCTCAAAAGAATAAATTTAAAAAATTGATAAATCTCCTAAATATAAAAAATGGTAACAAAATTTTGGAAATTGGTTGTGGATGGGGTGGATTTGCAGAATATGCTGCAAAAGAATATGATGTTAGTATTGATTGTATTACAATTTCAAAAAATCAATTTCAATTTACAAAAAAAAGAATTTTTGATGCAGGTTTAAATAACAAAGTTAATGTTAAATTTTTAGATTATAGAGATTTGAATGAGAGGTATGATAACATCGTATCAATAGAAATGATAGAAGCTGTAGGTGAGAAGTATTTAGATCAATATTTTTCTAAAATAAAACATTCTTTAAAAAATAATGGAACAGCAGCTATACAGGGTATAGTTATTAAAGACGAATTATTTAAAAGATATAGAGGTAGTGAAGATTTTATTCAAAAATATATTTTCCCAGGCGGATTTTTGCCATCTATTTATTTGATGAAACAGTTAATAAAAAAAAATAACCTGAATCTTGTTAAGATAAATAATTATACAGACGACTATGTTAAAACTTTAGAAACATGGAGAAAAAATTTTTTTAACGCATGGGAAAATATAACGCCGCTAGGTTTTGACGAATATTTTAAAAGGATGTGGCATTTTTACCTGTCTTATTGTGAAGGTGGCTTTAAATCAAAAAATATTAACTTGATTCAATTCTCCATGTCTAATAAGTAGGCTTCATGAAAAAAATATTAGGAATTTTTTTAATAGTAATATTAACAGGATGTGCGAATAAAATGAAACCAACAGATTTTAAAGATCAAAAACCTAGACTTATCATAGAGGATTATCTATCTGGTAACGTGAAGGCTTGGGGTGTTTTACAAAATAGATCAGGGAAAGTTACTAGACAATTCAAAGCAGATTTGAACGGTAAGTGGGATGGATCAAAATTAATTTTGGATGAAGTATTTAATTGGTACGATGGTGAAAAACAAACTCGACAATGGACAATAAATAAAATTGATAAACACAACTATGAAGGTACCGCTTCAGATGTAGTTGGAAAAGCAAGAGGTTTTTCTTATGGACCTGCATTTAAATTTGAATATGTATTGTTAGTTCCAATTAAAGGAAAAAATGTGAAAATTACCTTCGATGATTGGATTTTTATGCAGGATGAACGTGTGGCAATAAATAGAGCGACAATGACAAAGTTTGGCATTAAAGTAGCAGAATTAACAGTAATGTTTTATAAAAATTAAATGTTTGAACTGCCAAAATTAAATTACTCAAAATCGTCTTTGACACCAATCATGTCTGAACAAACATTAGATTTACACCATGGCAAACATCATCAGACATATATTACTAACCTTAACAATTTTATAAAAGCTACTGATTACGAAAAATTGTCTTTAGAGGAAATAATAAAAAAATCCATATCAGAAAAAAAATTAGGTATTTTTAATAATGCAAGTCAACATTGGAATCATATTCTTTTTTGGAATTGTATGAAACCAAACGGAGGAGGAAAAATTCCCTCTAAACTTGAAAATAAAATTAAAAACGATTTTGGAAGTTTTGAGAAATTTAGAGAGGAATTTATAAACGCAGGTATAACACAATTCGGCTCTGGATGGAGCTGGTTATCAATTAAAAATGACAAGTTGATTGTAAGTAAAACTCCAAACGCAGAAAATCCATTGATACATGATATGAAACCAATACTAGGCTGTGATTTGTGGGAGCATTCATATTATTTGGATTACAAAAATAAAAGACCAATTTATTTAGAAAATTTTTTCGATAAATTAATAAACTGGGAATTTGTCGAGTCAAATCTTTGAATTTAAATATTACTGTTCTCTATTTTTTCTTGCAAAAATAAAAGATCTCACACATTGAATTAAAAAGTATAACCCAGTCAATAGCATCATCAGTTTTGATATGTCAGCCCATAAGTTCTCAAATGCTTTACCATTGCTAAAAGATCTAACTAAATCTAATCCGCCTAAGAAAATTATAAGACCTATAATGACGACAATGTGCATAAATAGTTTTTTTCTTGAGGTTATTTTAATTGCCAGATATGAGAAAATAATTAAAGCAAAGCCAATGAATGTGGGAATATAGGAAGTTAGAGAAGAACTTCCACTTATAAAGCTCACTATAACTCCCCAAGCTACCAAAAAGAATCCATAGAAAAGAGAAAAATTTTCAATCGGTAAGCCTAAAACTTTAAATTCATTTTTTAAATCCATATTATCCATATATTATATAAAGTTATTAAATTATTTTTTCAAAACCTTCAAAGTTAGGGTGACCTATGTATAAATCTTGATGCTGACCGGCATCTTTATGAGCAAGTCTAAAAGCTTCAGATTTGGTCCAATTTATAAAATCTTTTTTAGAATTCCAAACACTATGCGAAGCGTATAGCGTGTGATCATTTTTCTTATCACCTTTTACTAAATTAAATTTTTTAAATCCTGGCACTTTTTCTAAATGGGTTTCTCTATTCCTCCACACATCCTCAAAAACTTTTTCTTTACCTAGCACTATTTTAAATCTATTCATCGCTATATACATAATTAAAACAATTTACCTATTCCTAATGCTGCTGCTCCGATTATAACGAGCCAAACTAAACCCTTTATTAAGAAAAAATAAAATCCTCCCATTAATAAGTTTTTATAAAAACTTTTTTTCATTAGATTATAATACAAGATTTTCTCTATAAATGTTCAAGACTTTTTGTCTCAAAATTAACGTTTAACAAGTTTGTCAACTAAAAATAAATAAGTTTTATACGGTAATATTCTTAGAAATTTAAGCAATAATGTTAAACTTTTGGGAAAATGGATTTCAAAGTCTTTAGTTTTAACTAAACCGTCAAAAATTTTATTAGCAGCATAATCTACAGATTTTAGGAACGGCATTGGAAATTCATTTTTATCGGTAAGTGGTGTTTTAATAAATCCGGGAGAAATTATTGAAACTCGCACTCCGAACTTTTTAAAATCAAAATATATGCTTTCGCTAAAATTTGTCAAAGCTGCTTTTGAGGGCCCATAACCACTTGAATTGGGTAACCCTCTATAACTTGCTATTGATGAGACGATAGATATATGCCCAGATTTTTTCTCTTTAAAATAATTTTCAACTGCTTTAACACAATTAATCACACCTAAAAAATTCACATCCATCACATTTTTGATTTTATCAGGATCAATGGTTTGTTCATTTTTAGGGTCATAAGTTCCACTTGAGAATAAACATATATCTATATTACCAAAGTCAGCCAGAATATTTTCAAATGTATTTTTAATCTGTGTTTTATTAGTTACATCCAATGGAAACGCTAGAATATTCTGTTTATTTGCTAACTCGTTTAGTAACTCTGTTCTTCTAGCTGATACTGCAACTTTCCAGCCTTCAGAGGCAAATTTTAGTGCAACAGCTCTTCCAATACCGCTACTTGATCCAGTAATCCAAATTTTTTTCTGATTTTCTGACATAAATTGTTTATACCTCAAATAATGCGAAATAAATATTTATCATTATTTATTATATTAGCCATTACTTTTTTATCCTCAGCAATTGGTGGATTTGTCACCTCTAATTTTAAAGAACCTTGGTATTCAGAGCTTATATTGTCAGAGTTTAATCCTCCATCGTGGGTTTTTGGTCCCGTTTGGACGTTACTGTATATATTAATGTCAGTTGCTATTTGGAAAATTTGGATAAAAAACTTTGAAAAAAAAATAATTCAGATTTATTTTATTCATATATTTTTCAATGCATCTTGGAGTATAATTTTTTTTGGTTTCCATCAAATATTTTTAGCATTAGTAAATTTAATTATCATAGTATTATTTATTATTTATTTAATTTCCCTTTATAAAAAAAGAGATAAGTTTTCATACTATTTAATGATCCCTTACTTACTTTGGTCTCTTTATGCTCTATTTTTAAATTTTTCTATTTTTGTTTTAAATTAAGATTTTTTAGGCTATATAAAAAAATATGAAATTTGATAAATCAATTAATTTTTTAAAGGATCTTTCAAAAAGACTGAACACATACTATAATAAAAAATCATCAAAAAAATTGAAAGTATATAATAAGTCTAAAATAAAAAAAAAATTTGATCCTGTCACTTCTCTAGATAAAAATTTTGAAAAATACATAAGAAATTATATTGAAAAATTTTTTCCAAATCACTCAATTATTGGTGAAGAATTCGAGAACAAAATTACAAACGATAAACACATGTGGTCGATTGATCCAATTGACGGTACAAGAGCGTTTATAAAAGGTAAATCGACGTGGTCTAATTTAATTAGCCTTTCAGAAAATAAAAAACCAAAAATTGGTTTGGCAAACTTTCCAAAGTTGAATAAATTTTATATCAATGACGAAAAAAATTCATATATGTACAATGGAGATAAAAAATACAAGATTAGATCATCAAATAAAACTGATTTAAAAAAAATTATAATATTAGGAGAATTTCATAATGCTTTATCTAAAAATGATAAAAATAAAATCATGAAAAGGTTTTCTTATACTTTCAAACTTTCAAGTTTTGACGCATTAAACTATTGTTTATTAGCTGAGGGTTTGATAGACGCTGTCATCGAAGCAAATTTAAAGTCATATGATATTTTACCTTTAATACCAATTGTGAAGAATTCTGGTGGAATTATAACAAATTGGAGGAATAACAAAGCAAATAACGGTGGAAATATATTAGCAACTTCTAACAAAAAATTGCATAATCAATTAATTAAATTTTTAAAACTAATCTAATTAAAAATGAAAATTTTTTTATCAAGAATATATAGAGCAATTAAAATTGATATTGAGCTTTATGAGGAAGTTGAGAAAGATAAAAGTGCAACATTCCAGGCCGGCATCGTAGTAGTTTTATCTAGTTTAGCCGCTGGCGTAGGTGCGATGCATTTAGGAGCATCAAATTTTTTGTACGCACCAATTCTTTCATTATTAAGTTGGTATGTTTGGGCTTACATTATTTATTTTGTAGGTGTTAAATTGCTACCTGAAAAAAATACTCAAAGTAACCATGGGGAATTGTTGCGGACTATAGGATTTTCAAGTGCACCAGGAATAATAAGAGTTCTCGGTTTCACGCCTGACTTAATGACTGTTACTTTTATAGGTTCAGCTTTTTGGATGCTTGCATGTATGGTGGTCGGAGTTAGATCCGCATTGGATTATAATTCTCTTTGGCGAGCCTTTGGTGTAGTTTTTTTATCCTGGATAATTCAAGCTCTACTTTTATTTATAATTCTTGTATTAATTCAATCCGTTAAATAGGAAATATAAGTTTTGAGGTTTTGCAGGTGTTACAAATTTTAAAACTATGCATCATTAAATTCTCCACAACACTATCATCAAGTGTATTACATTCCTCACAAATATTATCTAACTTTTTTTCTTCAGGTAGGACAATATTGTCGTCCATTTTTTTACTCATTTAGATAATATACATCAAATGTTTAAGACTTGTATATTAATAATATTACTATTTTTTCATAATAATTTGTTTGCTGCTAACAGTATTAAAAAAGTTTACTTTGCAGGTGGATGCTTTTGGTGCATGGAAGAGTCATTTGATAAATTAAATGGAGTAATTAATACAATATCAGGATATTCTGGAGGACATTTAATTAATCCTACTTATAACGAAGTAATTAAAAACAATACAGGCCACGTTGAGACTTTAGAAATTCATTATAATTCAAACATCATTAGTTATGAAAGTATATTGGAACACTATTGGCAAAATATTGATCCATTTGACAAAACTGGGCAATTTTGTGATAAAGGTGAAAGCTATAGATCAGTAATTTTCTATCAAGACAACCAACAAAAAAAAATAATTGATATTTCTCTCAATGAAATAGAAAAAAAATTTAAAACCAAAGTAAGTACTTTGGTGTGGAAATTTGAAAAATTTTATATTGCTGAAAATTATCATCAGGATTACTATGAGAAAAATTTTATTAGATATTTGATGTATAAAAAAGCATGCCAAAGAGAGGAAATTCTTAATAGAATATGGAATTAAAAAAATTATTAGTATTAATTTTGTTATTGAGTTTCTCTAAATTAAATGCAGATATAATTTTACCAAATAAGAATTTCTCACCCTTTGAAGTAATTAAAATTCAATTAGAGGCTTTAAAAAATAACGATAAACCAAAAATGGATAACGGCATAAAACAAACTTGGGTGTTTGCTCATCCAAAAAATAAAAAAGTCACAGGACCTTATCAAAGATTTAGACTTATGATTTATGATGTACATTACAGAATTCTTTTAAATCACTATTCTCATAAAATAGATTTATTGTTCAAAAATAATATTAAATATATTTATGGAGTTAAAATTGTTGATAAAGAAAAAAAACAGTTTTATTATGAATGGCATGTAGAGTTAGGAAATGAGATGGAATGTAATAAGTGTTGGTTCACATCTGTAGTCTCCATGCCTACCGATCAAGGTAGCTCAATTTGAAAAGACCACCTTTTAAAATAAGATATCTAATTATTGGTTGTATATTAGTAATTCCTCCAATTCTAGGAACACATTTTGGGTCAATTTATCTTGGAAGAGAGAACGGTGTACTATTTGGATTTTGCGTTGGCATTCCATGTGTGACTTTTGCGTGTTGGAAATTATTTGTTGACGGATGGAGAGAAGAAGACGACGAATGATATTTCAGATTTCAAGAGAGAAAGCATTAATACAACTTAAAAAATTTATTGAAGAAGATCTTGAAGATTACTCTTTTAAAAGAAATTTTGATTTAGGTCCTGACAAAAAAAAAAATGTATCTTGTTTATCCCCTTATATATCTCATAGATTAATTACAGAGTATGAGGTTGTTAAAACTGTTCTATCAAAACTACCTTATCAAAAAGTTGAAAAATATATTCAAGAAATTTTTTGGAGAATTTATTGGAAAGGCTGGTTAGAACTTAGACCTCAAGTTTGGTCGGATTTTGTAGAAGACCTAAAAGAAATAAAGGAGGACGATAATTACAAAAAAGCTATCAATAGCGAAACTCGATTAGAATGTTTCAACGATTGGGTAAAAGAACTTAAAGAGAATAACTACCTACATAATCATACTAGAATGTGGTTTGCGAGTATCTGGATATTTACTCTAAATTTACCTTGGCAGAAAGGGGCGGAATTTTTTATGAAGCATTTATTTGACGGTGACGCTGCTTCAAACACATTAAGTTGGAGATGGGTTGCGGGTCTTCAGACTAAAGGCAAACATTATCTAGCACAATCGTGGAATATAAGTAAGTTCACAAATAACAAATATGATAATATAAAATTAAATGAACATGCTTTGCCAATACTAGATAAAAGAGAATATAAATTAAATCCATTAAATTTAAATTATGAGAATAGTTCAAACGATGATTTATTAGTTTTTGAAAATGAATTAAATTTAGAGAACAAAAAATTAAAAAATTATAAAAACATTTATATAGTTTTGCTAGGCAACGCAGCCAGAAAGATTAAAATTGAGCAAAAAGTATTAAATTATAAATTAGATCTTATTAATGATCAAAAGAACAGATTTAATCAGGTTCAAATATTGGATGAAATTAAATTTCAGGCAGTTGTTGAAAAAAAAAAATTTTTTGATGTTATTCACCCATGTATTGGTGAAAATTATTCTTATTTAAATAATTTAAAAAAAAAACAAAATTTAAAATTAAACTTTGTTTTAAGAGAAGAAGATAAGTTCTCCTGGCAATTTTCAAATAAAGGTTATTTTAATTTTAAAAATAATATTCCAAAAATTTTAAAGAGTTTTAATTTACAATAAATTATTTAGTAGAGCACTTTTTAGAGCAGTATTTAACTTTATCCCAATTTAATCTCCATTTTTTTCTCCACGTGAAGGGCTTGTTACAAATTGGGCAAGTTTTTTTTGGTAAATTAGTTTTTTTCATTTTTAAGTAGATGTCTATTCTTTATGAAAAGAAAATAAGCTGCAATTTCGTAAATAATATTTAGAAGAAAAAATAATGGTTTGATTTTAAATATCCTATATAAAAAATTATATTTAGGAACATTTTTCCAGATTATTAAAAAAGATTCTGCCCCATCAATTACTTCACCATCTTGTATAACATGCATTCTCCTTAAAAGTTCTTTATATGATTTTGAGGTAATTTTCTGAGCTTCTTCATTATTGGTAACATCTATCCACTCAACAGTTTTATCACTATGTTTTTTGTAATGATTGATTTCAGCTCTACAAATATTACATGAATTATTAAAAAAAACTTTAACCATTAGTATTTTCTTTTATAAAATTATT
>MDTD01068421.1_pt1 | contig 12168 bp, 7 predicted proteins | sample 811221 | NCBI WGS metagenome assembly MDTD01 (sample SAMN05326646, study PRJNA326480) | marine metagenome | isolation source: seawater | place: Pacific Ocean: South West | collected 2011 | reverse complement strand
TCTGCGACTTCTTCTGCGAATTTGATAGTCAATACTGTGACTAACACACGTTCATTATTCTCTACACATTGATTGATTTCATCTAGAAGATCTTGAACCTGTCCTTCAGTGGGTCGGACTTCAATTCTAGGATCAAGGAGACCAGTGGGCCTTATTTCCATCCGAACTACGCCATCAATTTCGCGTAATGTATCTCTCATACTTGCTGAACGTTTCTTTTTCACATCAGAATCGATAGCACCACCTCCACTAGGGACATGTTCTAGTCCAGCTGGAATTTTCTGTTCAGTTACCTCTGCAAGGTGTCGTAACTCACGTTCTCCTGGTGTCGCAGAGACGTACATCATCTGTGGGACAAGGTTTTGAAATTCATCAATACGAAGTGGCCTGTTGTCATAGGCAGAGGGTAGTCGAAATCCGTGTTCGATGAGGTTACGCTTCCTAGATCGATCCCCAGCATGCATTCCTCCCAGTTGAGGTAGTGTAACATGACTTTCGTCCATGATTACTAGGTATTGTTCAGGGTTGCCATGGAAGGTATTTGCACAAGCAGCCATGAAGTCGAATAAGCAATATGGTCGCTCTCCGACATCTCGTCCGTCGAAATGTCGACTATAGTTTTCAATGCCTTTACACGTACCTATCTCTTTTAGGAGTTCGAGGTCATAATCTGTTCGTGTAGCAATACGGTGGGATTCAAGTTCCATGTTTCTCTTACGGAACCATTTCTCTCGACTATCTCTCTCATCTTCGATATCTTCGAGTGCTCGGCTAAATGATCCCTCTGCTGTGATATAGAATTCCTTGGGGTGAATCCAAGCCTCCTCGATCTCGTCGAGAGGTTCGAAACTGATTGCTTCGCAAATCTGAATTCTTTCGATACCATCTAATCCAAATCGGACTCTAATTGGATCGTCGCGACTTGGCATCCAAATATCTAGAATTTCTCCTCGGAGGCGAATGTCACCTCGATTGAAGTCGGAACCACTCACACGTCCATAATGGAGTGCAACTAACTCTCGTACAACATCCATTGGTTCAACAGATTGGCCAACAAATATCCTAAGATGATGTTGTAGGAATGTTTCAGGCGGATTCAATCCATAGATTGTGGATACTGTTCCAACTACAACTACATCTGAACGAGTAACTAATGATGCCACTGTAGAGAATCGTTCCTGTTCTATCCGTTCGTTCATTTGTAGTTCTTTGTCGATATAGAGGTCTCGACCTGGGATGTAAGCTTCAGGCTGATAGTAGTCGTAGTGGCTTACGAAGTACTCCACAGCATTGGAGGGGAATAAGCTGGACATTTCTTGCCAGAGTTGGCGTGCTAGTGTCTTGTTATGGCTGAGTACGAGTGTGGGAATCTGAAGCTGTTGAATGATGTTTGCCATTGCGAATGTTTTTCCTGATCCAGTAACGCCGAGGAGAATACATCGTTCTTGCCCATTTTCCAATTGAGAAATAATTTCTTCAATTGCTTTTTCTTGGTCTCCAGAGGGCTTGTAATCTGCTTCGAGTCTAAATGGGATCGTATTTGCAATGGCTCGCTCTCCGATGGCCTTGGATAGGTCGTAGTGATCAACATCCATAGTGAGACCTCAGGGGAGAAATAGGCCACCATTGACATGCAATATCGCACCAGTCATGTAAGATGAATTTGGCCCGCAAAGGAAGGAGACTACACCTGCAACATCATCAGGGGTACCGAGACGACCCATTGGGATTTGTTTCAATCTCTCCTTTCTTTTTTGTCTGTCATCTCCTGAGAGAATATCTGTGTCGATAGCACCTGGAGCAATGATATTCACTCGTTGTCCAGAGTTTGCGATATCAATGGCAAGACTTCGAGCCCATGCGTGTAATGCTCCTTTGGACGCAGCATAATGAGCGCCATGGGGGCTACCTCTGATTCCTAATTGACTGCCAATAGCCACGATAGATGCTTTCTTAGACAAGTATTTCGAAAGAGCAGTATATACTGCGACAGCCCCTCGAAAGTTAACATTCATAGTTTCCTGTAAATCATTCATTGTGAGTTCACGCGCTGGACTTCGATGATACATACCGTGGTTCAAGACTAGGGCGTCTACTCCATCTTGCATCCACGGGTGGTCAGCAAGAATGAACACCTCATCAGTACGTCCACAATCGACTTTAACAGCAACACAATCTACACCATCCTGTCTTAGTTTTGAGATAATTGATTCAGCGGATTGAGAATCATTATTGTAAGTTAGGAGAATTCGGTATCCATCTGCTGCTAAACTCTCTGAGATTGCGGCTCCGATTCCTTTCCCGCCACCAGTAATTACTGCTAATTTCATCTCGTCACCTCTGTTTCAATACAGCAACTATTCTCAGGTTGTATCAACATGATGGGAATCAGTAGAATCCATCCAGTTAGCATTGATGTACGGAATAAGACGGCCTGAAAGTTCGCAAAGCGTTCGCGAGCAAATATCACTCCAATATTTGCCAAAGCCATTCCTGCAGAAGCTGCGAGGAACCAAATCTCATCCATGGGATTTGAGATTGCAAAGCAAGCGAACCATAGTAGAGATAACTGTACGGAAGTTCGTGTTGTTGTTTCTTCACTGAATCTCACTGGAAAGGAATGTATTCCATTCTTACGATCACTTTCGATATCCATCCGTGCGTAGTTGATATCGAATGTAGTAATCCAGAGAGCTACTCCTAGGGAGATTGGCAGTATTGTAGGCAGCCATAATAATTCAGTATTAGTTTCAAAAATACCTGTGATTGCACTCCATCCGTGCACATCTCCGGCAACAGCTACCCATGCGCCTGCAGGAGCAAGACCGAGGCAAAGGCCAAGCCAAAGATGACATAGCCAAGTGAATCTCTTGGTATACGGGTAGATTACGAAAGCGAGAACAGGTAGCCATGCCATCATGAGTGCAACATGATTCAACATCCAAGCGCCGAGAAGAAGCATTAGTAGGAAGATTGTAGCAAGAGACCAAGCAGTTTGTAGATTCATCCTCCCGGAGGCGAGATGTCGTTCTTCAGTTCGAGGATTTGCTGCATCTATTTCTCGATCAATGATTCGATTTAATGCCATAGCGAGTCCACGTGCCCCAATTGCGGCTATCAGAATCCAGAAGAGATCTATCTGTATCCAGCCAAATGTTGAACTGAGGTCATTAACGAACTGATTGTATGCAATTATGTATCCAATCAATACAAAAGGTAGTGAGAAAAGAGTATGCTCCACTTTGATGAAGGATAAGATTGCACGAATATCCATTGATAATCTACCTCATTTCAGGATATGATTTGGCCAGTTTCTAACACCGAGCCCATCTTCTGCGATACTTCGTCGAACTCGTTCCATCATTGCAGGATCGTGCAGAGTAGTGGCTGGCCATCGGCGAGCAGGCACGGGTCCGTCATTCGATGGTATGGGCGTAGTAGCATCCCAGGCAACCCGGGCTTTACCAACGTCGAAATGTAGACCTCGATCGACATCAAATCGAGCGAAGAGTTGCCAGAGAAGCCGTCTTCGGGTGCCAATCTCATGTAAGTTTAAATCATCATCCGTAATGAATAACCATCGTAACATCTTTGAATTTGGCAATTGCCAAATTGAATCTATCAATTGAGAAATATGTTTTCTTTGATTAGCTGCAGCTTCTTCATTTCGTCCAATCATTCCAGTTTTTGGATTTGGACTTCCTTCTATTCTTGTGGTGACAACAAGCATACTTGGACGTAGTAGGCGAGCATCTGCGACGTTTTCTATGGCTTGCACTGAATCTAGGAATCCATCTGGAACGCCTGGAGGTTTACCTTCACCTCTACGCCAGCCAGGTGATGCCTTTGTAGGCGAACCTTCAGGTCCATCTTTTCCACTACGTGGGTCCGCATCTACAATTCTACTAGCATCAATCAAAATCTTGCTCTGAACATTTTCGTATGGAGTTGCAGGATCTAATGAATCACCAACCATGCCCTCGATGACAAGTATATCCTCTCTTGGATCTACATTGTTGTTTAGTGCGTCAAGGAGCAATTCTAGATTCTTTGTATTGTGATCGGAATCAACTGCAACAATTGTCTTCAAGAACATCATCTGTCCAGCCCCAAGAAGTCCCATGGCTGTCTTTCTAGCTTGGCGAGGATACCTTTGTTTTGATGCCACAATTGCGAGATTATGGAACCCAGTTTCCAAGGGTAGGTGGACTCCAACAACATCGCGGTGTTGGAATCGGAGTACAGGAGTAAACTGACTACCGATTGCTTCCCCGATGTAACCATCCTCCATTGGTGGTAGACCTACAATTGTTGCAGGGAGCATGGCGTTCTTTCTGTGGGTAATTGCAGTTACTTTTAGCACAGGGTATTGCCCAGTCAGTGAATAGAATCCAAAATGATCTCCGAATGGCCCCTCTTGCTTTGTTTCACCGGGTTCAACATAACCTTCTATGACGATATCTGCATCTGCAGGCACCATCAAATCTTGAGTCAATGCCTTTGCTATACGGAGTCGACGTCGTCCCAAGAATCCAGCAAACATGTATTCCTCTAGATTGTCTGGAAGGGGCGCAACTGCAGAGAAGATGAGTTCAGGTGGACCTCCAATACAGATCGCAACCGGCATTCGTCCATTCTCGTAAGCTGCTGCGTGATCCGCACCATGTTTGTGAATTTGCCAATGTAGGCCAACTTCGATGGGTCCATGCACTTGCCCTCGATACATTCCGAGGTTATGTTCGCCACTTTGTGGGTCCTTAGTCACAACTAATGGGAGGGTTATATACCGTCCACCATCCATTGGCCAAGTTTTTGGAATAGGTAGTTTCGTAACATCCGCAGGTTCCATTACAACGTCTTGACATCGACCTCTACGCACTTTCTTTGGAGGAAGGCTGAGTGCATCAAGGGCCAGGGGAAATCCTTTCCATGGCCGTTTTACATATGTCCCTATATCGGGCTTCATCAATGATACTAGACGGTCTCCTATCTCGGTATCTCCAGTGACACCGAGAGCCTTCCGAGTTCGTTTTTCTGTACCGAAGAGATTCATCACCAAAGGAATCTCGGCAATCGACCCATCAGGTAGCCTTGGCTGTTCGAATACAACTGCAGGCCCATCTGACTTGACTAGTAGGTCAGCAATGCATCCAGCTTCGAGTTCAACGTCCACTGGACGTTGGATTCGAACCAGCTCTCCTGCTGCCTCAAGTGACTTGACGTATCGTGACAGGTTTCGCCAAGCCATGCCCATCGGTTGGGACGGGAGCATGAGAAGGTTCGCACGAAACCACGGCGACTAGTTGATGACCCGAGACGTCCCTAGCCACCAATATGGCAACACAATGCGATGTGCTGGTTGTAGGAGCGGGCCCCGGCGGTGGGTCCGCAGCTCTTCATGCTGCACGTGCCGGATTGAAGGTCATGTTAATCGAGGATCATGCGGAAATTGGGACTCCTGTTCACTGTGGTGAATGTATCTCAGATGTCGCCGTTGCGAACTTGAATCTGAGCCTCCCTGATTCTGTAATCAGCAAGCGTGTCCATGGAATCCGAGTAATATTCCCTGATGGTACAAAGAAACGGCTCACAGAACATGGATATGTCCTTGAGAAGCACCTCTTTGAGCAATGGCTTGCAGATGAGGCTGTTTCTGCCGGAGCCACATTGCATCTAGGTAATCGATTGCGAACTATGGAGCGTATGGAAAATGATGGAAAATTCGTTGGATATCGTTGTGAAGGTAAGGGTGACGTATTCCCAATTGAAACTCGAATAGTCATCGATGCTTCAGGGGTTGCTGGAGTATGTTCAAAGCTGCTTAAACTCAACAGTCATCCAAAGGTCATTGCAGGTATGCAGTATGAGATGCTTGAGGTTCCTACTGATGATTATCTGGATTTCTACATCTGGCCTCAATATGCTGAGAAAGGATATCTTTGGATGATTCCAAAGTGTGATGGTCGTGCGAATGTCGGTTTAGTTACTGAGGATCGTAAAGGTGCAGTGAGCGAATTAGACCGTTTTATTGCGGATACTGAGTTTAACAATCTGGAAATTGCTAACCCACCTTGGCGATCGGATAGCCGGAAGATTCGAGGTTTTGGCGGAACTATTCCAATCTCTGGTCCACATGAACGTACGTATACCGATGGAGTCATTCTGGTAGGTGACGCCGCTGGATTCACATCGCCTCTCTTTGAAGGTGGATCTCATCTTGCATTGAAGTCAGCTCAATTTGCTGCTCTCACGGCCGCTGAAGCGATTGCAGCCGATGATGTAACTGAGGCATCTCTTTCCTCTTATTCGGAACGATGGAAGGCTGAGTTCCCTCCATACCACAAGATTTTGCGAGGGAAGAACGCACTGTACGCACTTAGTGACCGGGATATGTCAATAATGGGGCGTTGTTTTCCTGAAGAAATGGGCAATATGGGCGTGCTAGGGAAAGCTATGGTAGGATTCCGCCTCTTACTCCGACGTCCTTGGCTTTACTTTCGCGGTATTGTCCCGGCAATGCTTGCTTTTGGATACAGCCGAGCGAAGCACTACGGTTGGTGACTCTTACGCCGATGCCCTATTGAGTCGTGGCGACACATGGCGTAATGGGTTCGGAGATGTGGTTGGATGCCGTCCTCATTGGTGGAGCCATAGTTGCCACATGCCTCGCCATCCATCATGGGGTGACCAATCGTTCGCCTCATCCAAAGGAGTTCTGGATTCTCGGCATCCAATCACTTCCTTTCATTGTACTTATTTTCGCATTTATTGTGGATTTTGATGCTATCAAATTGGTTCGCACACATGGTTCTCCAAATTTGCCTCTGCATTACCGCGTTTCAGCTGCTTGGGCCGGTCGTGCTGGCCCACTTCTTCTCTGGGTAGCTTGGCTAGCATTAGTGCGACTTTGGTGGCGTAGGAGACCGGGTGATGCTTCGATAAAGAATAGATTAGGTTCCGGAGTAGTAGTGCATTTCTTGAGTCTGATGATTCTGTTTATTTCCCTTCTTTTACAGCCTTTCGAATTTGATCCTGATGCTACACGTCACGAGCTCAATGTGTACCTACAGACAGATTTGATGGTCATTCATCCACCTATCGTGTTTTCCTTCTATGCGTTGTGTTTACTGGTTGGATCAATTGCTCTTGAAGGAATGATTAACGGTTCTAAACATCGCTCGATTCATGAGGAGCAACTACCGGCTGCAAGAGCTGCATTTTTCGCAGGCACTGTTGGTATTGGCCTTGGAGGATTGTGGGCTTACACGGTATTGGATTGGGGGGGATATTGGGCTTGGGATCCTGTTGAAACCGCATCTTTTCTTCCTTGGCTCACTGCTCTTCTAGTCATCCACGTTCGTATGACTCCCCGTCCTGATGGTCGAGAACCTGCCACAGAATGGGCACCTGCTCTTGGTTTATTGACCGGTGCACTTGCTATGCATTCTACATTAGTTACACGGGCAAATGGGGTTTGGGCGTCAGTGCATGCATTTGTCGTATCAGATACGGAGGCTACTCTACCTGATGATGCCTATCTGCGAGTTCTAAGTTTGTGGTCTGAAGGTGTTGAGGGTGTTGAGGTTCTCCTTGAATTCATGGTGATGTTGGTTCTTCTGGGTGCTGCAACTTGGCTTCTAGCACGTAATCAAGCGAAACGTGTTCGGCTTTCGGGTTCAGATACTCTCCTTGCTCGTCGTCCAGGTCTTGCATACGGAATTCTGATAGGAATTTCTGTTATTCATATCCGTTCAGGTTCTTTGTCAGTCGCTGTTATTGCTATTCCTATCCTATTCCTAATGATTCACGATAGAATCCATACGGTGCTCTGGTCCAGTGTGGGTGTAATCATCATGCTTTTCTCAAGATGGTCGTGGCATCTTGAAACGGTAGAAGCCGGTATAGGAATGCTACTGTTTCTACTGCCTTGGTTACTTGCACCTGAAGATGAGGCGCCATCTCGACAACCAAATATTCGTCGATTGACGCTATTCGTACCACTTGCAGGAGGCGGAGCCTTCCTTCTACTGACTTGGTTACTTTTACTTGCAGAAATTGATGGTCCATCTCCGGAAGCGCACGAGGCTTTCGGTGCAATTTTATTGGGTTTATTAGCCGCTGGTCTTCTTTCCTATTCATTGCGGAGATCAAGCATAAAACAACGCTGGTCTGTCCTTGGATTTGGACTCTTACTATCGATTTTTTCGGTATGGATAGGAAGTTCCTATTTGCCTTTGCCAGGTAATGCAAATCAGTTGATTGCAACATCGATTACTCGAGGCGATATTGCACGATTCCTGTTGGTTTGGTTAATCCTTGCTACATTTCCTGCTCTTGCTGAGCTCATCACAGAATTGAAGGCACGCTCCTCTGTATCTCCTAATCATCGACCTACCTTACTTCGACTTGCCTCACATGTTGCTCATGCAGGTATTCTGCTATTACTAATTGGCCATGTACTTACAACTACGCTTGTTGATCGTGTCGACCCTAGTCATCAGGTAACCTTGATTCGTGATGAACCAGTTCAGCATGGAGATTTAATTTTCACCATGAAGAATATCGAAACATCAGTTCGAGGTGAGCCATTATTCGATGATCGCTTCAATATCGGTGATGCGTTCTTTGGAATTGTAATCGATGTTGAGGATACAGGTGGTAAATCTCTAGGAGAAGTTCGTCCAGGTGTACTCCGCTTCGATATCGAGGATAGTGGTATTATCACTCCCCGTTCGGAAGTAGATCGCCTAGTTATGTGGGATGGAGATGTCATCATGATTCTCGATCTAAACCAGATGTCTCTAATCATGAATGATGCCATGTTTGGTGGTTTGGATGAAGTAGATAGGGTTCGATTAACCGTCTATGATTTACCGGGGAGTCATTTGGTCTGGATGGGTTGGTTGATGATAATTGTAGGCTCTATGATGACACTGACTAACAGAGGAGTCACTGCAAACGTATCTGATGAATCTGAGTAAAATTAGAAATCGGAACCTGATATTACCTTTTGATTATTCAAGGGCCACTCTCATAAGGGTGAAGCAGGTCGCGCGGTCATCCCCTAAGGGAGGTAACAACCATGGAGAGCGGTTCTATCGTCCACATCGATTACGACCTCTACAACGCAGACACGGAGGATCTCATCGAGACAACCCGTCAACACGTTGCAGAGGAGCATGACAAAGCAGAGCCTGGGCGCACCTATTCTCCGCTTGTTACCGTGGTTGGAGATGGCCGCTTGATCGCTGGTTTTGAGGCACATTTACTCGAGGCTGAAGGCGACAAGGACTACAAATTCGATATCCCGCCTGCTGAAGCCTATGGTGAGCGTGATCCAAGTGCAATCGAGGTCATGAGTCTCCAACAATTATCTCGAGCAGTTAGCGATCCCGAGAGCCTTCAAATCGGTGGCATGGTTGAGATTGGCGGCCGTTCTGGGATTCTCAAGTCGTTCCGTTCGGGTAGAGCAAGTATCGACTTCAATCACGCATTGGCCGGTGTTACCTTGCGTTACCAGTATCGTATCACAAAAGTCGTATCAGACCGTGCAGAGAAGGTCACAACCTTACTTGAGACGAATACAGGTCGAGACGGTTTCGAATGCTCCTTTGAAGGCGATGACCTTACAATTACACTTCCTGAATTCGTTTCTTATGACCAGAACTGGGCATACACCAAGTTCGGATTGATTCGCACCCTCCGTGATCATGTTGGTGTCGAGACAATCATATTCCGTGAGGTTCACGAACCTATGAAGGTCGAGGCTGAGGATGATAGTGTCAGTGACGAAGACCTTTCTTCGCTATCAGTAGCTGAACTCAAGGAACGTTGCAAGGCAGCTGGCTTGCCTGTTGGCGGAAAGAAAGCAGATTTGATTGAACGTCTTTCTTCCTCTTCTTCTGAAGAAGAATGATTTGCTACGTCTTGTCGTAACGGTCATCATACTGATGGGGTTAGAATTGATATGGATAGCGTCCGAACAAGCGAGAGTTTGCCGGATGATCAATTGTCTTGGTGGGAGAAGGTATCCCTCTTGTGCCTCATAGTCATAATTTTAGTTACTCTGTCCGCCTTTATTTCTCAGGCCCTTTTGCCAGGTAATGCCTTACAAAGCATCCTAGATACTTACTTTCTTGATCCAATTCGTGCTGAAAGTTCAGCTGATGGGTCTTACAACCAGATTAACACCATGGCTTACAATGTCACATTAATCCTTAGCGTGATTTGCATTGGTGCAATAATGCGGTGGCTCAGGATGCCTGCAACGGAATGTACAATCCTTGCACTCACTCCATGGGTATTCTGGGCTGCTCTTGGCGAGGTTGTAGAGGATGCATCTCTTTTCGGAGATGACCTACAAGCTTGGTTCGTCTCACCAGGTATCCATTTCCAAGGTGCCCTCTGGGTAATTGCAACTGGTTGGCTATCAGTTGTAGCCTCTCGTGCGACTGATGGTGAGAGTCGTTCATGGGTTACAGGGATGTCCATTGGAATGGTTGCTTTTCAGGGTCTTCTTTTCCTAACCTCTCTCCAAGATGGACGAATTGATACACCCATGGAAGAGCACTTGAATCTCTGGCCAGTGGGTATTGCAGGCCTTCTAGCTACGTTATTCATTCTTGTATCTCATACTTTTATGGAACGTTGGACACCAGTTGAGCAAGGTCTCTTTCAAGTTGGTATAGGTGGTTGCCTAGTTCTGTATGGTTGCCTACATGCATATGCATCGATGATGTCTGGACTAGAGGTTTCTGGAGACCTTGCGACAATATTTGCGATTGATCGTAACCCTGAGATGCACCTCGAAGTTCTCTTTTGGACAATGGTTTTCCCGGCTATAATCCTCTTTTTCCCGATTGCTTACCTTTCTTTACCGGCACGTGAAAAACTTCGTCGCCGAGGAGTCCCAGTCCCGGGTCTTCTTCCGCCCAGCTTGTCTCTTTCATCTTACGAGAATGAGAAGACACAGTATCATGAGGATATGGAATCTCTGGCGGGGTTGGCTGTTCTTTCATCCCCAATTGTCTTCCTTGCAATCTATGGTCAAGCAGTCGATGGAATCGCTACGGGAATGGGCCTTGAGATCTATGGTTATTCAGAGAAGCACGTGCTCTCTGCCGCAGTTATCGAATTTTTTGGATCAGCCTATGGTTTTACGATCCTCAAGGTTGCGCTCGGTTTCGTTGTTTGGTGGTTCTATGCACTTCAGCGATGGGAATATCGTTACCGTCATCTGCGAATCCTCATGGCACTCGCATTGATGACAGTCGGTCTTGCACCTGGTTTGAGAGACGCGTTCCGTATGGCTCTCGGTGTCTAATCTTCCCGCTTCATTGAAGTTCGGTCTTGCTCTGCGTGGGATTGTTCGCCATGGATGTCCTACCGACGCGCGTCAATAGTTCGGATGAGATATACTCGACTCGAGTGGCGCATAATGAAGCGCTAATTTCAGAACTAAGAGCAGCAATCGATCATGCTCATCTTGGTGGTGGAGAGAAGTATGTCGAACGACACCGTAGTCGCGGGAAAGCATTGGCAAGGGAGAGAATTGAGGCAATATGCGATCCAGGAACTCCCTTTCTTGAAACATCTCCACTTGCTGCTCATGGACTCTATGATGGCCGTGCAGTTTCTGCTGGAATCGTGACTGGTGTTGGTGTCGTTCATGGAAGAGAATGTATGTTCGTTGCGAATGATGCTACTGTGAAGGGAGGGTCATACTACCCGTTAACAGTCAAGAAACATATTCGTGCCCAAGAGATTGCTGAGGAGAATCATCTTCCTTGTATTTACCTAGTAGATAGTGGCGGGGCCTTCCTGCCCATGCAAGACGAGGTCTTCCCCGACAAAGGACACTTTGGACGAATTTTCCGAAACCAGGCTATGATGTCCGGAAAAGGAATTCCTCAGATTGCCGCTGTATGCGGCTCATGCACTGCAGGAGGTGCATATGTTCCTGCAATGTCGGATGAATCGATAATTGTCAAAGGTAATGGAACAATTTTCCTCGCAGGTCCACCGTTAGTGAAGGCGGCTACAGGAGAGGAGGTAACTGCCGAAGATCTCGGTGGGGCTGATGTACACACGCGCCTTTCCGGTGTAGTAGATCATTTCGCTGAAGATGAACCTGAGGCGCTTCGCATGGTCAGAAATATTGTTGAAAAT
>MDTD01159385.1_pt1 | contig 12169 bp, 14 predicted proteins | sample 811221 | NCBI WGS metagenome assembly MDTD01 (sample SAMN05326646, study PRJNA326480) | marine metagenome | isolation source: seawater | place: Pacific Ocean: South West | collected 2011 | reverse complement strand
CCTTCCATTCACTGTCGTCTTCTTCTATTTCTCCAGTAGCTAGATTCACGCTTACACGCATAGACCCCATCAGAGGATGATGCCGTATATACAATACGGTTTGTAGCGGTCACTCCATCTAGAATGTTTAGTACGGTTTGAAGCGGTCACTCAATCTAGAATGATGAATAATCAACGCCATGCCAAGTATCAACTCTGAGAAGTTTTCTTGAGCTTCCTCTGGAGTCTGCATTCTAAAGAAAGCCTGCATATATTCGAACAGTTCATCACCTAATCTATTCCCAGACATCCATTACCATTCCACACCCTGTATTCGAGGGTTTATCAATTCACAAATAACGGATCTTATCTAGAATGTTTAGTTCGGCATTGAGATTAGATAGCAATTAAACGGCAAAGACGGTTGAAACATCCGTGGACGACGAGTTTGAGACATTGAAGGGAAGGGATGCGCAGAAGCATATTGTCGAGAAGGCAATAGAAGTAGCAGAGAGAGTCCGTTCCACACTCGGTCCACTAGGGCATGACAAAATGTTGGTTGACAGGATGGGAGATTTCCTTCTCACGAATGACGGTGCGACGATACTTAGCAAGAGGCACGACAACGATCCAGTAGCGAGAATCATAGCACAATCAGCAAAAGCACAGGAAAAAGCAGTATTCGATGGAACTACCACTACCGTAGTCCTACTCGGGGAACTTCTGAAGCTTGCTTGGCATTACATACAGAAGGGCGTTCAGACGAATGCAATAACGAAGGGCTTTCGCGCTGCGCTTGAGATAGCAACGGAAGTCGCAGAGGAAAACGCAACTACTGGTGACACTCCTTATGATGCGGCGAAAAAGGTTGCAAAGACAGCAATCACAGGCAAGTCTGCAGAAGACTACATAGAAATTCTTAGTGACATTTGCGCTAGGGCGGCAGAAGCGGCTACTCCCGACAACATCAAGTTGATTGGACGACCAGGAGATCCAAACGATGCCGAATTGATAGAGGGCGTAGTGGTTCTAAAGCAGAACTCCTATCCTACTGAGGAAACAGAATTTTCAGGAAAGATTTTGCTACTTGACGAAGAACTCGGCCCGCCTCAAGCGAACTTATCTCTTGCTGACCCATCTAGGATTGCCCAGGTGGCCCAAGTTCAAGCAGCATATATGGAAGAAAGGCTTGCAGCAATAGATGACATGGGAATCAAGGTTGTACTTTGCCAGAAGGGAATGGACTCGAAGGCAATTCAGCATTTCAGAAGAAAGGGAATCATGGCTGTAAGGAATATCAGAAAGAGCGACATGCACCGAGTAGCCAAAGCCACACAAGGAGAAGTAGTGACAGATCTAGCAGATATAATGGATGATGAACTTGGAGAGGGCGTGTGTAGTATAAGGGGCCAAGATGGTCCAAATCCGTATATTCAGGTGGTCGGAGGGAACACGAAGGTAGCTTCAATCATACTTCCTGCGCAAACCGAGCAAACCGCAGCAGAGTTCTCAAGGGCTATGGATGATGCAATAGGAGTTGCATACATAACTGCAAAGAGTCCGAAGACAGTGCCAGGAGCAGGGTCGATACAAGCAAGAATGGCTGATGCAATCAAGAAATCGCCACCTATGGAGTCATCTAGGGCAGACTTGGCTAAACTCGCATTCGCTGAGGCATTGATGGTAATTCCAAAGACTCTAGCCGAAACTGCCTCTATGGACATTATTGACGCTATGTTTGACCTATCTCTGAATCCGCAACTCGGAGTCAATCCTCTAACAGAGAAGATTGAGGACATGACTCATGTCCAAGAGCCATTGACTCTAGTTCTGACTAGCATGAATACTGCAACGGAAAACGCAATTGCACTTCTAAGGACTGACGAGATTCAGAAGTCAAGACCCATTCAAGAGACTTTCATGGATGAGATGAATTGATTGCAGGGGCATTTGGAGGGATTCTTCCAAAATGGTTCAAGATCTTCGCCTTGAGGGGGGCGGGGCGAACTTCTTTGAATAGGGGTCGATTGGTTTTGCGGGTAAAGGGACGGGGGCGTGTAATTGCCAGTCCACAGAAGCTAGAGTCTGAAATGCGAAGTAATACGGATTCTCCTTCAACCAATCCATCCAATCAACCAATTCAGTCATCAAACGAGATTTGAGGTATTCTGGGCGCTCCTGCATGAAAAAGACCATTCTGCTATTGCATTGAGAAAGAGTCTGCTCGTGAATGTCCTGCAATCGCTGTCCTATGACGATACAATGTATTCCCTTGCCCGCACCAGTGGTGGAGAGTCTTTCCAAACCCTCGTGACGACTCCCCTTACGCGCATACAATTGTACTTCGTCTATGAATAGGGCATATTCACAGCCCTTGAACCGCGACCTTTCCTTATTCTTGAACAGCAAATTGACGACTTTCGTAAGATGTAATTCTCTTTCGCTTGTTCCTGGTGGTCTGTATATGATTCGCTTTGGCTTCAAACTCAGATAGTAAGCCAAGTCCTCTATACTCCTAGCAACAAACCCATGTTGGAGAATATCATCATCATGTTTGGTGTCAAAGAATATATGAGTTGCACTTTTCCTACCGTCAAACAAATTCGGGTTTAGGAAGAACCACATGGCGGCAGTGCTTTTCCCATACCTAGTTTGCCCAACAATCACCAAATGACCGCTTCTAATGCCATCTATGAGGGCATTCATCCTCTTGTGTAGCCTCGCCGGAGGGTTGTCCATTCGCACACCTACCTTCTTCTGCGGTTCCGATCCTTGCCCTCAAGTTTTGCCTTGTGTTCAGATGTTGAGAAGTTTATGTCTGCTATAATGTAAGTAATTAGGAGGTTATTCACAGTTCTGTTCTCGTCATCTGCTTGCTGTTTAATTCGCAAATACAGTTCTTCTGGTATTCTAAGCGATAATACTCGACTCTCTTTCTTCTCACTTCCTCGTGTGCGCATAACATGTAGGAGGGGTCATCGTCGTATATCGCTTGCCCCACGACAATTGACGACAATGTAGTTTCCAATGATACTAGGTAAGACGGTCTGGTTATATCCTCTTGCTAAGACCCACCATCCAATGAGTGAGGGAAGACTTGTTTTAGTAAACCCTCCAAGAGTTTCAAAGAAGGTGAAAAGAATGCCAGCAAAGAAAAGAGTAGTAAAGAGATCCGCACGCAAGTCTGTCCGAAGGGGCGGCACGAAAGCTTCCAGGTCTGCAGCCGCGAAGAAGGCAGCAGCAACAAGGAAGAGGAACGCTGCAAAGCGCTCCCAAGCAGCCAAGAAGGCCGCAGCAACTCGCAAGAGAAACGCTGCAAAGAGGTCTTCTGCAGCCAAGAAGGCAGCAGCGTCGAGGAAGAGGAAGTCAACAAAGAGAGCTTCAACTCGCAAGGCATCCAAGAGAGGTCCATCCAAGGCAAAGAGATCAGCAGCCGCAAAGAAGGGCTGGAGAACTCGCAGAGCCAAGGCTACCAAGAGATCCAATGCTGCAAAGAGAGCAGCACGCTCCAGGAAGGCTAAGACTGTACGCCGAAAGTCCACCAAGAGGACTGTAAAGCGAACATCTCCTAAGAGAAAGTCCACACGCATGACCAAGGCTAAGAGATCCGCAGCCGCAAAGAAGGGCTGGAGAACTCGCAGGGCTGGCGGTGCAAAGCGCCGAACAACCAAGAGAAAGGCAAAGCGCCGAACAACTCGAAGCGCTAAGTTCACTACTGGTAATGTAAAGGGCGGAGATTTCCTAGGATTCCTACCAAGCAAGGTCAACCTAAAGGGTGTCCGAGAAGGATTCATGGATGTCCCAAGCGCACTAATCAACGATTCTGGAAAGATGATGAAGGGTCTAGCTTACTCTTCCTTCGCCGGATTTATGATGATGGGTCTAACTGGCTTGATGCGAAACAACATCCCGTATGTATCGGGATTCGTTGGTGACAACATCACTGGACCTGCAGTAAGCGCTGCAGGCGGATTCGGAAACGGTGACGGTGGAGTTCTTCTAGACACCGCTATTGACCTGGCTTTCCTATCTGGTCTTTCAACAGTAGCCAACAAGGGACTCGGTGTTGACGCAAAGTTCGTCAAGGCTGGAGCAGGAGTCGCAGGTGTATTCATCGTCGCAGACATGATCAGAAACCTACAGACACTCAGCATCGGTCAGAACGCATCTGCACTAGCAGCCGGAGACTACGCTGCCCTAGGTATGCCAAGCATCCCATTCCTAAGCGGAACTGGTGGTGGCCTTGGAGCTTTGACCAACGATATGTTCGGAATGCACTCTAACAACATGTTGATGGCTGGAGGCCACGACATGGGTATGATGCATGGCGCACATGTGAGCAACAACCTTGCTCTAGCCATGGCAAGCAACCAGACCGCCGCTACGGGTAACAACAAGTTCTTCGGAACAAAGTCATTGGGATCCACAAGGGTCAACCTCTTCTGATTAGGGGGTTGTCCTTGTGAACCTGGTGCCGAAGCGATTAGAGTCTGTTCTCACCAAAGAGAACGGAGTTATTCTAGGGACTTGTGCAGCAGGGCTCGGTGCCTTTGCACTCGCCATGGAAGCAGCGAACTTCGTTGCCCAGGTGGGTCTAAGTGAAAGCCAATACCGTTCGAAGTACGCGCGTAATGTGTATGGTACGACTGGGGGAGCCATCCTAACATCAGGATTGGCCCTCATGGCTACCGACATGATCCAGAAAGAAGCAATCAGCATGGGCTACATGAAGAAAGGGGCTCTCCGCAGGGCTAGGACCGCAAGTGTCTCCTTCACAGGCGCACTATTGGCCTCAAGACTAGATCTGGGGCAGATAGGCAAACGAGTCGAGTATCTTTCTCAAGGCTCTATGGCTGCAGCAGTTCAACCAACAATGGAAGACGCTATGCTCCTGGACAACGCAAGAGCCTCGAACGAACCTGACTTCCTCAACAACCTAAAAGCAAAGGCTAGCACGATGCAGATGCCGAATATACAGATGCCAAATGCACCCAATGTAAACATATAGGTGGACAATATGATACTCACTCAAGCTAGGGGAAAATTTCTCAAAGCCGAGGGGGTAGTTCGCCTCTAGTTTGTCTTTCAGTCGTTTGTTGCAATCCTGAACTATCCCCTCGCACCTTATGTGCTACTGGCGTTCAGTAATATTTAGTGGTGTAGTTGCATACTGTAGCCCTGCATCATCATTATATGATAATGCTACATCCTCTAAGCGTAGGGAGGGAACATCCCAATTTCGCCAGTTCCCCCCTACACTTCTAATCAAGCAACATCTTCTATTACCAATTCATCATAGAACTCAACCGAAACAACGGCTTCACTCATAAGCCCTGGTCTTAATCCCATAAAATGCGTTTGAAGATCCACAGAGGAATGAGCATCGCCCTGTTCGAAGTACCAATGCATCTCTATGATGGAGACTTCAATCCCTTCACCTACAGTAGCTCTTACCTCGACAGAATGGCCGTCATAGTAGTCTCTCCATTTGGATGAACTAGCAAGTACGGTTTCTTCGAACTGCCACGCTTGTTCTGTTGTCTCTATGGGTTTGCTTACAGTTACACCCCAGAACGCCCTTTCTCCAGGTTCTATCTCCTGAACATAGTCAATGAGGTCTATTCCATCGCATTCTTCGCATTGGGTGTTCATTGTGCCAGTAATGTGTCCACATGTCTGACACTTTTTCCCTCTGAGTTCCATGTGTTCAATCCTCCAGTTGTTGCCTAAGCATTTCCTGGTGTCTTTCCCTTCTTCTGTTGTCGGTCATTAAATCGTTCTTCTTTTCCCTGAGTCCGTTCAACCCATGCATACGAAAACAGGTTGAGAGAGGTATCTGGAGAGCTTCAGCAACAAATTTCAAATCCGCGTAGTCCTCACCACTCAAGCGAATTCTAATCATGTGTTCCTTCGGATCCTTCTTTGACACAAATACTCTCAGGAGTAGTTGTCGTATGACCTCTTCGGAACATCTGACTACAAGAGGCCTACGGGGGGCTACGGTAGGCTACAACAGGCTACCGCACCTTATATCTGAATGTACTCAGGAAGGGTCAGCGCCAAAAAGGCGAATACAAAAATGGAGATGAAAAGAGATGAGTATGTTCAAAGTATATTTTGACCGACCTGCTGCTCTGATCGCGGATTACCTCGATCAGATCAATGGCTTCATTGCGTATGCTTACCCAAACTGGGGTGGAAAAAACCGCGGTATTTGGGCAAAGGGAGAGTATGGAACAGGTGGACTGCGTGCAGATCACTTTTCCATCCTCGATACGCAAGGTGTTTGGCAAATACCAAACACAGCTATTGGGACCACCGGAAGTAAGACTTCGGCATCCACTGGATGGATTTCGAAGGCCCTGGACTTCAAGACCCTTGAGGAACTTTATGTGATGATGCAAGGCCTACAGTACGCTGTTAACCCACTGAATATCGTGGAAACGCAGTGGGCAATAGCCGGAATAACTACCCCTGTGGTGGAAAATTCCATAATGTCCGTACTTGAGGAACCACTTGTGTTTTACAGCGAACCCCTCGTAGTGGAGCCAGAGAAGACAATCGCATGGGATGTCCGAACCAGGCAAGCATCAACCGCCCTATCAGCAGAGAAGATCCGTGTTGTGGGATGTGTTGTGGGCCAGCATCACGAATTAATCCAGCAGACTACTAGCAGTGGAGAGCTAAACTGATTCCCTTTGGGATCAGACAGGAGTGAGGTGAGAGTAAATGGGAGACCAAGGAACTCTAGCACAAAGCGCAGTTGGTGGCTACGAACTAGCCACTGGCTCCAAGCCCGCCCTACACCTGCTGCATGTCACTGGTAAGTGGACCAACGGCGATGCTCTTTACATCAATGATGAAGGGACTGCATCTGCTAACGCCGGAGCTACGACAGGATTCTCTGTCGTTTACGGCGCTGGTTCAATCACTCTAGGAACTGTGGCGGCTGCAGGCAGCCCAGTCGATGTTGTCTTCGGATCTGGAAACAACAAGGACGACCTAGACATCGTTGGAGCCTACGGCAGTATTGCCTGGGACGACGGTGGTGGAGCAACTTTTGACACAGCAGGTTCGGTATCTGTTAAGTCCATCAATGGAGGAACAGTAAGCCTCCTTGTATCTATGCATGACCCAGATGACGGCACAGCCGTTACTCCGGTCAGTGGTACGGACACATACAGACTGATCGTTTACGCCAACGCTAGGAGCAACCTCTGATTGCATTCAACTTGAATCTCCCTAGGTCTTTCGAGATCTAGGGGGGCTCAGGTTGTACTATGCGGAGTGTGACTGCCATGGATGGTATAAGAGGAGGATTAGGTTATCCAGGTGGCCGTTCAGGCCACATGGGCAACGAGATGTTTTCCGGCAACATGAGTCACGGCTTTGGATCGCTCGGCTACCCAGGTGGTCGAACGGGCTACATGGGGATGCATGAGAACCATGCATTCGGTTCAACAGAGCAAGTAGCTCAAGAACCCGTAGTGAATCAAGCGTCTAACAACTCGCCAATGAAGGCTATCAACTCGATTGCATTCGGGCGAGGTCAGACTACTAACATTCCTTTCTTCGGTGCAGTACCAACTTTGCCTCTATTCGGGGCAATAGCGTGTTGCGCTGGTTATCTATACTACAACAGGTGAAATGAATGACGAACAACTTTTTCGGTGGCGGTATTGGGGGAACAGTAACCCCTAGAACCAGAGGCGGAGCAGTAAAGTGGCATGGTGGGCTAGGATCTGAGGCGAGAGTCGATCCCGATGCAGGCTCATACCTTGCAGGGGTCGGTACAGCCATCCTTGCCTACTATGTCGCAACAAGAATGGTCCCAAAAGCAAAGCGGAAGTTTGATTCCGCTATGAAGGCGGGAAAACCAGCCAAGGCTTTCATCGATAGCGCAGATGCTATGGTATCAGGAGTCATTGGCTAACACAATCAAACCCTATAATTACAAAAACAAAAAGGAGATGAGAAAATAGCAAGAGTACAATTTGGAAGAAGCCCGACAGTCCGTGGATATAATCCCATGGAGAACACCTTGAGGCCTGGTTACATCATCAAGCTTCGTGGTAAGTTCTATGCAGTTGATAGCGTGGAAGGACTTACCTACGATCTAGTAGTAACCGCACAAGGGAACACGAATGGAACAGAAGTAAGCGATGCCTACGATAGCGGTTATTTCGAGGATGAAGACCTCGAACCGTTCAGGAATCACCTATACTGTCTAGTCCCATGCCTATACCGACAACCGAAGTTCATTTCGAGGTCTGGTACATTCGATGGCGTGGGATTCCCCAACGACACCACAGTTGTCACCGTTACATCGACACAGTCGATTGGTGGTGCTGCAAGGACAAAGGTTGGAGACATATCAGGTAAGGTCTTCTTGAAGCATCCAGCAGGTGTAGCCCGTTGGAGTGCTGATGAAGCGCCAGAAAACGATAAGACAGGTTTCATTGATGTCAATACTAGCCCAGTTGACGACCCCAACCCGAACTTCGCAATTTGGATTGAGTCGTCCGAGTCAATGCTCCCCAACTTTAGATTCTTGAACGACACAGGTGAGGCACTTTACTACCCAGTAATTCACCTAGTCGGTTTCAAGGCTAGATTGAAGGAGATGAGTCCGTCAGACATAGAAGAAGCCAGAAGAATAAATGGTGGAAGACTCGTTTACAAGCTGATAGTACCACAGGGCCTACCCTATGCAGGTGCAATTACGGCTGAGACAGGTGGATCCCCCAACATGATTTAGGGGGTGAAACAAAATGGCACTAACACCAGCACAACTGGGCACTAAGTCCAAACAAATGCCAGGGCATGTGCGAGCCGCCAACGAAGTCATTAGAGGGCCACACCTAGGGAGAATTTCTCCCCAATCAGCAAACTACCTCGATAGGAAGTATGCTAGTGGAAAACTCGTAATGCTCGATGGAGGACTTCACAGGGTCGTTTCTGCAGAGCCAATCTCAATTCGGCACTTCTTCGGAATACCCTGCAAGATTACAGCCGTTTCATCATCAGCAGTCACAGTCGAACTGAACGATAACAACCAATTGGGAGCAAACAGTCAAGCATCTAACTTGGCATCAATCACTCCTGCAGTCGGAGACACCCTTCTTCTAGGCTCTCAGACTTACAGGCAGGAAAACCAATTCGTGACCGTTCAATCCCTTGCAGGTGGAAATCTAGGCTCAACAACAGGCGCAGTCATCACCACAGCCGAGACAATCGTTACAGACAGAATCACAGTAGGAGATGAAGCAACACTACTGAGGTTGCCTGCTGCCTCCACATCAACCGGAGCAATCGTTCTAGAACCACAAGGCGTGGACATCCTAGAGCCAACTCCAAAGGGAACAAGCACAGACCAACCAATCTATCATGTCTCCATAGGAGTCTCTGAGCATCCGACTCTAATATCAAGGGCTGGAAGCACCACTTCCCTACAGGCGCATGAGTATGAAGACCAGGTAGCGGTTCTGTCAGTCTCAAACAAGTCCGTTGACGGAGATGAGGTGGGAACAGGAACAAAACCGACTATGGTTGGAGTTATTGGGCCTTCTTTGAGGGTATTCCAACCTCAAGGAGTCATACGCTTCGCAGCAGACGAAGTGAACTCAATGAATATCTCCTCCGATAAAATCCTACAAGGCAAAAGCGGAATGATTGAGGTTCACTCAAGCTCTGAGTCAGACCTAAACCCATACTTCGACCTATGGATAGGGGCCGGAGAGGAAACTACTCCTGAATTCCAGATTATGAACAGACACACGAATTCTCCATTGATAGCCCCTTACATGGTGATGATGGGTTGGAAATACACAGTAAGGCCAGTCCCAGAGAACGAAGTCCGAGAGATGATCCGAAAGTCTGGTCGTTTCAAGTACGAGATAATACCTACCGCATTCACCAAGAGCAACCTCATGGGAGATAGCAAAAGCGCTCCTTCTATCGGCTGGAGAGAACTCGTGCAGAAGAATAGAGGGCAGAGATTATCCTTCGAAGATTACAAGCGATTAACGGAACAGACTTCCTCTCAAACTCGGAACATTCTATACGGCACAACCGGCTCACGGAACTCGGAGCAAGGGGCAGACCCGAGAAACAACCATAGGGGGTACGAGTGATGTGTGACGGAAATTGCGGATTTTGTCCTCTCAAGGGGTGGTTCTGTTGAGTGGCGGTTGGATCGAAGTAGGTCCTGATGGTTACACAGACATAATCGGTGAGCCAGGAGACCCCGACATAATAGCGATACCAGGCCTTCCATCAGAAGGTCTAGGCGCACAAGGCCTAGCTTCTAAGGAAACTCCGGCAGATAACACGGCAAACCGCTACATTACAACTAGAATCGACAATAAGACCCTAACTCCTGGTCAATCGTTGACCATTATTGATGAAAGGGAGCAGGGACAAGTCAACTATGTTCTAATCAAGGCAAGCACAGGCTCAACAGCAAGTGCAGGAAAACTTGCGATTTTCCTTCAATTAGACAACTACGCCCAAGGAGGAATAGACTCCGGTGTAAAGAACCTCACATTAGACACATTGACAGATCTGAACCTCCCGTCAGACCTTCCTGGAATGTTCCACTTGACTGTGGATAAGACAGATGAAAAGATAGCGTTATTCAGAGGCAGCGACCAACACCCTCACAAGGAGAGGATTCGACTAATCATATCTAACACGGACAGTTCACAAAATCTTACTGTGGACTTCATTGAGGTTGTTAGGTTCCAAAACAAGGTATTGAGGTGATGAACTATGAGTGGAGTATTCGGAGGATTGCCTGACGCGGTTATTCAGTTTCAAGCTACAATAGGAACAACGGCGGCTGCTTTACAATCGTCTGCTCCGGCTGACTCGTTAACAATTCTAGCAGATTCAAACAATTCTGCTGTGATATTCTTAGGCAACTCATCCTCAGTTACTACGGGCAACGGCTTCCCCCTTGCAGCAGGGGCCGCGCAGACGCTCAAGATTTCGAATTCGAACCTGGTGTATGCAATTAGTAGCTCGTCGAGCCAGAAATTGCATGTCATCGGGAGTTGAATAGAAAGTGCCATCGAATTACTCCGCACCGCCTACACTTGCCGATGATATAGGCAATCTTACTGTAAGCAACTTCGCAGGTTCAGCCATTCAGATTTCATCTGAGGCGTTTACGGACTCTAACACAGTCCTAATGACTGCAGCATCAACGGATGATCGAATAGATGCCAAAGGCTTCCTTACAACATCGACTGCAAACTCAACCTTCGCACCAATCAACAACCCGACATTCACAGGAACTATCGCTACGCCTTCTCACGCGAATGTCGATACCGTCCTTACCTCTGTGACTGCTAAAGCACCAATAGACGCACCTACATTCACAGGAACAGTAGCAATTCCTGGATTCACCGATGTAGCATCGACTCTAGGAGGAATTGCAACAAACGCCGCAGCGATAACCGCATTGACTAACGGCGCACCCACTTTACTCAACACTTTGGACGAGTTAGCAGCAGCAATAAATGATGATGAAAACTTTTCAACAACGATCACCAACGCTCTAGCAGGAAAAGCCGATGCAGCATCTCCAACACTAACTGGCACCCCTAACTTGTCTCAAGGATTCGCAATAGGTGGAACGGATGTAACGGCTACTGCCGCAGAAATCAACATTTTGGATGGAGCAACAGTCACTACGGCAGAGATAAATTTGCTTGACGGGGTCACAGCTTCAACCTCAGAACTCAACATTACTGATGGAATCACAGTTTCAACTGCAGATATTAACAGGGTGGCGGGCACATCAGCATCAACCGCAGAATTGAACTTGCTTGCAGGTGTAACGACGCTAACTAGCCTACCAGGTCTAACTGCAAGCCCTACAGAATTGAACGCTTTAGACGGGCTTACAGCAGATACTAGCGAGCTTAACATTCTTGATGGTGCAACCATCACTACAACGGAGTTGAACAAATTAGACGGTTTCACCGGAGAGGCCGCAGATCTAAATTTCGCAAAGGAACTTCGAGCAACAGGCGTTACTTCAACGGAACTAGACATATTGGATGGAGGGACGAATGCAACATCAACAACCGTGGTAGCGGGCGACAGAGTCGTTTACAATGACGACGGCACGATGAAGCAAGTAGCAATGTCGGATATTGTGACATTCCTAAACGACTCATCGGTT
>MDTD01020231.1_pt1 | contig 12171 bp, 13 predicted proteins | sample 811221 | NCBI WGS metagenome assembly MDTD01 (sample SAMN05326646, study PRJNA326480) | marine metagenome | isolation source: seawater | place: Pacific Ocean: South West | collected 2011 | reverse complement strand
AGGCACAATTTATCACAAAAATTATGGCTCGTATTGCAGGTGTAAATATTCCACAGAATAAGTTAGTTCATATTGGACTTACCTATATTTACGGTATTGGCGATAAATTTTCTTCTCAAATTTGTACAGCATTAAACATATCATCTTCAAAAAGGGTTAACGAACTTACTGATGATGAGATCTTAAAGATAAGAGAATATATTGACACCAATTTTGTCGTTGAAGGAGATTTAAGAAGAGATAACTCTTTAAGTATAAAAAGATTAGTTGATCTTGCTTGCTATAGAGGAACAAGACATAAAAAAAAATTACCAGTTAGAGGCCAAAGAACAAGGTGCAATGCTAGAACAAGAAAAGGAAAAGCTATTGCTATTGCAGGGAAGAAGCTAACACCACTTAAAAAATAATCTATGGCTAAAGATCAAAAAAAAGATAGTTCTGTAGAAAAAACTGATGAAGTCCCTAAGAAAAAAACTTTTTCAAAAAAAAAGAAAGCAAAAAAAAATATTTTAAACGGAATTGCATACGTTCAGTCAACATTTAATAATACAATTGTCTCAATTGCTGATGTAAATGGAAATGTAATTTCTTGGGCTTCAGCTGGACAAAAAGGTTTTAAAGGTTCAAGAAAGTCTACACCTTATGCAGCTCAAGTAGCAGCTGATGCTGCCGCTGTAAAAGCCCTGGAGTGTGGAATGAAAATATTATCTGTTGAAGTAAAAGGTCCTGGATCAGGCAGAGAAACTGCTTTAAGAGCATTACAAGCTAGAGGATTTAAAATAACATCAATCAAAGATACAACACCTATGCCTCATAATGGTACTAGACCACCAAAAAAAAGGAGAGTTTAAATGGAAACAAGCAATGTAAATTTAAAAAATTGGAAATCATTAATTAAACCATCCAAAATAGATGTAGACCAAAACGATGACAAAACTTTTGCAAAAGTCGTAGCAGAACCATTAGAAAAAGGTTATGGATTAACAATAGGAAATTCTTTGAGAAGAATTTTGCTTTCCTCAATAAGAGGGACAGCAGTTACAGCAATACAAATCGATGGTGTTCAACACGAATATAGCTCAATTAAAGGAGTTAGAGAAGATGTTACTGACATAGTTTTAAATATTAAATCACTTGCACTTAAAAGTAATGCCGAAGGAAATAAAAAATTGATATTAGATGTGAAAGGACCAGGAGAAATAAAAGCTTCGCAGATTACACCGATTGCTGATATCGAAATTTTAAATCCCAATCTTGTAATATGTAACTTAGATGAAAATACAAATTTTCATATGGAACTATTTGTAGGGAATGGTAAAGGCTATGTTTCTGCAGAACTTAATAAACCCGAAGAACCACCATTAGGCCTTATACCTATAGACTCACTTTTTAGCCCAGTTAAAAAAGTTTCATATTCTGTAAGCACTGCTAGAGAAGGTAAAGCTCTTGATTATGATAAATTGACTATGGAGATAGAGACAAATGGATCTATTACGGCTGAAGATGCCCTAGCTTATTCAGCTAGAATTTTTCAAGATCAATTAGGAATGTTTGTGAACTTTGAGGAACCTCAAGAGGTAAAAATTCAAGATTCACCTAAAGAACCTGAATTTAATCAAAACCTATTACGAAAAGTTGACGAGCTAGAATTGTCTGTAAGATCAATGAACTGTCTGAAAAATGACAATATTATATATATTGGAGATTTAGTACAAAAGTCCGAAGGTGAGATGCTTAGAACTCCAAATTTTGGAAGAAAATCCCTAAATGAAATAAAAGAAGTACTTAGCGGTATGTCTTTATATTTGGGTATGGAAATTCCTAACTGGCCTCCAGATAACATAGCTGAGTTGTCGAAAAAACTTGAGGACACGATTTAATAATGAGACATAGAATAGGTAATAAAAAATTAAACAGAACTTCAGAGCACAGAAAAGCTTTGATTAAAAACATGTTAAATTCTTTGGTTAAATACGAACAAATAACAACCACTTTACCTAAAGCTAAAGTTTTGAGACCAGAGGCTGAAAAAATAATAACTATTGGCAAAAAAGATACTTTAGCTAATACAAAACGACTTGTGTCTAAACTTCAAAATATTCAAAATGTTAACAAAATAAGAAAAACACTTTCGAAAAGATATGAAACTAGAAAAGGTGGCTATACAAGAATCATCAAAGCCGGATACAGATATGGAGATAATGCTCCAATGGCGATTATTGAATTTGTTGATAGAGATTTAGAAGCAAAAAGAGTAGACAGAAAAAGCTCAAAAACTGAGGACAAAAATAAACAAACTCCAAACCCAGTTCAAAAAACAGCATAAATATTATACTAAAACCATATGGTAGAGGTAATTAAAATTGAAAACTCTTCAATTGGATTGCGTATAGATAAATGGATAAAGATATATTTAACAAAAATTCCTCAAAGTTTGATTGAAAAAGATTTACGTAATGGGAAAATAAAAGTAAATAAAAAAAAAATTAAAAGTTCATATAAATTAAACAAATTTGACCAAATTTATTTGTATAATATTTCCTATAAAGATTTAATAAAAAAAACAAAGCCTTATGTTCCAACAGATAAAATTATTAAAGATACCGAGAATGACATAATTGAAAATAATTCAGATTTTATTGTCTTAAATAAAAAATCTGGACTTCCTGTTCAAGGAGGCACCAAGATAAAAGATAATTTAATCAACATTCTTACAAATAGTAATTATTTTAATAATACTAAGCCTTATATAGTTCATAGAATTGATAAGGATACATCTGGTGTATTAATAATTGCAAAAAATAGATCAACGGCTCAACAATTGACAAGTTTATTTAGAATTAGAAAAATTCATAAAATATATTTGGCTATAACCTTTGGAAGTATAGATAAAAAAAAAGATACTATTAATAACAATTTAATTAGATATGAAGGAAATAAAAAAATTTTAGAAAAAGCCACAACAAGTTATAAAATAATTGATAGTAATAAAAAATTTTCTTTATTTAAACTTAAACCAACTACTGGTAGAAAACACCAAATACGCAAACATCTTGTAGATCTTGAATGTCCTATTGTTGGTGATAAAAAATATTTCATACAAAAGCCAAGCAAAACATCTCAATTAATGCTTCATGCTTATGAAATTAAATTTATTTTAAATAATAAAAAATATACCTTTGTCGCTAAATTACCAAACTACTTCAATACATTTTTAATCAAAAATAATTTGAAGCAGAAAGATTTTTAATTAAAGATAACTCTAGTTTTTTAGTAAATTCACTATATTTAATTTTTGAAACTTCATTTAAACTGGTAACCTCTTTATTATTAAGACCACATGGTATTATCTTCTTAAAATCTTCAAGATTATTTTTAATATTTATTGAAAAACCATGATAAGCTATCCATTTACGTACTTTGATACCTATTGCAGCAATTTTTTTATTTTTATTATTATGCTTAACCCAAATACCAATATTTTTTCTATCACTATAGCTCTTAATTTTAAATTCTTTCAATGTTTCAATAATTGAATTTTCTAATAAAATAACAAACTTCCTAATGTCTTTTTTTCTTTTATTTAAATCGATGACAAAATAACATATTAGCTGTCCAGGTCCATGAAATGTAATTTTTCCACCTCTTGAAGTTTTAACTATTTTAATAGTTTTATCTAATATATCTTTATCATTAAAGCTTGTTCCAGCAGTATAAACTTTGCTGTGTTCTAAAAACCAAATTAATTCATTAGCTCTTTTATTAATTACTTTTTCTAACCTTTCTTCAAGTAAATTGATTGCTTTAGAATAATCCACTGGTTTTACTGATCTTTTTATCTCTATACTCATATTTAAATTGTAATATAAGGATATCGCTCAAAAAAACTAGGGATAACCGTTATGAGTTTTATAAAAAAAAACAAAGATAAAATTGTTAATTTTGAATTTAATAAAGAGTATATAAATGTAGTTACTGAAAAAATTTCCAGTAATGATGCCTCATTTATTAATAATTCATTTAGGGAAATGCACCCAGCTGATGCAGCTGATATAATTGAGCACTTGTCACAAGATGATAGAGAAAAACTAATTAAGTTGAATAATTTCAAAATTGATCCATCAATTTTTATAGAATTAAACGAGGCTATTCAAACAGAAATCACAAAATACTTATCAAATGAAAGTATTGTTTTTATTTTGAAAAACCTTGACTCCGATGATGCTATACAAATTTTAGAAAACCTAGATGAAAAGAATAAAAATGATATTTTAAGTTCACTTCCTCCAAAAGATAGATTTGTTTTATTAGAAAGTTTAAGTTATCCAGAAGATAGTGCAGCTAGGATTATGCAAAGACAATTTACAGCAATACCTAGCAATTGGTCTGTAGGTCAAACAATTGACTACTTAAGAGAAAATAGAGATTTACCTGAGGAATTTTTAGAAATTTTTATTGTAGATAACGAATTTAAACCTATAGGAACAGTACCTTCATCTAAAGTATTAAGAACACCGAGAGAAACAAAAATGATTTCAATTACAAATAAAAATCAATTTTTAATACCAGTTGAAATGGATAGAGAAGAGGTTGGTCGGATGTTCGAAAATTATAATCTTAATTCAGCATGTGTAGTTGATAAAAATAATAAACTTGTTGGGATGATCACAAACGATGATGTTCTAACAGTTTTGGCTGAAGAGGCAGAGGAAGACGCATTAAGATTGGCTGGTGTAGGAGATGAAGAAATCACAGATGGTATAATAAAAAAGACAAAGAGAAGATTTAATTGGTTATTACTAAATTTATTCACAGCTTTTCTTGCTACATGGGTGATAAGTCTATTTGGTGCTACAATTGAACAAATGGTGGCCTTAGCTTTTCTTATGCCTATAGTTGCTTCAATGGGAGGAAATGCCGGAATGCAAACACTCGCTGTAACAGTTAGAGCTATAGCAACAAATGATTTAACTGAGAACAATTTTACACAAAATATAATTAAAGAATTTTCAATAGGAATTTTAAATGGTTTTATATTTGCTATAATAAGTGCTGTTATTGTTCAACTATGGTTTCAAGATTCAGTATTATCAATAATAATATCAATTTCAATGATCTTAAATATGATAGTTGCTGGTTTATTTGGTATATTAATTCCAATTAGTCTAAAAAAATTTAAAGTAGACCCAGCAATAGCTTCAAGTGTGTTTGTAACTACTATTACAGATGTTATCGGATTTTTATCATTTTTGGGAATTGGGGCTTATTTTTTTATTAATTAAACATTATCAATTAATCGAATTTTATTTTGTCTATATGCAATAAAAATTTTGAAATTCTTTGATGAATATTTTGCTGATAAGTTTTTTGGATTTCTAATTTCAAAATATTCTATTTTATCACATAAAGTATTTATTCTGTTTTGATAATATTCCAATAATTTTACATTATCAAAATTCTTCATAATTTTCTTTTTAAAATTAAATAAAAGATTAGATATTTGCTCTGAATTTTTAAGCGAAGATTTGGTTAAATTTTTATTTCTAGAGGACATGGGAAAATTATTTTTATTTCTAATTGTTTTACATATATAAATTTTAGTATTAAATTTATTAATTAAATATCTTTTAATTAAGTGGATTTGTTGAAGATCTTTTTCACCTAAAAAAATATATTTTGATTTAATGTTTTGTAAAAATCTATTAACAACAGCTAAAACACCTTGAAAATGACCTTTGCGATATTTAGCGCACATAATTATGTCTTTCTTAAATATTTTAAATTTTTTATTTATTCCTTTCTTATAAATTTCACCATTAGATGGCAAAAATAGATAATCAACTTTTAATTTTTTTAGCATTGAAATATCTTTTGATAGGTTACGAGGATACTTATCAAAATCCTTTTTTTCGTTAAATTGAGATGGATTTACATAAATACTAACTAATACTTTTCTCGTTTTTTTTTGGGCAATATTAATAAGTGATAAATGGCCTTTGTGCAAAGAACCCATTGTTGGTATGAAACCAATATTTTGATTAAAATTGATTTCTTTTTTTAAAATTTTAAAGCTTTTAATAATTTTCATTTATGATACTTGATTAAATATTACATTATGATCAAACAAGCAATAATACCTCTTGCGGGATTAGGTACAAGATTGTTACCATTAACAAGTGTATTTCCTAAAGAACTGCTTCCAATTAATGGTAAGCCAGGTCTACAATATATATTAGACGAGTGCTTAGATGCCGGTATAAAAGAAATTATATTTATAATTTCAAACAAAAAGAAATTAATAAAAAAATATTTTTATAACGATAATTTTTATAAAAAAATTATTAAAGATAAAAAAGATATAAGAATTAAAAAAGAATATAATAAGATTTTATCAATGAAAAAAAAAATTAAATTTGTATATCAAAATAAACCACTTGGCACTGGAGATGCAGTTTTAAAAGCAAAAAAATTAATAACAGCCTCACATTTTTTAATGCTTTTTCCAGATGATCTTATTTTAAAAAAAAATTGTTCTAAAGATATTATTGCAATTCATAAAAAGTATCATTGTTCAGTAATGGCTTCCAAAAAAGTAGAGAAGAAAGATGTTAGTAGGTGGGGAATTTATTCTGTTAAAAAATACCTAAATAAAAAAAATTTTATAATTAAAGATGTTATTGAGAAACCAAATCAAAAAAGCGCACCATCGACAAATGCTGTAATTGGTAGATATATTTTACCAAGAACAATTTTTAAAAAATTAGAAAAACAAAATGAAGGCATTGGTGGTGAAATACATATCACAGATTCGATAAGAAAATTGATAAATGAAGATCACAAATTTATTGGCCACAATTTTGCCGGTAAATATTTAGACTGTGGCACAATGAAAGGTTATATAAAATCGTCAATCGAAATATCTAAATTATGAAATTGTGCATGATAGGTACCGGCTATGTTGGTTTGGTTAGTGGTGTTTGTTTTTCAGATCTCGGAAATGATGTTATTTGCGTTGATAAGGATGCGGACAAAATTAACAAATTAAAAAAATCAATTATTCCAATTTATGAACCAGGCTTGGATGAGTTAGTAAAAAAAAATAATAAAGCAGGTAGATTAAAATTTTCTACAAACCTTTCTGAGTCTATTCAGAAATCAAATATTGTATTTATTTGTGTTGGTACACCTACAAAAAAAAATAAATATGAAGCAGACTTAACCCAAGTTTATTCTGCAGCTAAAGAAATAAGAAAAAATATAAAATCATTTAAGATTATTGTAAATAAATCAACTGTACCGATTACTACAGGTGATAAAGTTGAAAAAATTATTTCTGAAAAAGTAAAAAAAAATTTATTTAGTGTTGTGTCAAATCCTGAATTTTTAAGAGAAGGGGAGGCAATAAGAGATTTTATTTATCCAGATAGAATTGTTATTGGTACATCAAATAAAAGATCAAATAAAGTCTTAAAAAATTTATATTTGCCATTAATTTCAAAAGGGGCAACATATATTAATACATCCAGAAGAGCAGCAGAATTAATTAAATACGCTTCAAATGCTTTTCTTGCAACGAAAATAACATTTATAAATGAATTAGCTAATCTGTGTGAGAAGTTAAATGTAGATGTTGAAGATGTATCAATAGGTATTGGCACCGACAAAAGAATAGGAGGGAGATTCCTAAGAGCCGGTCCTCCCTACGGAGGTTCATGCTTCCCTAAAGATACTAGGGCTCTTGTATATACAGCAAATCAAAACAAAACATCATTATCTGTAATAAAAACAGTTATAAATTCGAACAACAGGAGATCAGATTTACTTTTGCAAAGAATAAAAAAAATTTTTAAAAATACTATAAAAGGGAAAAAAATTACCTTTTTGGGTGTTACATTTAAAGCTAATACAGATGATATGAGAGAATCTTCTTGTCTAAAAATGATTCCTTATTTAAACAAAAAAGGCGCAAATATAAGATATTATGATCCAACAGGTCCTAAAAGAGAATTAAATAAATTTAAAAATGTTAAGTTCAAAAAAAATATTAAAGATGCATGCTTTTCATCTGACATGATAATAGTTCATACCGAATGGAATGAATTTAAACTAATAGATTTAAAAAAAATTGTTAGAAAAAAAAATTTCATTGTATTTGATTTAAGAAATATTTATTCTCCTGAAAAAATGAAAAATCAAAAAATTAAATATTTTGGAATTGGCAAATAATTAATTTAATTCAAAAATTGCATCCACCTCAACAGCTACACCTAATGGTAAACTGTTAGAGCTAACTGCAGCTCTTGTATGCATCCCATTATCACCAAATATTTTAACTATAGTATCTGATGCACCATTTATTACTTTTGGTTGTTCAGTAAAATCTTGAGTTGAATTAACAAATCCAGTTAATTTTATGCAAGATTTTATTTTTGATAGATCGTTATTTAAATGCTTTTTAGCTTGAGAAACAATACTTAAAGCACATCTTACCGCTGCTTCATACCCTTGGTTTGTGCTAAATTCATTGCCTAATTTACCTTTGATTAAATTGCCATCTGAATCAATTGATATTTGACCAGATATATATAAAAGTTTGCCAACCTCTTTTGTCGCTAAATAAGATCCAACTGGATTTGCAGCCTTTGGCAGCTTATAATTATTATTTTTTATATTTTCTTCGTAATTCATTTCTTTTTTTTAAACCAATCTGAGAGGTATTTTTTTTCTTTTATATTAGAAGAATCAAATTCCAAATTACTAACTTTTGGTGTTTTTTCTTTGGTTTTTTTTGCTATACAATTCAAGTAGTCTTTTGAAAGTTTCTTAATACCAGAGCAATCAGTAGCACTATGAGCAGCTGTATTATAAAGCAAAACCAAAAAAATAATTAAAAATGTTTTTTTCATTTTTTACCTCGTTTTTTATTTTTATCGTATTCTTTTCTCTTTTCTATCAAAATTAAAGCTTCTTCCATAGTTAATTCTATAGGATCTTTTTCCTCTGGTATAGTTGCATTGAGTGATTTATATTTAATATATGGTCCATATTGACCCTTCATTATTCTAACAGGTTTTTTATCATCTGGATGCTCTCCAAGATCTTTTATTAACGAGGACGAGATTCTGCCTGGTTTAGCTTCGGCAATAAGTGTTATCGCTCTGTTCAGCCCTATTGTAAAAAGTTCTTCAACATTATCTAATCTTGCGGATTTATTTTCACACTTTAAATAAGGACCAAATCTTCCAGAATTTATTGTTATATCTTTACCGTTATCTGGATGTCGTCCTAATATTTTAGGTAGAGAGCATAAATATTTTGCTTTTTCCAAATCAATTTGATCAATTTCTATACCTTTAGGAATAGATATATTTTTCAAATGATCATTATCTTTTTTCTTTTTCCTTTTTTTGGCAGATATATCCTCTTCTATTTTTTCATATTGAAGATATGGACCAAATCTACCATTTTTAAGATAAATATCTTTACCGTTTTCATTTTGACCTATCAGCTTAGGCTCAGCCAAGCTAATTTGATTATTTGCTTTAGATTTTGAAAGTGGTCTTGTAAATTTGCATTCGGGATAATTCGAACAACCTATGAAAGCACCTCCTCTAAAACTATTTTTTAAACTTAATTCTCCTGTATCACATAACTTACATTTACGATTTATTTCACCATTTTCATTTGCCTCAAAGATAAGCTCTCCTAGACTTTCATTCAAAAGATCTAAAACTTCTCGAGTTCTCTTTTCTTTAACATTTGAAACATTATTGTTGAAGTCTTTCCAGAAATTATCAAGAACTTTAATCCATTCCTCTTTGCCTGAGGTTATATCATCAAGTTGCTCTTCTAATCCTGCTGTAAATCCATAATCAACATACTTTGAAAATAGCTTCTCTAAAAAAGCCGATAATAATTTTCCTCTATCAGATGGAAAAAAACGTTTATTAATTACTTCAGCGTATCCTCTATTAGAAATAACTGAAATAATACTTGCATAAGTAGATGGTCTTCCAATGCTCAATTCTTCTAACTTTTTAACTAAACTAGCCTCAGAATATCTTGGTGGCGGTTGTGTAAAATGTTGTTCATCAATAAATTCATCGGCCATAACACTTTCCTTTTTAACATCTGGTAAAATTTTTTCATCTTCATCATCAATTCTTGTTAACTTTAAAAAACCATCAAATTTAATTGTAGAACCAGAGCATTTAAAATGGTTTAGATTATCATCAGAAATAATGGTTATTGTTTTTCTATCAAATTTAGCTGCCTCCATTTGTGACGAAAGTGCCCTTGACCAGATAAGATCATATAATTTAATTTGATCAGTGCTTAAAAAATTTTTCATACTTTCAGGAGTTCTTGAAATATCAGTTGGTCTTATAGCTTCATGAGCTTCTTGAGCATTTTTTGCTTTTTTTCCAGAATAGTTATTAGCCACTTGTGGTAGATAATTTTCTCCATAGGAATTTCTAATAAAATTTCTAAATTCTGTTATTGCATCTTTTGATATGTTTGTACCATCCGTTCTCATATAAGTTATTAAACCAACTGTGTCTCCTTCAATATCTATTCCCTGATATAATCTTTGAGCAATTTGCATGGTTCTTGACGCACCGAAACCTAATTTACTAGACGCTGTTTGCTGTAAGGTTGAAGTAGTAAATGGTCCAAGGGGATTTCGCGTATATATCTTCGATGCAACATCTGAAATTTTGTATTCTGAATTTTTTATTAAATTAATTGCATCGTTAATATCCTTCTTATTTTTAAATGTAAATTTTTCAACTTTATTTTTGTTAAGCAATACTAAATTTGAATTCAAAATACTTCCATTTAAAGTTTTAAAATTTACATTCAAAGTCCAAAACTCTTCTGGAATAAATTGTTCAATTTCATGTTCTCTCTCAGTTAAGAGTCTTAATGCAACAGATTGCACTCTTCCTGCAGATTTAGATCCTGGTAATTTTGTCCATAGTATAGGAGAGATATTGAAACCTACAAGATAGTCTAGAGCTCTCCTAGCCATATAAGCATCAACTAAATTTGTTTCTATATTTCTAGGATTGTCAATCCCATTCGTTACAGCCTTTTTCGTAATCTCATTAAATACAACCCTTTCAATTATTTTATCTTTTAAAAGTTTTTTTTCATCAAGGTATTCTTTTACATGCCATGCAATTGCTTCACCTTCACGATCAGGGTCTGTAGCGAGAATTATTTTTTTTGATTTTTTTGCTGCATCAGTTATTTCCTTCAAATATTTTTTTGAAAAGCTATCTACTTCCCACACCATTTTAAATTTATCATTAGGGTTTACAGATCCATTTTTAGAGGGAAGATCTCTAATATGACCATAACTTGCTAATACTTTATAATTACCACCTAAATATTTATTTATAGTCTTAGCTTTTGCTGGACTTTCAACAATAACAAGATTCATAAGTTATGAAATTACACAAAAAATATATGTATAGTCAAACTAATAAATTTTTGTTTTAGATTCACTGCGATTTAACAGTCTTTTTATATTTTCTCTATGAGTATAAAAAATTAAAACAAACATTATTATATAGAAAAAAATAAGCTCTTCATTAAATATAAAAAAATTAACTATTGGAATTGATAAGCTTCCTAACAATGAGGATAAAGAGGAAAATTTAAATATTAGAAACGAGAGTAACCAAACTATACCGAATGTTAATCCAAGGTAAATATTTATACAGCATAGAATGCCAACATATGTTGCTACACCTTTCCCACCTTTAAATTTTAACCAGATTGGAAAAACATGGCCTAAAAAAACACATAAAGAAGCAATATACAAAAATTCAATAAAATAAATTTTAACTAATATCACTGGAACTATGGCTTTAAGAATATCTAAAAACAAAGTTGTATAACCAATTAATTTACTACCTGTTCTTAATACGTTTGTTGCACCGATATTTCCAGATCCAATTTTTCTAATATCTTTTTTTAAAATTCTTTTAGTTAATAAAAATCCAAAAGGTATCGAACCTAAAAAATATGAGACAAAAATAATAATTCCTAATGTCATTTTATTTTAAATAGCTCCTTACCTTTAACAAAAGTACTCAAAACTTTACCTTGTAGTTTTCTTCCCTCTATTGATGTATTTTTTGACTTTGACACTAGATTTTCTTT
>MDTD01164369.1_pt1 | contig 12172 bp, 11 predicted proteins | sample 811221 | NCBI WGS metagenome assembly MDTD01 (sample SAMN05326646, study PRJNA326480) | marine metagenome | isolation source: seawater | place: Pacific Ocean: South West | collected 2011 | reverse complement strand
TCTTTGCAATGGCATGGGGCTCGCGGAGACAGCTTTGCCACTCATTAACGGCGCGTCGCTGGTCCTCGGCTCCACCACGGCGGGGTGCCGGCTTACCGCCGACGACGAATTGATTCCCGCCGGTGCAGGGCGAACAGATCTCGGGGGCCATCGAGCCGGCATGGCGGCTCCAGCCTGGTTCAAACAATGGCAAATGGGCGTACCGGAATGTCACTGGCAAACTGGCATCCACACCACCCTTTTGGCAAAGGTGGCGCTGAATTCGGTGATTAATCCACTCACCGCACTGCACCGCGTCGAAAACGGCGCACTCTTATCAACGCCTTTGTCAGACGATACCCAGCAAGTCATTGCGGAGGTGCAAGCGCTGCTCGTCGCGGGCGGCGCACACCAGACTGCAGCAGAGCTACCCGAGAGAGTCAGGGCGGTCTGCGAGGAAACAGCTCGCAACCACTCCTCCATGCGCGTCGATCTCGACACAGGCCGCCGCACAGAAATAGAGGCTATCGTTGGCTGGTTACTGCGGAGCGCGGGGCCCCGTCCACCAGAGACACCGTTACTGAGTAAGGCCTATCAAGCGATTTGTCATGCCGAACCCAGCGACAAATGCTAGCTGTGTAAACGCCCCCAGACAGCTTTACAACAACACGATCACCGAGGCGACTGCAATCCATAGCGCCGTCGCGCGGCCCATCGCTTTTTGCATCGCTTCGACCGCACTGACCGCCGCGTCGGGACCCTCATCACTCTCGAGATCCCTTGAACTGGCGCGCGCAATACCGTTCGCCAGCAACTCGTCATGAGAGACCTCTTGATCAAACGCATCAGTCGTCAGGATTCCCCTCGTCCGCTCGAAATCACCGAGCACGGCGACGCTCAGCAACAGGAGCCTAGAGGGTAGCCAGTCCAATAACTTTAGTGCCGCATCAAACTGACCCGCCGAGCGAGCATTCGACAACTCAGTCAGTCGGTAAGCCGCAGCGCCAAACGGTCCCAGTAGCCAGAAATAGAGAACCGGGGGAAACCAGCGAGCGAAACCGCGATAGGACAAGTCGCGGAGCGCACGGACTGCAAGCGGCTCGCTTGCGCCTCCCACCGCGGCATCGCTGAGGAGCATCTGCGCACCCTCGACGTCTCCCACTCGTGCTCGCGCAAGAAACTTTTCCAAATCGGTGGGGTAGTCCCCGCGACCCCATGCAAAGTACAACAGCGCAATGCCGATAAGCGCCTCTGCCAACCCCCCGACCAAGCCACTCAATAGCCACAGCACCAGCCCGGCCCCGATGAGTGGTGCCGCCACGCGCAAGGCAAGCGATGGCCAGAGGTCGAGCTCAATCGCATCGACACGACGATTGAGTAGCTCAAGCCAGGTATCGCGATGCAGAGGTCCACCAGCGCCCAAGAGGGCAAAGGCACCAACTGCGACGATGAACACCAGATAAGACAAGCGCGAAAATCTCCTTACTACTGCACTGCGTGTCGCACCCTGGACCATTCGAAGTTTGGACCTGGGTCCGTTTTGCGCCCGGGTGCGATATCATCGTGTCCAACAATAGCATCCGCGTGAATGGACGGGTAACGTATCCGCAACACCTCAATTAACGTGATGAGTGCATCGTACTGCAGCTCATCGTAAAGGGTGTCATCGGTACCTTCTAGCTCGATACCGATGCTGAAATCATTGCACTGTTCGCGACCACACCAAGACGACACTCCCGCATGCCATGCACGCTGATCGGTCGAGACAAACTGCACCATCTCGCCTGAGCGCTGAATTAGGAAGTGTGCCGAAACCTTGAGGTGCCCGATCTCGGCAAAATAAGGATGGGCGCCCGGATCTAGGGTGTTGGTGAACAGCGCCTCAATGTTCGCGCCGCCAAATTGTCCTGGTGGCAGGGAAATACCATGCACCACAATGAGCTCAGGCAGTGCACCGACTGGTCTGGGGTTACAATTCGGTGACGCAACGTGCCGGACGCCGGAAAGCCAGCCATCGTCTAACTGCCAATGTTTAGGTATCGTCGTCACGCGTTTATCTTATCTTACCCGCATCGCCATTCGCGACGCTGAGTAGGGGCAACCGTGGAACACAGCATTTGAAGTAATTAACGTGATGATTTCAGCACAACATATTTCAGAGCAAATCAAACGAGCCTTAGGCGAGGACGTGGGTGATGGCGATATCACCGCGCGTTTGATTGATGAGCGTCTCTCCGCAAGTGCAACGATTATCACGCGTGAGACAGGCGTCCTTTGCGGAGTGGATTTCGCCACGGAGACCCTACGACAGGTCGACCCGGCTTGCGAGCTTACTTGGGAGGCTTCTGACGGCGATCACATCAACGCTGACTTTGTGTTGTGCCGCATCTCAGGGCCTGCAAGAGCCTTGCTGACAGCAGAGCGAACCGCTCTGAATTTCCTGCAACTATTGTCGGGAACGGCCACCACCGCGAGTCAATACGCGGCCCGGGTGGCACATACAAATGTCAAACTACTTGACACAAGGAAGACGATTCCGGGACTGCGACTGGCGCAAAAGTATGCGGTTTTCTGCGGGGGTTGCCATAATCATCGTATTGGTTTGTTCGACGCATTCTTGATCAAAGAGAACCACATAGCGGCCGCGGGCGGCGTTCGCGAGGCAGTCGCCTCTGCCAGAGCCTTGGCGCCCTTTAAACCGGTTGAAGTGGAAGTAGAAAACGCGACGGAACTAGATCTGGCGCTAGAGGCCGGAGCCGATCGCATCATGCTGGATAACTTTAGCCTAGAAGCGCTTCGCTCTGCCGTCACCCATGCCAGTGGCAAAGCCCAGTTGGAGGCATCGGGCAATGTGACCGATGACACCCTAGTCGCGATTGCCGAAACGGGGGTCGACCTGATTTCCATCGGCGCCCTGACCAAGCACATCCGCGCATTGGACCTCTCAATGCGCCTTGAATGAGCATCAGCTAATTACTTGCTCACTACTTACCAATACGCCATTGCGGTCTGCATAAAGCCAATCACCGGGCTGCACCGTCACACTGCCTAGTAGCAGCGTTACGTCACGATCACCCACCCCCTGCTTATCGGTCTTCACGGGACAAACGCCCAAAGCTTGTACGCCAATATCGATGCCATCGATAACTTCGACATCACGTACGGCGCCGATGACAACCACCCCGGACCAGCCATTATGGGCTGCCAACTGCGCCAGGCGATCACCGAGTAGCGACCGGTGCAGAGCGCCCTGACCATCTACCAGCAATACTCTACCTCCACCCGCCTCGGCCACTGCCTCGGCCACACGTGAGTTGTCGGCATGGCAGGCGACCGTTGAAACGGGCCCGGCAAAACGCTCGCGCATACCAAACTGGCGGAACTGAAAACCGAGATGGCGCGCCCCGGGATGGGCATCGGATAGGTCGGGCGTCGCAAAGTCAGCCATCCGATCAGAACCAGTCGAGCGCGAAGTCAGCAAGGCTATCGCCCGATGCAGAAATGGCGCCTGCATGAGACCGGGCACGCGGTAACAATCGCTCCATGTAAAAGAGTGCCGTGCTGATTTTGCGTTCACAGAACACCACTTTATCCCCTGCTGCTGATAGTGCAGCCGCCACCAATGCACTGCGCGCCAACTGCCAGCCACCAAAGAGATAGCCGGTCTGCATCATGTAGTCGAAGGAACCACCGAGCGCTGAAAAACGATCCACTTCTAGAGAGGCGAGTAAGCCTTGAGTGATCGCGACGTGCTCGGCCAGAGCATCATTTAAATGCACACCCATGGTGTTAAGACTTGAATCGTCGTTCGCAATCAAGGTTGCCACGAGATCGCGAATTTCTGACTGCATGGCCTCCATCGTGGCGCCGCTATCGCGACCGAGTTTTCTGTTCAGCAAATCAGCTGCCTGAATCCCGTTTGTACCCTCATAAATGGGTGTGATGCGGACATCACGAAGGTACTGTGCGGCACCTGTTTCCTCTACGTAGCCCATGCCGCCATGGACCTGAACGCCGAGTGAGGTGACTTCCATTGCAAGCTCTGTCAGCCATCCCTTTATCACCGGGATCATTAGATCAATACGCCGTTGGCTCGCCTCGCGAGTGGCCTCGGGCCCTGCGTGAGCAAGGTCCATGGTAACAGCCTCAGAGTAGGCCAATGCGCGCATAGCCTCGTTCAGCGCGCGCATGGTCAGCAGCATACGTTTCACATCAGCATGCTCGATGATGGGCACTCCGCCCTGCACGCGCTCACGCGCATACGCCACCGCTTTTTGATAAGCACCCTCAGATGCACCGAGACCCTGGAGCCCTACTTTCAGCCGCGCCTCATTCATCATGGTGAACATGCAGGCGAGACCCTGATTTTCCTTCCCAACGAGATAGCCGATTGCGCCACCATTGTCCCCGTATACCATGACGCAGGTCGGGCTGCCGTGAATACCCAGCTTGTGCTCCACTGAGACGGGAAAAGCATCGTTACGCTCGCCTAGGGTGCCGTCTGCGTTTACCAGAAATTTTGGCACAAGAAACAAAGAAATCCCGCGACTGCCCTCGGGGGCGTCTGGAAGCCTAGCCAAAACAAGATGAATAATGTTCTCGGTGGCATCGTGGTCGCCCCACGTGATGTAAATCTTCTGCCCGAAGATGCGGTAGTAATCCCCTGCTCGCTCGGCACGGGTTTTCATGGGGCCCAAGTCGGAGCCAGCGCCCGACTCCGTCAGATTCATCGTGCCAGACCATTCTCCCGAACAGATCTTCCTAAGATATAGAGCCTTAAGCTCCTCACTCGCATGGGCTGAGATCGCGAGCGCAGCACCGGCACTCAGAAACGGTTCGAGCGCAAACGCCATATCTGCGCTGTTCCACATCTCACATGCGGCGGTCCCGAAGAGTTCCGGTAGCCCCTGCCCACCCTGATTCTGTGGTGCAGAAATACCGACCCAACCGCCCGCACCCAATTGTTGAATGGCGTCACCATAGCCCGGAGGTATGGTGACCGCGCTGTCACTGCAACTCGCAGGATTAGCGTCGCCAACGCGTCGCAACGGGGAGACAATATCTGACGCGAATTTGGCCGCCTCGTCGAGTAGCGCTGTGGTCAACTCGCCGCCGAGACCCAACTCATCGTATTGGGGCAACGAGCCCAGCACTGTGTCAACCTCGAGCACGTCGTCGATCAGAAACTGCATGTCATCTGTAGGAGCCTTGTACATGGCGTCTTCCTCAAAAGTATTAGGCGACCGTACAGCGTGGCGGTTTCCGGTCGATTTTTGCAAACCCAGACCATACGGAAAAAATATGGCCAAAGGGTTATAATTCATTTCATGAATGAAGTTCAGCTAAAACTCACATTATATGAAAAACCTGAACCAAATTGATCTGAACCTGCTGGTATACTTGGAAGTTCTGTTGCGTGAGCGCAATGTAACGCAATCAGCCAATCAATTGGGCCTGTCCCAGCCTGCAATGAGCAATGGTCTGCGCAGACTCCGCGCTCTATTTGATGATCCACTTTTGGTTAGAACCTCTGAAGGCATGACGCCAACAGAGCGCGCACTCGAGCTCGAGCCTCTCGTCAAGGAGATCCTGCTAGGCGTGGATCGCGCCATGCAACCAGCTACCGAATTTAGTCCCAGTGACGCGCAGATGGTTGTCAGAATCATGGCCAGTGACTACGCGGAGTCGACCCTCTTTCCCGCTGTGCTGACCGAACTCAGGGAGCATGCTCCGGGCATTACGCTGGATATCATGAACCCTTCGGACGTGAGCTTTCTCGATGTCGAGCGGGGCAAAGTGGATCTGGTGATCAATCGCTTCGATCAGATGCCGCAGTCTTTCCACCAGATCACCTTATGGCAGGACAACTTCTCTTGCTTGCTCAGTGCAGATAATCCCATCCTCAATGACTTTTCTCTGGAGAGCTATTTAAGCGCCGACCACATTTGGGTGAGCAAAACCGGCATGGGGATCGGGATCGGCGTCGATCCCGGAGACATCCAGCGACTTGGCTGGGTCGATGCCGCGCTGGCTAAATTGGGTGAGAAACGCAGGATCCGAGTGTTTACCCGACACTATCAGGCTGCGATGACACTCTCCGAGCGAAATGACTTGATTGTCACCTTGCCCACTCGGGCCACCTGGCTGAAACGTGATAATCCCCGTGTTGTTGTAAATGAGCCACCCTTTGAAATACCACCTCTGGAGCTCAAGATGGCTTGGAGTCCACTCCTGCACAACAACGCACCCCATCGCTGGGTCAGGCAATTCATTACCAGGATCGCACGCTCTCTCGAGAGTAATGGCTCGGCTTGTTCATAAGCTAAGCGAATACTGTTTATCGACTCTCTTTCTATTATCAATAGTGGTGTCTGAGTAGACTAGCAACTTTAAGGTTTTTCTAAAAGCGACAACATGAAAAACGCCGGGAAATTACGTGAGTGGGAGTTCTATGATGTCCAAGCGAATCAAATGTGCCGGTCTTCAGATCGACGAAGCGCTTCACTCACTGTTGGTAAATGAAATCTCTCCGGGAACAGGTATTGACCCCGCACATTTTTGGCAAGGCGTGGCCGACGTTTGGGCCTCACTGGGCCCAGAAAACAAACGTCTTCTCGCTGAACGGGAGACCCTGCAAGCGCAGATTGACAATTGGCATCTCGCCCACAAGGGAGACGCTTTTGACGCAGTAGCTTATGAGTCATTCCTGAGAAAGATCGGCTATCTGCACCCGGAGCCCGCTCCCTTTAGCGTCACTACAGCCAACGTTGATCCGGAAATCGCCACGATCGCGGGCCCCCAGCTGGTCGTGCCGGTGATGAACGCGCGCTACGCACTTAATGCCGCTAACGCCCGCTGGGGCAGCCTGTATGACGCCTTGTATGGCACCGATGCCATACCTGAGGACGGCGGTGCGGATCGCGGTGGCGCCTACAACCCGGTGCGGGGTAATCGCGTCATTGCCTGGGCACGGGATTTTCTGGATACGCACTGCCCACTGGAGGGCGGTAGTCACTCCAACGCGACAGGTTACGAAGTCACATCCGGGACACTCAGAGTTCGTCAGACCAATGTCGACTCAGCGGGTCTGGCCGACAGCGCGCAATTTGCCGGTTACACCGGGGACCCGACTAAACCCGACAGCGTGCTACTGCGTCACAACGGGCTTCATGTCGAGATACAAATCGATTCGGAACACGCGGTAGGGGCAACAGATCAAGCGAGCGTAAAGGACGTGTGGCTGGAGTCTGCGCTAACTACTATTCAGGATTGCGAGGACTCGGTGGCGGCTGTAGACGCCGAGGACAAGGTGATTGTTTATCGCAACTGGCTGGGCCTCATGAAAGGCGACTTGATGGACACCTTCCGCAAGGGGGGTAGCGAGCAGACGCGCCGATTGAATCCTGATCGCACATTCATTTCACCCGATGGCGGTAAATTGACGCTGCACGGCAGAAGCCTGCTGTTTGTCAGAAACGTGGGCCATCTGATGACCAACCCCGCCATTCTCAGCTCCGAGGGGGAGGAAATCCCTGAGGGTTTCATGGATGGTTTGTTCACAACGTTTTGTGCGCTCCATGATCTTCGTGGCGAAAATCCTCAAAAGAACTCACGAACCGGCTCGATGTATATCGTGAAACCCAAGATGCATGGACCCGACGAAGTCAGCTTGACGGTCGAATTGTTTTCAAAAATCGAGGAGTTGTTTGGACTGCCGGGCAATACGCTAAAGATCGGCATCATGGACGAGGAGCGCCGCACCACGGTGAATCTCGCCGAGTGCATTCGCCGTGCCAGCGAGCGCGTGGTGTTCATCAATACCGGCTTCCTCGACCGCACGGGAGACGAGATCCACACTAGTATGGAAGCGGGCCCCGTCACGGCGAAGAGCGCAATGAAGAGCGAGACCTGGATCAACGCCTACGAAGACTGGAACGTCGACGTGGGACTAGCCTGCGGCCTGCAGGGCAAAGCACAAATCGGCAAAGGCATGTGGCCGATGCCCGATTTGATGGCGGACATGCTCACCACAAAGATCGAGCACCCCAACGCGGGCGCCAACTGTGCCTGGGTACCATCTCCGACAGCGGCAACCCTACACGTAACTCACTATCACAATGTCTCCGTCGCAGCCGTGCAGGCAACGCTGATGGGCAAGCAAAGACGATCCTTGTCTGAACTCTTGACTATCCCACTGGGCGGTAGCGCTAACTTGTCGGCCGAGGAGATACAGCGAGAACTCGACAATAACGCACAAGGTATTCTGGGTTACGTCGTGCGCTGGGTGGAGCATGGCGTTGGCTGCTCCAAAGTTCCGGACATTCACAATGTCGGCCTGATGGAGGACCGCGCCACCCTGCGCATCTCGAGTCAGCACATTGCCAACTGGCTGCACCACGGCGTGGTATCAGAGACGCAAGTGCGTGAAACGCTCTGCCGCATGGCCGCCGTGGTCGATGAACAGAATCAGGCAGATCCGGATTATCGGCCCATGGCGCCCAATCTGGCTACGAGCCAGGCTTTCCGGGCGGCTTGTGAGTTGGTGTTTGCCGGGACAGCTCAGCCAAGTGGCTATACGGAACCCGTGCTGCATAACCGACGGCTGGCCTTCAAAGCCGAAGCCTGATCAAGGCAAAATCCTGCAAATGGCCCTAAGCACTGCATCTCTCGACCCCCGGCAGTTTGTCAGTAGTTGGGGGCCTAACGCCGCTTTGCAATTCGCACCACCCACTTGCTCCCCACCGTGCTTTTACAAACGCCCTCTATCGGCGAGGAATTAGGTTCACTCGACGATATGTTCCGCACAGCGGCGGATCATTTCGATGCCGCCGTCGACAGTGCTGTCGATAGTTTGAGCTCATTGATTGAGCCAATCATCATTCCGTATTGGGCGCACATATTGGCGGGACTATGATTGCAATGTATCTTCTTATTCTGACGCTCGGCTCTTTCATTCAATACTTCTCATCTGTCACACAGGCTTTTGCCAATGACCGCTCTCCGCGATCCGACTTTCTTTGTCCTCACCTGTACATTGCTAGGGTTGGTGGTGGGCAGCTTTCTCAACGTCGTAATCCTGCGTCTACCCAAAATAATGGAGCAGGCCTGGCATCGAGAGTGCTGTGATTTGCTCGAGCAACCCGCACCCGAAGTCACGGCAGTCAATCTCTCGCAGCCTGGATCCCATTGCCCTGGGTGCGGGACTGCAATAAAACCTTGGCACAACGTTCCCGTTGTCAGTTGGCTGCTCCTGCGCGCACGGTGCGTGAGCTGTGGCATAAACATCTCGGCGCGATACCCAGTTGTCGAACTCTCCACCGGCATCCTCTCCGGTCTGGCTGCCTGGCAGTTTGGTTTTGGTGCCGAGGCACTGAGTGCGCTGCTACTCATCTGGGCGTTGATCGCATTGACAGGTATCGACATAGACGCGCAGTTGCTGCCCGATAGTTTGACGCTACCACTTCTGTGGCTGGGTTTAGGCATCAATTTATTTGCTGTCTGGACACCTCTACCCTCTGCAGTGATCGGCGCCATGCTGGGTTACGGAATCCTGTGGAGCGTGTACTGGCTCTTCAAATTGACAACCGGCAAGGAAGGCATGGGCTACGGTGATTTCAAACTGCTCGGTGCACTGGGTGCCTGGTTTGGCTGGGAGGCGGTACCCCTGATGATCCTATTGTCGTCCTGCGTGGGCGCGATCCTAGGTATTGCGATTTTGCTTATCAAACGCCAGGGCCGCGACACGCCGATTCCCTTCGGCCCGTATCTTGCCGGCGCCGGGCTAATCATGTTGTTCGTTGGCGACACGTTGATGAACCAATATCTTAGTTGGGTACCGCTCTAACATGCTCCGGGTCGGGATAACAGGCGGCATAGGTAGCGGTAAAAGTGCCCTCACTGACTGGCTCTCTCAAAAAGGTATCGTGATCGTCGATGCCGATCTCGCCTCGCGCGTCATCGTCGCGCCAGGGCAACCGGCACTTGCGGAAATCGCCGACACCTTTGGTAGGGAGTACATACGGAGCAATGGCCAACTAAATCGCGGCGCCCTCCGAGAACTGGTTTTCACTGATTACAACAAGCGGCAGAAGCTCGAAGCCATTACCCATCCCCGCATTCAGGAAGAAATCTGGCGGCAGATGAGTACAGCGGATTCAGCTTATGTCGTGCTTAGCTCGCCACTTTTGTTAGAGAGTGGGCAGTCATCGATGGTGGATCTCAGCGTCGTGGTCGATGTCCCTGAGAGTACGCAACTAGAGCGGACTATGACGCGGGACAATAATGCGCGGAAACTGGTCAAGGGGATTATGGCTGCGCAGTTAGATCGCAACACACGTATCTCCCGCGCAGATATCGTTATCGATAACAGTGGCTCACTGGATGAGTTCTATCAGCGCGGCGAGGTGCTGCATCAGACCTTGCTGGCCCGTGCTAGCAAGCATTAACCTTCACAGAGCCGAGCTAGGATTGGCTTATTAGCAGCGGGGAAAGGCCAGGCACTGAGATCCTCTGGAAATTGCCAGGCCAGAGGCTGCTCCTCACGGCCCCGTGCCGATCCCTTCCAGCGCGTGACCCGATGTACGTCGAGTCGCACCTGTTTGTCACCATAGTCGTGTTCGAGGGCCATCAGTGGCTCGCTAGCTTCGATTTGAACGCCAAGCTCCTCTTTTAGCTCGCGACGCAGTGCATCCACCATAGACTCGTGTGCTTCCACTTTGCCCCCAGGGAACTCCCACAGCCCGCCCTGGTGTGAACCGGGGGCGCGCCGGGACACCAGCACGCGTCCATCGCTATCCGTCAAAACGCCCACTGCAACGACAACCGCCTGCATTTCAAGTGCGATATTCGGCGTTGATTTTTACGTAGTCGTAAGACAAATCTGTTGTCCAAATCACCGCCTGTTCGTCTCCGCGATTGAGCGCAACATCAACCACAAGATCAGTGGGACTCATAGCTTCTTGACCTCGAACTTCAGTATAGGAAGCTGCGCGCGCACCTTCCTCGACAATCAATACGCCATTTATGTGGATGGTGACAGCGTCGGTATCGAGACGATTCAGTCCGGCACGACCAACGGCTGCAAGAATTCTGCCCCAGTTGGGATCGGATGCAAACAGCGCGGTTTTAACCAGTGGCGAGTGGGCGATGGCCCGCGCCACAGTATCAGCTGCCTCATGCGTCTCACCACCCACGACACGTATCTCAATGAATTTACTGGCACCTTCACCATCACGCACGATGTCCTGCGCGAGTTCAATCATTAGCTTTGTCAGCGCATCGGAAAAGACTAAGCAGTCAGGTGAATTAGGCTGAATAGCAACATCGCTGCTCCCGGTTGCCGATAGTGTGACGGCGTCGTTGGTGGAGGTGTCTCCATCAACGGTAATGCGATTGAAGCTGGCGTCTGCTGCAGAGGCCAGCAAAGACTCGAGAAGCGGCTGTTCAATCATTACATCAGTGGCCACAAAGGCCAGCATCGTCGCCAAATCAGGGCAAATCATGCCCGCGCCTTTTGCTATTCCGGTGATACGGCACTGTTGACCACCCAGTTCTACGTCGACCGTGCGCAGTTTGGTGCGAGTGTCCGTGGTCAATATCGCACCCGCCGCTCGTTCCCAATTATCTTCACTCAGATCACCCAACGCATCGCCCAGCGCAGCGATTATTCGATCTGACGGCAATGGCTCGCCGATGACCCCTGTCGAAAAAGGCAGCACATCCCACACCGATACATTTGTGTGAGTCGCGACTGCATCACAACAAGCGATCGCTGCAGATCGACCCAGCTCACCCGTGCCGGCATTGGCGTTCCCAGTGTTAACCAACAAGTAGCGGGGCTGCCCCTGAGTCGCAGCGACATGCTCCGCAGCGAGATCGACGGGCGCTGCGCGGAACGCATTTTGTGTGAAGCACGCGGCCGTTCGGGTATCCGGGCTCAGTGATACCAGCAGCAGGTCGTCCTTACCCGCCGCCTTAATGCCAGCCTGCGCGATGCCCAGCTGTAAACCGGAGATCGCACTCACCTCGCCGCTCCACGTCCAATAGGACCACAGGGGCACTGAACACGGACGGATAAATAATCAGTTCGTCGAGACAAATTCAACCTAACGCGCCATGGCACTGCTTGTATTTTTTCCCGCTACCACAGGGACAGGGATCGTTGCGGCCCACTTTGGGTTGGGCCCTCGTAAAG
>MDTD01065179.1_pt1 | contig 12173 bp, 7 predicted proteins | sample 811221 | NCBI WGS metagenome assembly MDTD01 (sample SAMN05326646, study PRJNA326480) | marine metagenome | isolation source: seawater | place: Pacific Ocean: South West | collected 2011 | reverse complement strand
GTCATGCGGACCGAGATCGAAAAGGTTCGCGGAGTACAATGTGGAGAAATTCTTCGGCAATTGATGGAACGCGGAATGGTCCGAATTTCGGGGCGGGCCGATGAACTGGGACGTCCATTTCTCTACGGGACCACAAGAGACTTTTTAGAGGTCTTCGGCCTCCGCAGTCTTGACGAACTTCCGCGGGCGTCTATGCTGCGAGCACCTGGGGAAAATTCTGAACATGAACCACCTATTGAGGAGGGTAAAGCGGTGAGCGTGTGTGATGCGACAGACGTATCGAAACAATGGGACGCGGCGCAAGCGAGCGAGGAAATTCCAGTGGCGACCGTAGAGGAAGACTTCGAAGATGACCTCGAAGACGATGAGGACTATGAGGACGACGACTACGAGGACGACGACTACGAAGATGACGAAGAGTCAGAGGAAGATGACGGATTCAATGATGAAGAGTGGGAAGAAGTTGAAGACGAAGAAGAAGACGATGATGAAGAATGGGATGAAGATGAAGACACCTGGGATGACGATGAGGACTGGGACGAAGATGATTGATCGACAAATAAAGTCCGTCAGGTAGGGAGTAGTTGCCATGCTCGTGGTTATGCAACATCAGGCAACCGAGGAGGAGGTTGCGCAAGTCGTTACGACCGTAGAAAAAATGGGACTTAACGCGCATCCGATGCCCGGCCCTACGCGTACGGCAATCGGCATCACCGGTAATTCCTCGTCGGTCGACCCCCGCAGTCTGGAGGTTCTTCCGGGCGTGAGGGAACTCATTCGTGTGACACGGCCCTATAAATTGGCCAGTCGCGAGATGCATCCGGAGGACACGATTGTGGAGGTCGGATCAGCGCGTTTCGGCGCACCTTTCTTCACCGTGATAGCCGGTCCCTGCAGCGTAGAAAGCGAATCGAATGTGCTGCAAGTAGCGGAGTATCTGATGAGCCGTGGCGTGACCTTGCTGCGGGCCGGCGCATTCAAGCCGAGAACCAGCCCCTACAGTTTTCAAGGCATGGAGCAGGAGGGCTTAGCGATTCTGGAACGAGCTCGGGAAAAAACCGGGATCCGCATCGTGACCGAAGTCATGGATACTGAGCAGGTGGATGCCGTAGCGGCATCTGCCGACATCATTCAGATCGGCACGCGGAACATGCAAAACTTTTCGCTGCTGAAAAAAGTCGCAAGCTGCAATCGACCGGTGCTGCTGAAGCGAGGCATGTCGGCCACACTGGACGAATGGCTGATGGCGGCCGAATATTTGCTTGCAGGCGGCAATAAGAATGTGATCCTGTGCGAACGGGGAGTTCGGACCTTTACTGATCACACGCGAAACACTTTGGATCTGTCCGTGGTGCCTCCCGCAAAAGAGAACTCCCATCTCCCGATATTAATTGACCCCAGCCACGGAACAGGCCGTCGGAACTACGTATCGGCAATGGCCCGCGCCGGTCTCGCCGCTGGCGCTGATGGATTAATGGTCGAGGTCCACCCCGACCCGTCGACCGCGTTGAGTGATGGGGCACAAACGCTGGACTTTAATGAGTTCGATCGCTTATTGGAATCCCTGCGGTCCCTGGCCGAACCGCTAGGACGGAACATAGGTTAGCGCAGCAGCGGGTGCCGATGGCACTCGTAGAAAGGACCGTGCAATGTCTAGTTCTGCACCGGTTGCCGCCAAGCTGAAACAGCATCTCTCCGTGTTGTATGGTGATGCGACGACTGAGGTTTCCGCGCAAATAGAGCAGTTAATAGCGAATTATCAACCAGAAATTTCCGCACACCGGTCCGAGTCAAGATCACTGTGGGATGAATCGACTGTGGTCTTGATAACGTATGGAGATCAAATCCGCGATGAAGGAATTCCCGCACTTCGTAGTTTGCGAAATTTTCTAGTGCACCACCAACTCGATCAATCGATAAACACAGTTCATCTGCTTCCCATTTTTCCGTACTCCTCGGACGATGGATTCTCGGTCACCGATTATCGTGCAATCCGCAAACCGCTGGGAGATTGGCAAGACGTAAAACACCTAGGGCAAAAGTTTGATCTGGCACTAGATTTTGTGATCAATCATTGTTCTCGAGGGAGCAGCTGGTTCGCCGGATACCTCAATGGTGAACGGCCATTTGACGATTTTTTTATTGCGGTGGACCCCGATGTTGACCTCTCGAACGTTACTCGACCGCGAACATCACCGCTGCTAACCCCGGTTCAGACAAAGCAGGGTGAGCGGCATGTCTGGAGCACCTTTAGCAGCGATCAGATGGACCTCAACTTTGCTTCGCCTGCCCTGCTTTTGGAAATGCTCGAAATTTTTTTATTTTATATAAAAAACGGTGCAAAAATTATTCGACTCGATGCAATCGGTTTTCTCTGGAAAGAGATCGGCACAACGTGCATGCATCTACCGCAAACCCATGAAATCGTCAAATTGATGCGGAGCATCATTGACGTAATAGCCCCTGACACCATTCTGCTGACTGAAACTAATGTGCCGCATCAAGAAAACATCAGTTACTTTGGACAGGGCGATGAAGCGCGAGCCGTTTATCAGTTCAGCCTGGCTCCGCTGCTCCTGGATGCCTACTTGAGAAAGGATGCATCACTTTTGCAGAGTTGGCTCGGCGATCTTGATTACCCTGATGCGGGAATGACATTTTTCAACTTCACGGCGTCACACGATGGTATTGGAGTGCGGCCTCTTGAGGGGATCGTGCCGTCGGAGCGGATTGACGCGCTTGCACAACGTGTAATTGAGCTCGGAGGCAAGGTGAACTGGCGGGAAAATTCGGATGGCAGCCGTAGTCCATACGAGTTAAACATCACTTATTTTTCGGCCCTTGCAGATACGGACGAGCATTCCGATGAGTTGCATGTACGCAGGTTCCTTGCGTCCCAGGCCATTATGCTCTCGCTTCGCGGTATTCCCGGAATCTATTTCCACAGCCTCATTGGCTCTGAGAATGACCTGCGGGGATGCCTGCAGACCGGCGAGAACCGATCAATTAACCGACAGAAATTTTCTTCGTCGCAATTACGACAACGGCTCGCCGACAACAACACCAACCAGCGTGCCGTATTCGACGGCTATCGAAACATGCTCACTCTGCGCGTTCGTCAAAAGGCGTTTCATCCCGAGGCGACACAAAGAATGTTATCTATCTCTGATTCACGTCTACTTGCTTTTGAGCGAACAAGTTGTGACGGAGAACAGCGTGTGGTTGTGCTGGCAAACCTCAGTAACCAGCAGGTTATTCTTCCACTTCCAAACGGGCCTGGAGAGCGGCTTGATCTGTTGTCCGGTGAGAGAACACACGGATCGACCTGTACACTTGGTGCATATCAGGCCGCCTGGCTGGTGTAAGGGAGCCCTGCCTTGAAATCTGAAAGGTTTGCTGCATCCGATGCGAATGCAATCTGGCAAGCAGGAATCGAAGCGGTGCGTGCAGATCGACTGGTTAAAAAATCGCTCCGCCGTGAAGGCAACCATCTCTCCCTGGGCGATTGCTCGATTGACCTGAAACCATGCAAACGAATCGCGGTCGTGGGCGGGGGAAAGGGAGCGGCACACATGGCAACGGCCATCGAGTCGGTTCTGGGCAAAAAAATCGTCGACGAAAAGGTTTCTGGATGGGTGAACGTTCCTGCCGATTGTCTGACCGCGACACAAAAGGTGCAACTACACGCAGCACGACCAGGCGGCGTGAATGAGCCAACGGACGAAGGTGTGTTTGGAAGCAAAAAAATGCTGGCGCTAGTCCATGAATTGGAGCCCGCGGATATTTGCCTGACAGTTCTCACTGGAGGCGGCAGCGCGTTAATGCCGGCACCGCGTCCCCCGATCACACTGACTGAGTTACTTGCGGTCACGCGTTTGCTGATGCATCGGGGGGCAACGATCAACGAGCTCAACATGGTTCGCACCGCGCTTTCGGAGATCAAGGGCGGGGGTCTGGCACGTGCATGCGGTGCAGATACCCTCTGGAGTCTTATCGTATCGGATGTTGTCGGCGATCCGCTTCCTGTGATCGCATCGGGACCCACAATCATACCCGAGAGTGCGGCCTCGATATTGAGAGCGGCGCTAGAGTCATTGAATTTACTCGAACGGCTCGGAACCGAGCGTGTGCCACGACCGGTGATTGAATTTCTCAGACAGCAGACCACCATCGTCGACTGTCCGGCACATTCTCCAAAGTCCATCGTCAACCAAATTATCGGTAACAATGCAGTTGCACTTGCGGCCGCCTCAGAGAAAGCAAAACAGCTAAAATACAAAGTCATCTCACTCGGGAGCGATCATCAGGGGGAGGCCTCGGAAGAGGGACGAAAATTTGTGGAGCGTTGCTGCCAAATTCGACAGATGAATCCGGGAACCACCGACCGCTACTGTGTCCTGAGTGGTGGTGAACCGGTGGTCGCACTTGGACCGAATCCGGGAAAAGGGGGACGCAACCAGCAGTTCGTGCTGGCAGCAGTTGTAGAGATGGCGGCGTGCGCGGCCCACGGATTGACCATTCTCTCCGGGGGGACCGACGGTGAGGATGGACCAACCGACGCTGCAGGTGCCATTGCAGATACTGCTCTTCTTGCGCGGGCGAAGCACAAAAATCTAGACCCGGCGCAATTCCTGCAGCGGCATGACGCCTATTCTTTTTTTAACGCCTGTGACGGACTATTGCACACTGGGCCCACGCATACCAACGTCATGGATCTTCGTGTGGCGATCGTTGAGGTTACCAACTAACCTGTTTTTGCTAACGTACGCTCAGAGCAGTGGCCCCAGAAGTCTTGCCGCATTTTCTGTAAAACGGATTAACTTCGAGCGCGATTCCCAACTCTTCCGATGCAGCGGATGCGCATGCTGCACATAACCCTGCTGAAGCGCTCGAAGATTTTCTGTAAACACGGCATCGTAGATAGCAAGTGTTATTTCAAAGTTCAGGTGCAAGCTTCTCGGATCCAGATTAAGCGAACCGAACAGGCTGATGTGGCGATCAATCGTAATGGACTTGGTGTGGAGCAATCCGCCTTCGAATTCCATTACCCGGATTCCCGCATCGGAGAGATCTCCCTTAAATGCCTGGCTCGCAAAACGCACTAACACACTGTCGACCCGGGATGGCACAATAAGGGTGACCTCCACACCCCGTCGGGCCGCGGAGATGAGTGCCGTCAACAGTAACTCATCGGGAACAAAGTATGGAGTCGTTAGAATCAATTCCCGGCGTGCAGCATAGATCGCCATCAGCAAAATATCTTGGATGGCGTCGCTTCGGATGGCGGGCCCGGAGGGAATAACCTGGGTAATCCAATCGCCCGCCGGCGGCACGTGATGCACGTCACCCTGTTGTTGAAGGACCTCAACGCCCTCGGCAGCATCCAATTCCCAATCTTCAAGAAAGGTAATTGCCAGACCCTCCACGACCGGTCCTCGAACACGAACCATTGCATCAACCCATTGCCCGACACCTGCATCCTGTTTGAAATAGCGTGGATCGATCATATTCAAACTTCCGGTGTAGGCAATCTTGCCGTCAACCACCACAATTTTTCGATGCATTCTCAGATCAAACCTCACAAAAAGCATCCGCACGATGCCTGCTGGTAAAGCGGCCTGCAACATCACACCCGCATCGCGTAGCCGCTTCGCTTGATCGCTCTTCAGAAATTTTTTGCTTCCCACCGCATCTACAAGGATGCGGCAGATCACACCCCGCTGTTTTGCACGCAGCAGGGCCTCCACGACTTCATCTGCGCGGCCCCCATTGCTCCAGATATAGAACACCATGTGAACTGTGCGTTCTGCCGCATCAATATCTGCGATCATCGCATCAAAAACGGAGTTCCAATTATCAATCAGCTGTAAGTCATTATCTGGAACTGCAGGGATTCCGACGGCGGTCTCGGCAAGCCGCGCTAGAGGTTCGCTGGCTGCAGCTTGCTCGCTCCAGATCACGTTGTAGTGATCATGCTGATCTTTGATCCAGTCAACAAAAGGACCGTGGATACGCGTAGCCCATTCGGCTCGACGATTTCCCAATCGAAGTTCACCGAAGAGCAAATAGAGTATGGCGCCCAGAAAAGGAAACACCAGGACCACCGAAAGCCAGGCCATGGTAACGCCAACCGGGCGACGACGCATGATGACGCGAATCGATAACCCACCACGGATCAACAGGTCGACCACCAGCGCCAGGGCGGTAATCCAGGAGTAATGCTGGCTGATCATCTGTTGATTCTCCTGATCGTCAACATGATCTACCAGGGCTTTCCGCTTTTACGTGTGCCGCACAGGGCCACGTCAAGACCCAATGCAGCTGCCATCGCTGCCTTGGCATACATTGCCTTATCGGCATCGGCAGCGGTGCGACCGTAGGCAACCTGGATATGGTTGCTCTTATGTCGGGCCATCATCTGATCGCGCGTAACCCCGTAGGTCACCGCGTGCATGATCGGCCATTGCGATGTCGTTGCATTCCATCGTCGCTCTGTTTCTTCCAACGGCAGTTTAACAACTTTTGCTCGGCCGACATCCATCTTGAGGCGATCATTTTCAACAAACACGCGAGACCAAACGATTTCACCCGGTTTGGAAATACCTTTTATTGTGCCGCCCCCACTCGGGAAAAACATTGCCGGTTGCCTCTCACTAGTTGCACCTCTCCAGCCACCGGTGAAGTGTGCCGGGGGGACACTGCCACTAATCTCAAACACCCAGACGTAATCATCCACCGTGCCACTCTGGTCCCAATCGCCCCAACGCAAATCATGCAACGTGTTTTCAACCGGTTGACCAAGTGCGGAATGGACCCGATAGGTCATCAAACCATCAAGCCCGGCACATTCGTCGACCTCATTGAAATGGGGTAAAGGTTCCCCCGCATAGAGCACTCGCTTTCCATCGCGACTCTTCACAGGCGGTCTGTCCCGATTGTTGAGTGTTCCTTCGACAAGGTCGCTCGCCGGCATTAAATCTTTTAATCCTTGCTGATATTGAATTCCGATGGTGTGGCAGCCGAAATCGTCGGCAATCCGTACGGCCGCAATGTACATCCTGCATTGATCAAGAATCTGCTGATCGGTCAGATGATCTTTGTGACGCGGTCCGGTGAGAAAACGTATTCCCTTGCGATCCATCCAGCGACGTACCGCCAGGGCCTCGCTTTGACGCACCTGCGTTGACTCATAGTAGAGTGCTGATTGACTCAATCGTTCCTTGTACACACCTGTTTTGTTGAGCAGGTGATCGGGAATAATTGCATTGAACATTCCCATGCAGCCCTCGTCAAAAACCCCCATAATCGCCTTATTGCGGAGGAGATCTGCTGCCAGTTTCGCGCCCACCTTCTCAGAGCTAGCCGGAACTTTGACACGACTCAAAGATCGGACATGGGTCGTGCGATGGCGAAAAGATCCATTCTTAAGCCACCTTTTCAGCATTGTACAAAATTGTTTCTCCGAAAAATCCTCTGCCCAGAGGGTAGAGTATGCGACACCAGCCTTGGTGAGGGATCCGTTTAGATTGAGCATTCCCACCAGACCGGGCCATGTACCGGACCAGTTGGCAACCGTCAAAATTGGACCACGATGCGAGATGAGACCATGCAAGAGATGGTGCGAATATTGCCAAACCGCCTCTGCTACGACCAATTTGACATCGGGATCTATTTTTGAAAAAACGCGCATTCCCTCCTTTTGCGAATCAATAAATCCATGCTTTTCTTTTTTCTTGTAGGGATGCGCGCGAACCAGTTCATAGCCGGCTGCCTCGACGCTTTCAGCGAGGGCATGCTCCATCGCTTCTTGAGCAGCCCAACAATTCTGGTTGGCTGAGAGGCGTAAATCACCGTTGGCGACTAACCATACACGTTTCCGTTTGGTGGTCGCAGAAACCCGTTTTGTTGGATCACTGTAAGGAATCATGGATCGTTTCAACCTCTCTTCCGTTATGTTTTGAATTCAACTTCCGGGCCGCGAAGGCGTAGTGAAGCGTCGCAAGACGCGTTATGAGAATCGCTCGAAGTCATCCCACCAACTTCGGATTCAATTTGCGTGTCGCATCGGTTGGCTCAGCAAATACGCTACGACAGCATAAGTAGAGAATAACACAAATCGTATATCTGTAGCAGGGATAGCCACTGGTGCACGCCCGCCAATATCCATAGGAACTATTTGTGATCACCTCGCCGATGCGATCGGATCCGGATGTATGAAAAATTGAGACACCGCGGTAGAATACATTTCAAGGCGTGGATCGCATCGGTTCGATGAGCGGTCTTCGCGGGAAGCGAAACCCCGCAACCAGCAGATGCAGTGCGTTGAGTAACGGACTTGAAACGGTGGTTGCAATCAGAGAGAAGACGGGGAAAATAGCGTGCTTCATGATGACTCCACAACCACGGGCAGATGAAAAGGAATAACGTTTGATGCATTCACAATTGGTCGTACTCGGGGGTGGTCCCGGTGGTTATGCCGCCGCATTCATGGCGGCGGATCTTGGCTTCGAAGTCACCATCGTGGACCGAGAGGGGAAACTGGGTGGCGTCTGCCTTCTGCGAGGGTGTATCCCCTCCAAGGCGTTACTACATGTTGCCAAGGTGATCAGTGAAAGTCGGGAAATGACTGAGTGGGGAGTCACCCTGGGCACGCCTGAAATTAGCGTTGAAACCATGAGGGCTCGTAAAGAAAAAGTCATTCAAACTCTCACCGGCGGTCTCGCGCAACTTGCAAAAAAACGAAAGGTACGCGTCATTCAGGCGGATGGGGAATTTGAAAATTCCGACTCGCTGCGACTCAGCGGTGGCGATCCCTCCACCTATGCAGAAGGGAATGTGCTGTCGTTCGACCGCGTCATTCTGGCAACTGGTTCGTCTCCCGCCATGCCGGCAGTATTCCGGATCGACAATCCACGCGTCATGGATTCAACGGCTGCATTAGCCTTAACGGATATCCCCGACAAGTTACTGGTGGTCGGCGGTGGTTACATCGGCTTGGAACTGGGAACCGTTTACTCTGAGCTCGGCACAAAGGTCTCGGTGGTTGAATTAACAGACCAATTGTTAATGGGTGCCGATCGCGACCTTGTAAAACCACTCCATAAACGACTTGAGAAATCCTTTGAAAACATTTATCTCCGCACAGAAGTCACGGCACTGATCGACCTTGGAGACCAGATTGAGGTCGTCATGGCGGGTGAGTTGGCAGCAACAGAAAAATTTGATCGCGTACTGGTCTCGGTGGGGCGCAGACCAAACAGCCGTAAACTGGGGCTCGAAAATACTGGAGTGCAGATCGATGATCGGGGTTTTGTCGTTACTGATCTGAGGCAACAAACTGCGGATCCCAAAATAATGGCGATCGGCGATGTTGCGGGAGAGCCCATGTTGGCCCATAAAGCTGCCCATCAAGGCAAGGTAGCAATCGAAGCGATGGCCGGCGAGCCGGCTGAATTTGACAAACTGGCCATTCCGGCTGTCGTTTTCACGGATCCCGAAATTGCTTGGGCGGGATTAACCGAAGATCAAGCCCGACAGGAGGGCATCGCGTATGAGGTTGCCCAATATCCATGGGCGGCGAGTGGAAGAGCGCAAGCGGTCGGGGCAACGTCAGGCATGACCAAACTTCTCTTCGAACCAGGATCTGAGCGCCTGCTCGGTGTCGGTTTGGTAGGCAGTAACGCGGGTGAGTTAATCGCCGAGGGTGTTGTAGCAATCGAAATGGGAGTGACCGCTCGTGACTTGGCCGAGTCGATTCATCCCCACCCCACGCTCAGTGAAACGTTAGGCTTTGCGGCCGAGGTTCAATTGGGACTGGCAACTGAAGTCTATCGACCCAAGAGAAAACCTGTCAGTTAAAGGGATTTGACGGGGATGAAAACCGTTTAGACGGCCGAAAACTGCCCCGAGATCCGATAAACCTCTCTTGTCGTCGCGCAATAACTTGGGGAAAATAAGTGAGTTAACGGTTTTTCGTTAGGCAGGGATTGGTCTCAACTCAACAGGGGACGAGATGAAGTGATGACTCGCCTGAGAGAAAGATTGTTTCGGCAGGTAAAGCCGTCGGGCACAGGAAAATGAAATGCGGATTGGCTGATCCGTGAAATCTTGCAATCGGCGGCAATGACAATGCCCCGTTTGCTGCAGCACGACACCCGGGATTTAAAGCAATGGCCACGGATGTAAAAACTTCAAATAGCGGACAAGACGTTGATCCTTCGGAAACAGCCGAATGGCTCGAGTCGCTGCGTTACGTACTCGAGCAAAAAGGCCCCGAGAGGGTTCGGTATTTGCTCAGCATGCTTGAGGATCAGGCGCTCCGGGAAGGCGTTGACCTTCCATTTACAGCCAACACTCCGTACGTGAACTCGATTCCGATTGATAAGCAACCGGTTTATCCGGGAAACCGCGAAATCGAGCGTCGCATCAAGAGTATTATTCGTTGGAATGCCATGGCGATGGTCACGCGGGCCAACCAGGTATCACCCGGGATCGGCGGACACATTTCGACGTTCGCCTCAAGTGCGACACTCTACGAAGTCGCATTGAATCATTTTTTACGTGGTGACTACGGGGATTTTCGTGGTGATCGAGTTTATTTTCAGGGGCACGCGTCCCCGGGCATTTATGCACGAGCTTTTCTTGAGGGTAGGTTGTCAGAGGAAAATTTGGTTAATTTTCGTCGAGAGCTGCGAGATGTGTCGGGACTGTCTTCATATCCGCATCCGTGGTTGATGCCCAACTTCTGGGAATATCCGACCGTGTCGATGGGACTTGCACCAATCATGGCCATCTATCAAGCACGGTTCAACCAGTACCTCCGCGACCGCGATATTAAAGATACGACCGAAAATCGGGTCTGGGCGTTCTTGGGTGATGGGGAATGTGACGAACCGGAGACGCTAGGTGCAATCGGACTTGCGGCGAGGGAAAAGCTCGACAACCTCACCTTTGTAATCAACTGCAATCTGCAGCGACTCGACGGTCCGGTGCGCGGCAACAGCAAAATTATTCAAGAACTCGAGGCAGTTTTCCGGGGTGCCGGCTGGAACGTCATTAAAGTGTTGTGGGGAGATGACTGGGACCTTCTTTTTGAAAAAGATAATAATGGCTTGCTGGCAAAGCGGATGATGGAAGTGGTGGATGGAGAATATCAGAAGTATAAGGTTGCCGGTGGCGCTTACATCCGGGAACACTTTTTCGGCAAGTACCCTGAATTGCTTGAGATGGTTAAAAATTATTCGGACGAGCGCCTGGTCAAACTGCGAAGGGGTGGCCACGACCCGGAAAAAGTCTACGCAGCCTATAAGGCCGCCGTCGAGTTCCGCGGGAAGCCCACCGTTATCCTGGCAAAAACAATTAAAGGTTACGGGCTGGGCGAGGCGGGAGAGGGTCGGAACATTTCGCACAATCAGAAAAAGCTCAATGAAGAGGAATTACGGGAATTCCGGAGTCGTTTTGGTATCCCCATCTCCGACGATGAGGTTTCCAACGCACCCTTTTATAAGCCGGCCGAAGATAGCCCCGAAATGCAGTATCTCCGCGAACGGCGTGAGGCCCTGGGCGGTTACCTGCCATCACGTAGCCAAAAGCGGGTGACTCTTGAAACGCCTACTCTTACGGGGTACGAGGAATTTCTGGGGGGCAGCAAAGGTAAGCCAATGAGCACCACAATGGCATTTGTGCGGCTCTTAAGCAAATTGCTCCGGGAGGAACAAGTCGGTAAGCGGATTGTCCCTATTGTTCCCGACGAGTCTCGCACCTTCGGCATGGAAGGGCTCTTTCGGCAATGCGGCATCTATGCCCACTCGGGACAACTTTACGAACCGGTCGATTCCGAGCAATTGCTCTATTACAAGGAGGCAAAGGACGGGCAAATTCTGGAGGAGGGCATTACGGAGGCGGGCAGCATGGCATCCTTCATTGCTGCCGGGACCTCTTATTCTGCACTCGGCGAACCGATGATTCCATTCTTTATCTATTATTCAATGTTCGGTTTTCAGCGGATCGGCGACCTCATCTGGTGTGCTGCGGATGCACGGGCACGCGGATTCATGATTGGTGGAACCGCGGGCAGAACAACGCTCAATGGTGAAGGCCTTCAGCATCAGGATGGTCATAGTTTACTCAACGCAATCGCATTTCCGATAGTACGCTCCTACGATCCGGCATAC
>MDTD01027985.1_pt1 | contig 12173 bp, 11 predicted proteins | sample 811221 | NCBI WGS metagenome assembly MDTD01 (sample SAMN05326646, study PRJNA326480) | marine metagenome | isolation source: seawater | place: Pacific Ocean: South West | collected 2011 | reverse complement strand
TTTCTGGTGTTGGTGAAGGAGCTAAAGAAAAGAAGACTTTTGCTGATATTGACAAGATTATTACTGCATCCAATAATTTTTATAATGACAAAGTTTCATTGGAAGGTCGTGGACGTTTTCCAGGTCAAGCTAGGTTCGATGAAAGTGTTCCTGTAGATGTACATAATTACAGTCTTGATGACGGTCAATTTTATGCCGAGAATGTAGTTCGGAATATGTTAGCAATTGGGGTGACAGATTTTAGCTCTTACAGCTTTTACGAGTTTCAACCTAGTTGGGCTTCAGTTTTTGGCACAACTACTCCCAGCTCCAGGGGAAGATTGATGATACCAGCAGATCACCAAATTAATTTAGGTGAGGATATTCCAAGCATGTCAGCCTACGAAGAAGATCCTGCTTTTGTAATGGCAAATACTTTTGGGTACGGGGCAATTGATTATTTAACTTTATTCGGTGGAAACCCAATCAGTAGTCCATTTCAGGATGGGAGCTATATTTATCTCGTTATTCCAGGAAGTGGTTCGGGGCAGTTTGCACAGCCACCAATTCTTTATATAGCCGACCTTGAAAGTCCTAAGGATTTCTGGAGAAAATTACAACCTTAATCATAAATAATTACCAAATAGCACAAAAACCACAAACCAAAGAAAAAATAAATAAATATCAAAATGGAGACAAAAATGAAAAATAACAAAGGATTTACGCTCATAGAATTAATCATGGTAACGATAATTCTAGGTATACTTGCTGCAGTCGCTATCCCTAGATATACAGCATCAGTCACAGCCGCAGAAGAGGCTGCTGAGAACGCAGTAATAACTGGTGTACAAGCAGGTTTAGAGAATTATGCAACAGAAAAGCTAATGTCTGAAGGACGTAGAATATATCCAGAAAATCCATGGGACGCTTTAGCAACTGCACCATCTGGCAAAACAGCTGACGATTCAGATGCTGACGCAGATGGAGAATGGACTTTTAATTCTGCATCAACTGGAACTTTTACCGTGAATGGTGTTTCACACACTGCAACTGGAAGTATTACTCATCAAAGAGGAGATAATACTAGATGGAGATGGTTGTATAGCGAAGGCACTCGCACAGGTGATGCGGCTGTAGTTGGAGCTTTAGAATCCAGCCCAACCCAGATTAACTAATTAGTTTAATCTAAATATTAATCAAATAAAAAGGCTCCAGTGCTCTGGAGCCTTTTTAAATTCCGGTCTAATTATTAAAAATTTTAACCAATATGTTAAGACTATTAAAAAACAAGAAAGGTTTCACAATGATGGAGTTTGTGGTAACTATAGCCCTTATTGGTACCCTGATAAGTGTTGCCCTCCCATCCTATCATTCGACTAACTTGTTAGTTAGAGAAAAAACTTCCATCGCGAGTATGAATTTAATTCGAGAAACATTCTTTCAATACTTTTACAGGATGCATTTAAAGGGCGATCCGCACTTTCCTCCCACACCAACAAACAGTGATACTTTAATGACTGATTTATGGGGTAGTAGTCCTATAGATGAGAATAATTTATTTATTACTCCAGCCGATCTATTTTCTGATGGTAAAGTTCCGACTAATGCAAATAACAATCCCTTTAAATACAAAACATGGCAAGAAATAAATCAATTAACAGGTGAAGTTCGATATTACATTCAAATAACCGATAGTGATAGCGCAAGTGCGGCATATGGAAAAAGCTTTACCCATTCAATATAAATCAGTATTATTTTTGGTCGAAAAGAGAAGCGACCATGTTATTAAAAAAAATAGATAAATCGAAAAATAAAGGTTTTACACTAGTTGAGTTGATTATAATTGTAGTTTTTATAGGGATTTTCACAGCAATTGCTTTCACGAGGACTCAATCTGGTTTAAACATCATTCAAGAACAAGTTGCTATTGATCAGATTACAAATGATATTGATCTTGCGCGTTCAATGGCTTTTGCAAATCATGATACAATAACAATTCAATTTTCCGTAACTAATGGAAAATTTGATGAGTCATACAGTGTATATAAAGGTCCGAATTCAAATAGAATATTGATATCAGATTTCCCTAATAGCGATGGAGGCATTATTTCTTTTGATAATTACAGAATGAGAGGCGTTGAAATTACCTCAGTTAACTTGAATACTAATTATGAATTGCAATTCATTCCGCTAGGAGACTGTGATTTAACATCAGAAGGATCTATTACATTAAATTCAAAAACAATTTACATTGAACCACTCACCGGTAAATGGACGATTAACTAGTAATGAAAAGCTCATATAAATCTGGTTTTACATTGGTAGAGGTTTTAGTATCAATTTTACTAACAGGATTGGCTTTTATGTTATTTCTGCAGGCTTTGAATACAGGTAAAAATGTAAGAGTTAAATCAGAATTAAGAACTCGTCAAAGTGCTCTTTTAAATAGTATCGAAAATTTAATTCGAGCTAGAAGATTTGATGAAAATAATTTAGCTCCTTGGACCAGCGCAGTATTTTTAGGAGTGGATAGTAATGAAACTTCTATTAATCAATTTGATGATGTAGATGATTTTAATAATTATAGTACAGCTTCAATTTCAGATTATCCAGGCTTTAGTTATGATGTGAAAGTTTTTTACAGTGAACCCGAGATTTCGACTGGTGTGAATGCAGGGAAACATCTTTTTACTTATAGCGAGAATAAAACAAATTATAAAAGTATCGCTATATCAGTAGCACATTTAACACTCACTACATTAAACGATACTTTAATAATAACACCAAAACCATAAAATAATGAAAAAGTCTTTAAAGGGTTTTACCTTAGTTGAAATGCTAATTGTAATTGTTGCAGTTGGTATTATTGGTTCAATGACAGCAAGGCTTTTAATTCAAGGATCAGATATTTTTGTTGGTGAAACAAACCGTCAAAGTTTTATGAGTGAGGTTCGGTTTGCATTTTGGCGAATAATGAGAGAATCTCATGGACAGGTTTCTAAAAATCAGTTTTTTTCTTCAACCTCCAAAGATCTGTACCTAAAACATTCTAATGGTAATGATAAGCAAATTGAAATTGATTCTTTTAATAATATTACATTGGATCAAGATGGGAACAAAAGGATGCTCACTAATTATTACTCTCCTTTATCAGAGGGTGTCACTTATTATGATTCTAATTTTGAAATAATTAACCAATCTGAAGGTGGCTTAACTGAGGCGCAAGCTAAAGAAATTAAACTTATCAAAGTTAATATAAACTTTTATTATAATCAGGATACAACCGCTCTTTCATCTTACATTTATCCACCAAATTTTGATTATGGTGAAAAAAGCGGATTTCATGACTGATGGATTTTTACTTTAAAAATAGGTACTCTGAGTCTGGAATGATACTTTTATCAACCACAATGGGTGTTTTTATTATTTTATCTATTTTTGCATTTTATTTAGCTCGTTTTTCAGTTACCGAGAACAAATCAAGTAGTAATTATATACTGGATATAAAAGCTCGAAGTTTGGCTTTAAGTGGATTAAACCATAGTTTTGAATTATTTAAAAAGAAAAGAAGTTTCTCACCTTTAGAAGGTAAAATAAATAATGGAGATTATATAGTTTCAATTATTGCTTCAAAAGATGAATTAAACAATGATTTAAGCAGGTCGCATTATATGACTTTTCGGAGTACTTCTAAAATTGAAGATGTAGAGAGAAAGGTTAGACTAGTTGCATCAACTTTGCCGGAAGCTTTCTGCTTTGCTTTTTATGGATTTAATAGCAATGAAAATACACTTTCTACTGCAAGCCTTGGAACGATAGAAGGTGATGTTTTTTATAATGGAGATATTTATCAAAATAATGGTTCAGATAGTGGAACTAACTATTCAAGTACTGGGAATGGAGGTATAATTATACCTAATCAACCCAGTTTCCCAGCTTTTGATGATACATATTTCAATAATCTATTAGTGGAAGCAACCAATTTAAACAATGGGAATAGTGCTTTACGGCTAGAAAGCCAGCATATATATATACCTAATCATAATGACATCAATCTTGGAATTCATAGTACTCGTACAATTGAACTTTGGTTTAAAGTCGAAAACAAAGCTCTTGGAACGAATCAAACATTATATGAGGAGGGTGGATCGACTCGGGGTTTAAATATCTACATTAATTCAGATGGGAAACTTTACGGAGGTGGATGGAATAGAAATGAAAGTCAATGGATGGGTGACTGGATTAATACAACTTCAACCGCCATCATAAATGATCAATGGCATCATGTTGCTTTAACCTTGTCTGGAGGGAGTTCAGTTCAATCAAATGTTTTAGCATTGTATTTAGACGGCTCAATAGTTGCCTCACCCAGACAAGGATCCCAACTTTGGCAACATGGAGCTGATATAAATGTTGGTCGCAATGGGAGTACTCGATTTAAAGAAGGATATGATGGAAGTGATGGGGAATATTTTATAGGCTCTATTGATGAGTTTAGAATTTGGAATGTAGAAAGATCATCCCAAGAAATTAATGATTATAAAAACTCTTCTTTGGCGGGGACAGAAACAGGGCTTACTACATATTATGACTTTGAAAATGAGGACGCTAACGATAAACAAGTCGTAGATTCGAAAAATAATGGCACCATATATGGATCAATTAGTAGTGATTCTTGGGTGTCTGGCCCTCCATTGAGCAAAGAATTCAATTCAGTAAGCATTGATTTAACAACTTATCAAGATAGTACTCTTTTTGTGAATGGGGACTTGCTTGTAACTAATTCGACTATAATTGGACCAGGTAAAATAGTAGTTAATGGAAATATGACAGTCAATTCAAGTAATTCAACTCGAAATTCAGGAAGCAATAATAATTTTCTTTATTTTATATGTCAAAATCAACTTTCAATAATAGATTCTGATACGATTGGAAATAGTTTAAACAACTATGTTATCGCTTACTCAAAAGGGGATATTCTAATCAATAATACGAATGTTTTTCATGGATTAATCATTTCAAAAGGAAGCGAATTTGAAATTGAGAATAGTAATATTTTTGGCGCTTTATATAATGAATCTCCTGTACTTGATTTTAAATCAAATGTAACGATAAAAGGTTCAGTTGTATCTAAATATGGTGTCAATATTTTGTATGAATCAGTATCAATAATTAAAGATAATTTGCCTCTATTTGAAGGACAAAGTATTGGATTAGATCCCTTTATCATACCGGAGTCTTATTTAGAGTATTGAAAATTGCGTAGTATCAGTCTTATTTTTTTCCCATTTTTAGTTTAAATTTGTCATATAATTAGAGGTAGTACTGCGTCTAATTTTTTAGTTAATTATAAAATATTAGATGTGAAAAAAAGAAAGAGGTGAAGTTTTGGAAATTTTTCTAGTAACTATTTTTATAGTTGGTATTATTTCAGCGGTTTTTGGTGTTTTATTAATCTTTGCTCCTGATGTAATCTTGAGAGTAGAGGAAAAGGCAAATATATTATACATGACAGATACTGCTTTTCTAAAAAATCGGATACCACTTGGAATTGTAATGTTAGGTATTTCGGCTTTTTTGTCATATACATATTCAATAATAACAATTAATGAGATCACTTTTTTATTGATAGCAATTGTAGCAGGTATCTTTGGAATATTATTACTTGTATCTCCTAACACTATATTGATCATGGAAAGACAAGCAAATAAAATTTATATGACAGATACCTTTTTCTTTGAAAATCGTATTGTTATAGGGATTGCACTTTTATTGGCTTCAGGATTTATGATAAAAACGTATTTATCTTTTTCTTAACTGTTTAATTTTGGGAGTTTTCATTGAATCTATTTGATTCAATCGGATTAAAGTCTGACCCATTTTCAACATCACCCAATGTTGAATTGTTCTACCCTGCTGCTCATCACAGACAATGTTTAGAGGGTTTAGAGCTAGCAATCAGAATGCGTAGAGGTCTATCAGTTGTAAGAGGTGGAATTGGAGTTGGTAAAACAACTGTAAGTAGAAAACTGATACAAAACTTTAAAAAGGAATCGGATGACTTTGATTTTTATTTAATCTTGGATCCGAAGTTTGAATCTGAAATTATATTATTACAACATATAATAGAACTGTTTGGAGTAGACGAAAAAGGTGACTCTGTTCAGGCATGTCGAAATATCATTGAAAATTATTTGTTAAAAGTTGGAGTGGAACAAGGAAAGGTATTGGTTCTAATCATAGATGAGGGGCAAAACCTTCCAGGGGAAATGTTGGATGTATTTAGAACATTACTAAATTTTGAGACAGATGACTTCAAACTTTTACAATTAATTATTTTTGGTCAACCTGAAATGGGAAATATGATCCATAAATACCCAAATTTTGAAGATAGAATATCTTTTGACTTTGAGATAGGACCAACATCTATCGATGATATGAGAGGCATGATAGATCATAGAATTGTTGTTTGTGGGGGAAATGAAGGAGATTGGTTTACAGATGATGCACTAAAAAAGATTCATAAAAATACTCAAGGGTATCCAAGGAAAGTGACACAACTATGTCATCAAGCATTGCTCACTATGATGAGTGAAGGCAAAACAGAAATTACCGAATCTATTGTCGAGAAAGTTATTTCTGGTACAAGCAATAGCACAGGCTTATTAAAGCAAAAAAAGAAAAATTATAATGAGATTGCGGTTAATAAACTATTAGATGTTTTAAAAAAAGATAACCCCAATGACAACAAGCAAGAAGTTGAGACAGAAGACCTTGATGATGATTGGATAGGAGGTGCTTCCGATGAAGCACAAGTAAAATCTGACCAAAGAGTAATTTCATCCGATAGAACAACCGTTGACATACCTGAGGATTCTAAAACTGAGGAATTGTCAAATCAAATATCTAAAGCGAGCCTATTGGAAGATCGAAATTCGGATACAATTCAGAAGAAGCCTTTAAAATCATCTTTCATACAAGAGTTAATTCCAAAAGGTGCTGCTTTAAAATCTAAGCCAATTAGTGATCTTTTTGTTGAAGAAGAGTCAAGAACGTCGTCAAAAGGTGTGATAGATCTGCCCACCGAAACACCAAAAAAAGGAGAAATTAATAAAAGCAGTCAGCCTGTTAACTCAGAAAATAGACACCACAAGGAGGAAAGAATTAAAAATCCTGGTTTAAATCCTGTTTTTCAATCAGTTGCTGAAAAAATGCAGATCGATAAAATTGCTATTGGTATTGGTATTGATCGAGGGGTATTTACTGCTGTCTTAGTTCAAAATTTAAAAGGCGTAAAAACCCTTTTGGCTCACCACATACAATATGCGAAGGATAAAAATTTAAGTTGTGAAAAGAACCCTGATGATTTTATAAGGGAGTGCAAAGGTCTTTTGAAAGGTTTAATAGATAACTTTTCTGAAAGGGCTGATTTATATAAATCCGCATTAAAGTTAACCAAAAAAAGTAAATCGATTTATGTTACTATCAATGATGAGAATATGCTAATGAGCTTGGTGAACATAGTAAAAGAAAATAAAAAAGATAAAGATCAAATAATTTCATGGAACATAAGGAAAAAATATCCTCAATTTGAAAAAGATCTAATCATCAACAAGAGTAGGGGAGTTGGTGAAAAGTTTAATATTGGAGTTGCACGAAAAAGTTACATAGAAGACATAAATAATCAGTTTAGCATCCTAGAATGGGAGATTCGAAGATGGAATCCAAATACACAGTCGTTATTTAATGCTTTCTGTTGGAATTATCCAGAGAAAGTAAATAAAACGATCTTATTGATCAACATAGGTGAAAAAAACAGCACAATTATTGGTATTCAAAATTCGGGAATTCAAGTAATAAACGAATTACGGATCGGAGTACAAAATCTAAATGACGCATTAATGGATCAAGGTCTATCAGAAAATGAATGGAATAACAGATCAAAATTTCAAGTACCCAGATCTTTTATTTTAGCAGTTGGAAAGAAGGTAAAGGCCGGGGAATACGATAATATATTTACCCCTGTTTTTGAAAACTGGCAGCAAGATATAAATAGATCAATAAATGGTTTGAGAAAAGAGATGTCAATAAATAATGAAACTTTGATATACTTGGCAGGTTCAGCGACAACTATTTTGTATTTAGATGATTTCTTTGAAGGGTTATTAAATTATAAGACTGACTATTTTAATACAGTTCGCAATATCGCCTTCTCCCCAAACTATGACAATAAAGACCAAGTCCAATTAAATTCTACTCCATTTTCATCAGCTGTTGGGTCTGTAATTAATAATCCTAAAGCGGTTGATATTATGCCACCTGCTTTGAAACAGAACGAGTTCTTTCGTATGCTCAATAGATCGGTCGCATTAATAGCAATATTTCTGTTGCTTTATTTAACAACATTAACCATTAAAACTAAAATCAACAAGGATTTAATACAATTAGAAATAGAGCCTATAAAGGCTCAAAACGAGACTATGTTTTCAGTTAAAGGTCAATATGATAGCCTAGTCACAAATACCGATAACATAAAAGTACAGCTCCAAGCATTAAATTATGATACTGAATATTTTAATAGAATACTTGTTATATCTAGATTTTTAAGTTTCAATACACCTAAAGAAGTCAATATAGATGAAATTAATTTTAGCATTGGTTGGACCCAAACTATCCTAAAAAGACAAGGACGAGCCAATCGATCCATGGTAGAAAAATCAGATGAAGGTGTAAGAATTTTAAAATTAGTAGGTAATGTGAAAGCAAACGCTGCCATTATAGATAGACACTTTGAAGGCTATATCACGTCTTTAGAAAGTTCAGGCCTTTTTCAACTTGTTGAAGTAATAGATGAGCAAACTCCAGTGCGTGAGAGCGATAAAATAGAATTTACTTTAAAATGTATAATTTGAATGGATAAGATTTTAAAAAATCAAAAATATATATTTATCTTTTTATCATCCTCAATCTTTGTTGTCCTTTTAGGCTGGTATCAACTTTACTTTAAATCATTAACCTTAGATTATAAGAGCCTATCTAAACAAAAAACTAGCATACAATCCGAACTTAATTTAAATAAAAGATTAAGCAACAAAATTGTAGACTTAAATGCTAATTGGGAGGCTCTTAATACGGACTTTGAAAGCTTAATTGGTAAAATACCAAAGAAATCATCCTTAGATAGAATATCAACTGACCTGTTTAATCTTATTAAATTAAATGGACTAAAGATTAAAGATTTTACGCCCTCTAGCAGATCTATTGATTCTAAAAACATTGTTAAACCTCTTACGGGAGAGGAAATTATTATTGAGAAAATTCCGATTGATATTACTGTTACAGGTTCATTTCTTGATTTTGGGAAGTTATTAGATTCTATGTTAGATAAATATTATCAAATTACTACATCTGATATAAATATAACCAAAGAAGAAGGCGGTCTTAATCAAAGAATAAAATTTATCTCATATGTATATTTATATGAAACAACTTTTATACCTGAAAAAAAAAAGGAAAGGGTGCTAAGAGATATTCCTCAGAAAATTAAAGTAGAAATACAAGAACCCAAAAAAGCAAATAGACCAATTGGCGCTCCCGATGATATTCCAGATTGGATGTTTGAACCTATAACTGAAAGTGTGGATACTGAAACGAAAAGAATCAATAAAACTCTACCAAATTCAAAAGAGCCAATTGAAAGTTCGATAAGTCAAAGCGAGCTAAAGTCTTTTGAACAAGAATCTATCAGTAATGTTTACCATAAAATGGTAGTCACTGATGTAAAAATTTGTAAAGAAGTAAAAAATAATAGTCCATTATATACCGGTACTCGATTCTCAACTGATATTGGTCGAATTCATTGCTATTCCTCAATAAATAATAATTCAGGGAAATCAAATATAATTTATCATATCTGGTATATGAATGGTACTTTAGTTGCTAAGGTTAGAATTCGAGTTGCAAAGGGAGAAGGAGTTGCCTCTTTCTCAAATAGAGATATAAATTCAAATGATAAAGGAAAATGGAAAGTAGAAATTACAGATAGCGATAAAAAGATTTTAGATACTATTATTTTTGAGTTAGTTTAGAGCCCTTATGACAACTAGATTAAAGATTTTATCCGTAGGACTTTGCCTTTCAATCATCTATTCAGTATATGATTGGTATGATAGGAATAGTACAGAAAAGTCTAATCAAGTGGTTGTGAAGAAGAAAAATACAAGAAAAAGGACTGCAAAAGCTGGTCGGAATCGAGCTAAAAATCGAGCTATTCAGGAGTCCAAAAAAGTAGAACAGGCTAAAATGAGTCAAAAATTTGCTCAGGCACCCTTGACAAACTTATCCGATGAAATTTCTCAGTTGAGTGGGTGGTCTAGAAACCCATTCATTAGTATGGCTGAGCCAATTAGGATTAAATCTAAGTCTATAGCCCAAAAGACTGTAACAGATAGCTTTCCAAAAATGATTACTCCAGAAATAACCTTTCAGGAAGAGGAATTAATGGGTGTAGAAAGTTTAAATATTGAAACTGTTGCAAGTGTTGGTGAAAAGGTATTTGTTATAATAAATGGACAAAGGTTAAGGGAAGGCGATTTAATTAATAACTTGCTCATTGAATCAATTGATAATCAAAAAATAACTTTCAAAATGGGTAACACCACGATAATCAAAGATGTCGGTTCATAGAAATATTTATCTTTTAATTTGCTTTTTAATCTTTAATTTTATTTTCGGTCAAATCCTCCAGTCATCTAAACCTTTCGATAAAGAAGGAGTAGAATTTGATCTAAAACAGAAAATGTCAATCAGCATGACCGATTCAGATATAAAAAGTGTTTTGATGCTGATAGGTGAATTAACCAATATAAATGTCGTTGTTAGTCCAGATGTAAGAGATACAATAACAGCCAATTTAGAAAATGTTACTGTTAAAGCTGCTCTAGACGTAATATTAAAACCAAACGGATATTCTTACACCTTTTACGAAAATATTATAATCGTCCAGCAGGGTGATGATGCAAAACTTGTTGGTGATTTAAAAAGTGTTATTATAAAATTAAAATATATAAACGCAGATGATTTAAACACTCCAATGAAGAGAATTTTAACTCCAGAGGGTAGTATTGAAGCGTTCACGCCTGTTGTAACACCTGGAGGCGGTAGAGGAAGCGGAGGAAGGGGAGCTTCAAACGTTGTAATTGTCACTGAGGTTGAAGAAAATCTAAATCGAGTTCTTGATCTAATTAACCAATTAGATAAATCAATACCAAATATCAATATAGCTGTAAGGTTCATTGAAACTAATATGGATACAAGCAGGGGACACGGAATTGATTGGACTAGTACTCCCGCGATTCAGGTTGGTGGTTCATTAAGCGATAGTCTATCAATACCGGTTAATGTTTCAAATGTCACCATAGCAACCTTAAAGCCAATGCAATTGTTATCTGCATTAAAAATCATGCAGGCAAGAGGTAAATCAAAATTATTATCTAGCCCATCGGTGACAACGCTTGATAATCATGAGGCTAACACCTCTACTACTACAACCGTTTATGTTTCTGGTCAAAGAAGCGATTCGAATATTGAAGACAGTGACAATGAAAACCTTGGTTTCTTCGGAAATGTTAACACCTACAATGTTACTGAAAAAAATATTGGAATTGAGCTGAGAGTAACTCCAAGAATAAATGAAAAAACAAAAATAACTCTTTTAGTTGATGCGACGGTTGAAGCTTTATTGTCTGCTGCTGAGATTAATACTGATAAACCAAGATCAACAAACAGGACGGTAAGAACGCAAGTTACTGTGAGTGATGGAGATACCGTGATTATTGGCGGATTAATCGCTGAAAATATTTTAGAAAATAAAAAGTTTGTGCCTGTTTTAAGCGACCTACCATTCATAGGAAAAATGTTTCAATCTACTCAGCTGACTAAAGAACAAAGAGAACTTTTAATTTTTATCACACCAAATGTAGTCGGGTAATTAAATATGAAAAAGAACTTGCCATACATATTTATCTCATTTACAGTTGTAATAGTTGTTCTTATTTCTTCTTTTTTTGATCTTTATGATAATCTTGAACATAATTTGCTTGATAGAAGATTCAAAAGTAGAGGCATGATGCAAACTAGAGATGATATCGCAACAGCTGATATCGATGTTAGAGCCCTTCAAACGGAAGGGAAAT
>MDTD01144950.1_pt1 | contig 12174 bp, 14 predicted proteins | sample 811221 | NCBI WGS metagenome assembly MDTD01 (sample SAMN05326646, study PRJNA326480) | marine metagenome | isolation source: seawater | place: Pacific Ocean: South West | collected 2011 | reverse complement strand
TAGTTTAGAGACTGTTGTTATTCTAAATTCCATATTAGGATTTATACCTAAGGAATCTAAAAAAATATCAGATACATTAATTTGGCCTGATATAAAAAGAAAAATCGAAAAGTATAGTCCTTTCGTAAACTTTGATGTAATTAAATTTAAAAAAATATTACAAAAAGGGTTTACAAACATATGAAAGTATGTTATAATATAACTCTATATAATGCATAAAGTGGATAATACAGTAATACAACGCAATACGGAGAAATACAATGTCATTTGCAAATTTAAAGAGTTCACGAGGCTCGTCTATCGACCAACTCGTAAAAGCTGCAGAAGCAGTATCAACTAAAACAGAAACGAAATCATACGCGGATGATCGCTTCTGGAAACCCACACAAGATAAAGCTGGTAATGGTTATGCCGTTATCCGTTTCTTACCTGCAAAAGAAGGTGAGGACTTACCTTGGGTGCGATATTGGGATCATGGGTTCAAAGGACCTACTGGTTTATGGTATATCGAAAATAGCTTAACTTCCATTGGACAGGCAGATCCTGTTAGTGAATCAAATGGATTACTTTGGAACTCAGGCCGTGAGGAAGATAAGCAAACCGCTAGGGATAGGAAAAGACGACTACATTATGTGTCTAATATTATGGTAATATCTGATTCAGCTAATCCTGACGCTGAAGGAAAAGTATTCCTTTACAAGTTTGGTAAAAAAATCTTTGATAAGATTATGGACCAAATGCAGCCTCAGTTTGCTGATGAGGAACCAGTGAATCCTTTCGATTTTTGGGAAGGTGCTGACTTTAAGATCAAAATCAGAAAGGTCGAAGGTTGGACAAATTATGATAAGTCAGAATTCGCAGCTCCAGCCGCTGTAGCCGGTGGCGATGATGAAGCGTTAGAAAGTATATATGGGAAACTATATTCACTTTCAGAATTCACCAATCCTGAAAACTACAAAACTTATGCTGAACTAAAAGCTAAGTTAAACAGAGTGCTAGGCGTAGATGCTGGGGAAGTCATGCAGCCCGAGGATATGCGTTACGCGCCTGCTCCTTCAGAGAAGGTAGCAGAACCTGCACCAATTCAGGAAGCTAGCAATGATGAGGATGATACCTTGTCTTACTTCGCTAAGTTGGCCCAGGATAATTAACCATAGGAGAAAACCCAGTAAAGTCGTAGGGAAATAAAATAGAGTCGATTGGCGTCCTTCCGCTCGGATCAAGTAACGAAAATCTTTACATATAAGTTACAGAGTAAATTGCCCGGAGCCTCAACTGCAGTTGGGGCTTTTGTTATTCTACCACGCGAAAGTAAGGATAAAGAAAAGAATAATACCACACGCTAGTATTTTAGTTTCAGGGTCTTCTAATATTTCACCCCATGTTGGAAGAGGTTCCTCTTCTTCAACAAATAGTTCTAGCTGTTCTTGTATTTGATTATCCAAAATTAGAAGTTAAAGCTGCACCAGTTTCTTTTGGTGTTGTATCATTTACAATAGAGATATTTTGTACAGCTTTATTAGATGCATCTGTTATTATTTGATTTTGTGTATTACCACCACCCATATTTTTAGATGCCAGTTGTAATTCTCTATCATCAATAATTTGTTGATTTGGATCTATAGGCGTAGGTATTAAATCACCAGTATTTGGATCTAGTCCAGCATATTCATATACCTTACTTGGTATAGCTTGTGATGCTATTTTTTGTAAGATAGGGCCATCAGGATCTGGCAATATTGATCTAAGAAGACTACGAATAAATTCAGCAGCTTTATCTTTAGCATTTGCCATTAAGTTTGATAGTGTTTCCGGTAGACTAATTATACCTTCTATGAGTAAACCAAATCCATTGAATATAAATTGAAATACACTTTCTACTCCATCAATTACTCTAGCAAAAATATTTTCAAAGCTAAATGCATTTAATATATCAGATATAAAATTACCTTCACCTAATAATTTATCTGCAATAAAAGCTATACCTTTTTTCAACAGATCAAGTGGTATACCAATAAATCCTATTATAAGTCCTTTTAGTCCGCCAAACAATCCAGATAAAAGTTTACTTTGACCTTCAGCAGTATCGTTTAATCCACCAATCACACCTCTAATAGTATCAATAATACCAAAAACAATTGTTAATGGTAAAAAGATTCTACCTAAAACTTTACCAAATTTAAAAAATGCGTCTTTAGTAGTCTTAAAAAATGTAAAGAATGGATTAAGAACAGTAGCCAAAGTTTTACCAACACCTTTAACTAATCCTGGTACTTTTTTAATTTGTATACCGGCTTGTTTAAATAGTGACGCTTGTTGTTTTGTCATCGTAGGATCGACAGGTACAAAAGCTTTAGCAATTGATCTAATTGGTTCAGCTAAGTCACTAATTAATTCAAAAACAGCTCTGGGAATTGTCATTAAATTATCGAACGTTCCTAAACCTATAGCTTTTATGCCTCCTAATAAAGATGTTCCTATTCCACCAATCTTTGTAAGAAATTTATTATCTGTTATTAATTTAATTCCTCTTGCAAAAAACTCAATAACAGAATCAAATATTCTTGTTATTCTATTACCAACTTCAGTCATTTTAGTAGCAGCAGTACCTCTTAATTTACTCAATGGTTTAGTAATCGATTCAATAAATAACTGAAACTGTAATGAAAGCCCAACAAGCAATCCAGTGGCTCTTGTTTTAGTAAAGTTTTTAGCAGCTTTTACGAAATCATCAAATAAATTTACAATAAATTGAAATGGCCGCCTTAATACTCTTTTTCCATCTTTATCAAAAGTAAAAAATAATTTTTCAAAAAATCCAGCTACAAAGCCGCTAGATATTCCAATAATTGTACCAATAATAGCACCAACAGAACCAACAAGTATACTAAAAAATCCAGATGAAATTTTTCCTACTTTACTATCTTTAAGACTACCAAAAATTCCTCTTAATAAATCATTAGTTTCTTCAGCTCTAATGGCAGCTTCTTTTTGATTTTCTAAATCTTTAAGAGAACTTTTTTCAACCATTCCAGCACTTAACTTACTAAAGCTTTCACTTAAGGCCATAAAACCTGCAGTATTTGTACGTAATATTTGAGCTTGTATTGATACATCATTACGAGCAATATTAACTTGTATACCAAGCTTTGCATTAATTTCTTCTAATACGCTAGTTTCAGATGATTCTTTTTCTCTAGGTTGAGGTGCAGACTTTTCACGCTGCATATCGGCCTGTTGTTTTATATCTTCGTCAGCCATTTATTTTCCTTTTGTAAATGCTTGTGCTCCAAAGAATGCCGCTACTATACCAGCAACAGCAACAAAATATGTGGGAGCCATATCACCTAATGTTTTTTGTGCTTGTTCTAAACCAGCTAAACTAGCAAGGACTACAGCAAATGGATATAGTAACATACCGCCCAATGAAAACCAAGCCATTTTACGTTGTGAATCTCGCATTGCATCTTGATCTTCAAGTTCTTTACGCTTAAATTCAAGATACATAGCATGTTCTGCCTTAGATACTTTACCATCTCCGTTTGTATCTGCCGGATGTGTTTGTGTAACTACTTTTTCTTCTTCACTCATCTTTTCATTTTCCTTTCTTGTTCAGCATGCCGCTTATTTTCTTCTTTTATGTGTTCACTTAATAAAGTAACATATATTTCTCTTTCCCACGGCATCATATTTTCCAATTCATGTAAACTATAATTATGATGCTGCATCATCGCGAAATTTATCTTGTAATGATTTACAAGACTATCGTGAGAGAGGCCTAAGTAAAAAAACTTTGAAGCCCTCTGACTTCAGTACTATTTTCCTTTCCACACTTAATACAATTAAATTCTAAATTAGTTTTAAGTGATGGCATATCTTGAAAAAATCCACCAAGTTTACTAAATTGTTCACTATTCATACCGTCAATAAAATCATCTAATTCTTTTTTACTAATATCAGATGTTTCATGTACATTATCACTGTCAAAAATATTTACAACACATAATTTCAATAAAGACATAATTCCATCTATTTTTTCCAATTCTTCTGGTTTAAATTGACTTATATCTTTAAACGAAGGATAGCGCATTGTTATTCCTACATCATCATTTAGCATAATTATATTATCTTCTTTATTAATTTTAGGAATGTCAATTTTATCTAAATCAACTTCAACGTTATTTTCAGTGCTGCAATCTTCATCACTACACTTCATAGAAACGTTAATTCCTTCTCCTACAGACTTTTGTCGTAGATTTATAAACAGATATTCAACATCAAATACTGCTAGTTTTTTAACATCAATATCATCAAAAACACATGCTTCAATAATATCAGAAACGGCTGCAAGAATCTGCTTTTGATCGTTAGATTCCATAGCCATCATAAGTATTTTTTCTTCCTTAACTAAATAAGGTCGAAAGGATACTTCCTTTTGTAGACCTGGTACATATACTTGGTACCTCGCCGAGTTCAATTGTGGTAAAGCCATTATATTCTCCTATAGCAATTCAATTATATTATATTTATAATCCTATCTGCAACACTTTTTGCAGCTGATCCAAGAGTTCCTAATGCATCTTGGACTTCAAATTTATCGTAAGAAAATGTTACACTTAATCTTTGTGGTGTATCAGCACTTTCGTTACTTAATGCTAAACCACCAATTGTTGTTGGAAAAGCATTAATTAATTTTACTCCGTATAACGGTAAATTTTTATCTTTATCTACCTGTTGTATAATAACATCTGAAACAAATTCTTTTTTAAAATTAACGGCATATTTGTCTACATCGAAAACTAAATTTTGCCAACTATCAAATATGGATTTCATATAAAAATCCTGTGTAATTAAAAATTCCATTGTTACATCTTCATCAATAAACCCTGTAACATATTTCTTTTGTTCTTTAAATGTTTGGTGTTCTGCAGTTTGTATTTGTCTTCCTGGTATGGATGTTGATATAGCAAGTAATGATAAATCTCTTGGATCATTTATAAAACTTTTTAATCCACCACCAGCTAAGAAAGAATTAACTAATGACCTAGGATTGGTATTTAATAATGCTTGAGTCGGTGGATTAAATATAACATTAAATCTATTTTGCATAACCAAACCACCATGGTTTTTAATTGCAGCTTTGAAATCATCTATTCTTTTTAACATTGTTATGCCTTGTAAGCTTCTCTACTATATCTCCAAACAGATTGTTCTTTGACTTTCTTAAATTGTTGTGTTGGTAAGAATACAGCAATTTCCCAGTCTGTCATTGGTACTCTAACTATTCTTGATTTAACATGATCCATTAGATACATTTTAAAGCAAGGTTTAAATTCTCTATATTTATTTACACCTTTTAAAGTTTGATATCTTAGTCTTTGTAACCTGGTTGTATCAGTAACTCTTTTAGGAGCTAAAGCCATAAGTTCATCTAAAAATCTAGCTCTAACACCAGGTGCTAAGTAATGTAAGTTTAGTCCTTGAAACCCACCTTTAACTGGTTTGACTAATATTGTTAATGGAAATTTATCATAATATGGTAATTCATTTTTAAGCTTTGGATCATAGAAATACATAATCATATCGCCAATTTTTGGATTAGCTGTGGGTGATAAAGCATCATCTTTTAACAGAGTATTTCTATTAATTGTTTTTAAAGCATTAACATTTCTACGAAACCAATTTTGTGATTCTTTAGTTCTTGGTGAAACACCAGCTCTAAAAGCACCTGCTTGTAATGTATCGAATAAACTAGCCATAATACTATTTATATCAAGACTTTAGTAGTTTGATGCCAAGATTAGATAAAGTATCTTCTGTCCATATTTGAAACTTCCATCCTTTATGAGATGCAAATTGATTAGCTGCTTCCCATTTACTTTGATTTTTAACATAAGTAACTACCTCATTAATATATCTTTTAGTTTTTCTTTGAGGTTTTTTAGGTGGAGTTGTTTCTTTCTTAGGTTTTATTTCAACCAATATACATTCACCATTGTCCATTTCTACAAATAAATCAATAAAGTAACGGTGAATTTTATTATCAGTTTTACATTTGTATGGTATAACTACTTCTTCAGAATTCCAAGCTTTTACTCTAGAATTAGATTCACACCATTTAAATGCCTGTCTTTCCCATAAAGAACGGTATATTACCTTAGTATAGTCACCTAAGTACTTTTCTGGCTTTTTAATTTTGTATTTCCCTTTGTAACTCATATAAATACTCTTATAGTTTATAAATAGTATAGTTATTTATATAGGAACAAAGATGAGTACAATAGGATCAAAAGCCGCTGAAGTTTTTAATAATTTAGATGTAGCAAAAACTGCTAAACCTAAAGGAGCGGGAAGCACAATTTTACGTTACCCTCTTGATCTAGATCAACACGCTTTAAATTATATTCGATTTGAAATAGTAGATAGAGCAACACAATTAGATCAAAAATCAATATACTTATATACTCCTCCTGGATTTTCTGTACCTGATGGTGCAACATATAACCAGGCTGATTTAGGTATAGTAGGTGGAGCGACCGAAGCCGCGACTGAAACTGCTTCTGGAGAAAGAGATATTGGAAGTGCACAAAACGCTAAAGACTTAGCAGGAGCTGTAATTCAAAAAGCTATTTCAAAAGGTGGTACTATAGGACAAGCAGCTTTAATTCAAGGTGGCCAAGCATCTAACCCATATACTAACGTAGCTTTTCAAGGTACAGTTTTAAGATCATTTAACTTTCCATTTAAATTAGTTGCTGAATCAGAAGATGAAGCGGAACAAGTAAGGTTAATTGAAAATACATTTAGAAAATTTTTATATCCTGATGTTGCTGATACAGAGTTTCTTTTAAAATATCCACCTCTATTTAAAATAGAATTTGTAACAAAAGTTGGCGATGAAATGCTAAGAAATAAATTCATGCCATTTATTAACTATTGTTACTTACTAAATATGACTACTACATTTAATGAAGGCACTAATATATTTCATACTAGTGGCCAACCTACAGAAGTAACTTTATCACTTACATTCCAGGAATCAAAAGCTATGATAAGAAAAGATCTATACTCTGATCCGGATAACTTTAATACTGCAGACTATCATGGTCAATATGATTCACCGGTAAATATACCACCGGTACAGGACGGTGAATAATGGCGTACTTTAATCAATTTCCAAAAGTTAATTATGATTATAATCGTGATGGTGTTATCCAAAAATCCATTGACATTTTTAGGCAGGTAAGACCATTACAAAATTTTGTTGATAATATATCAGCATATAAATTGTATGATATACCTAATGGCCAAAGACCAGATGTAACATCGTTAAATTTATATGGTACAACAGATTTTTATTGGACCTTTTTTATAGTAAACGAATTTTTACATGATGGCATGACTGCATGGCCAATGTCACCAGAAAATTTATTTGATTATATAAAAGATGAGTATCGTGGTATTGCAATAGAAACTAGACCTAATATACAAAGGAATACTGATGGTGGTATTACAGATTTTCGTGATTCATTGGCTGGTAGATTTAATGTTGGCGAAAAAGTATTTGGTGGAACATCGGGTGCTTCAGGTACATTAGTTAAAAAAGATATTTATTTAAATCAATTAGTAATACAAGATATTGTAAATGGCGTTCAAGGTCAAAATCCACAAGAAGTTGCAATAATAAAAACTGCTGCTGAATCTACCTTTGATGGTACAAATACATTGATACCTTTACGATCAAGTGATCCAGATATAGTTGCAAATCAAGTATTAGTTCGCGCAGTTGATAGCGCAGGTAAATCAATCATTACAAATACATTTTCAACAGGTGGTGTAACATATTCAGATTCACAAATAGTAAATGATCTTACTGGTAAAACATTAACAATAGTTGGCAATCATCCAGTACCAAATGGCCAGGAACTTAAATTTTATCAAATTAATAATGGCATAACAGGTGGTCCATTTATTGGAGATGGTGTTGGTAATAATAGAGAAGCTATAACTGGTGTAACATCAACTGACTCAGTAACATCTTGGAAGGTATATCAATATAGTGAAGCACCACATCATTGGTTTGTTGATGGTGATAAACAAGAAATACAAGTATCTAATGCAAACTTTTTTTCAGTAACAGATGATGCTGCTACAAATGAAATTATACAAGTAGGTTCGGTGGCATCACCATCCTTTACAAGTAATAGAAATTACCTCTTTGACTTAAATGAAGAAAGATCTAAAATTAGAATTGTAGATCCTTCTTATATACATAGATTTGCACGTGAATTTGAGACAGTATTAAATGGCTAACGCAGGACAAACTCACGGTAAAACTTCAGGCACAAAAGTTGCCACTACTCAATCATATGTTAGAGACTTTATTAAATTGTTTCCTAATAGTAGTAATGGTGAATTTACTGATATAAAAAATCTAATTAATAGAATTATATTCAAAGAAAATATAAGGCAAGGATCAGTTATATGTGAAATAGATATATTAGATGGTTTAAATATGCTTGAAACATTTAAACTATCCGGAGGTGAAAAAGTAGAAATACAAATAAGTCAAGATTCTCCATTAGAAAAACATACATTGAGAAGAACCTTTTTTGTATCTGATATTATAAATCACGTAAAACCAAGACCTGGATATCAAACATATCAATTAATATGTATATCGGAATATGCATATCTAAATAACTTAATAAGATTAGATAGAGACTTTCAAGGATCTCCTGGTAAATTAATTAAAAACATTTTATCAAGAGATTTACAAGTTGATGACAATGATATAAATGTAGTAAATACATCTAGCGGTAGCATAATGCAAGGTATATATCCTAGACTTAAACCTTTAGATGCTATCAATTGGTTAAATCGTAATTCATTTGATGAAAACACTCCTTTTTATTTTTATGATACATTACATAAAGGTATAACATTTAATTCATTAAAAGAAATGATTGCTGAAGAAAGTGATATTGAATACATACACAAACCATTCTTTAAAATTTTTAAAAATGAAGAAGAAGAATTTAAAGATTCAAGAAAAAGAATTAGAAAGTTATCCTCTAATCTTGGTATGTCTAAATTTAATCAGGCTGGAAAAGGCAGCTATAGCTCATCATTAACATCGATAGATATAGCAACTAAAGAAGTTGTTGAAGATTCTGAATATAGATACAATGATGACTTTGCAATTAAAGATCATAAAATAGAAAATGTTAAAAGAAAAGCTAATAAGCCTTTTTCTACTGAAACAAAATTTTTAGATAAAGAATTAAATAATTTTCCTCAGGCCAGAAGATATAATATATCACTTAATTCATTAGCATTTGATAAGAAAAATTATCACGATCATGTGCCAACGTTTATACAAAAATCAGAAGCTATAAAAAATGGATTTGATTACATGTCAATGGAGTTACTATTAAATGGTGACTTTAGATTACATTGTGGTAAAATGGCAAGTGTAATTATACCTAAGTCAACATCAAAGGGATTAACTAAATCATCAAAAGAAGTTGATGAAGTATTAAGTGGTAGTTACATGGTAACAAATATAATACATGAATTTAATTTAGATGAATACATAATGAATGTAGTAATGAAAAAGGATTCAACCTTAATGAATCTTGAGGGAGCCATTGATTTTAATATAGGTGTAACGGATAAAATATAATGAGAGAAGATGATTTTATAGCACAAAAGTTTCATTGGTTTACTGGAACGGTAAAAGATATAAAGGATCCATTAAAGCTTAATAGAGTTAAAGTAAGAGCTTATGGATATCATAAAAAAGATATTGAAACTTCTAAGCTTCCATGGGCTACTGTTATGATGCCAACTACTACAGCATCATATAAAGGAGTGGGTGGCAATCACCATTTAGAAGTTGGTTCATGGGTTATAGGATTCTTTAGAGATGGCTTATCTGCACAAGATCCTATAGTTATGGGATCAATTGCTACACAGGAAGATGGTGTACTTGATATACCTACTGAAGCACAAAAAGAAAATCCTACAAACAAAGTATATAAATCACAAGCGGGACATTTAATTGAAATTGATAATACTGAAGGTGAAGAAACATTACGTGTTACACATGCAAAAGGTGCTGTAATTACTATTGATAAGGATAACAATTTATCTATAACTAATTCTGGTACAACAAATATAAACTCTGCTGGTCCTATTACAATAGCATCAGCTGTTAAAACCACTATAGTCTAATGTCTTTACCCGCTTTAGAAATACCGCCATTAGATTGTCCAGCAGTATTGTTACCCACTCCTGCTAATTTAAATAATATGTTTGGTAACCTTGCAGCATTTCCTGGTAAATTAACAACACTAGCAAAAACAACAGCAAAGGAAGAAGCTGAGCAGTATATAAAACAAGCAGAAGATTTACAAAATACATTAGACGGAATAAGAACAGCCTTTTTAGCATACGATCCCAAGTTTAAAAAAATAAGTATCCCAGAGAAAGAATGGGAAATAATGATACAGAGATTAATTGAAGAATATCCTACTTATATACAAGCACAAATATTAGCCCTATGTAAAAATGCTTTTCCTATTCCTTTAACATTTACATTAATTGGTTTAGAAATTGATGTTATTAAAATAGTAACAGATAGAAATTATTTAACCACATTATTAGAAGGAATTGATGGTGATAAAATAGATGAACTATATGCATTGATACCTTCTGAATATAAGTACTTTCAAGGAGATTATGGACTAGAAGTACTTGAATTAAAGAAAAAACAAATAGTGGATTTTATTAATAATGAAGTAGCTAAGTTTATGAATGGTGGTTTATTTGATACATTTACTGGATTTATTACTGATGTATTTAAAGTTATATGGGAACCATTAGGATTACCTGACTTACCAGCTCCATTGGATATTGATGTTAAAGCTTTAATAGATAATGCCATTGAAAATGCAAAAGACGACGCTGCTAAACTGGCTGCTTTAAAAAATATTAAAATAGGTCCTTTTAAAGTTGAAGCTTTATTAGGTGGAGATTTTCCTAATAATTTTGAATCATTAGAATTTGAAATAGCTCGTATAAGTGCTAAGCTAAAAGAGTTTAAAGAAGGATATCAACTATTTCTATTAAGGCAATGGATGGGAAAGGTTACATCTTTTTTTAGTGCCATTGGACTAAGTACATTAACTCAATTTGCTACATTAGACTTTTGTACATTTTGTGGTTTAGTTGGTATACCTAAAGGAGCTGATATAGATTTAAGTTCATTTACAAATATATCTCAAGTAACACCAATTAATCCTTTAGGTACTAATGAAGATGGAACATCAAAAACATTACAATCAATTATAGAGCAAGAACAAGAAGAAACAGGCGAATAAAAAGGTATAAATAGTTATATGGCATATTATTCAGGAGACATATCAAATACAACTGCAACATCTGGGAATAATAAATCTCAGGTTGGTATTGTATCAAGGAAAAAAGCTCATAGTGATTTAAACTTAAAGCTCACATTACATCCTATACGTAAAGATATCATACCATTAAAAGATGATGCAGCTATTAAAAATGCAGTTAAAAATTTATTATTAACAAACTTTTTTGAAAGGCCGTTTCAACCAGCAAAAGGAGCCAATTTAAGAGGTCTGCTTTTTGAACCAGCAGATGCTATAACTAAATATGAATTATCTTCTGGTATTAGAAGATGTTTGGAGATATTTGAACCTAGAATTAAAGTATTAGCTATTAATGTTAAAGATGAGTCAGAAAGAAACTCATATAGAATAAATGTAATATTTCAAATCATAGAATTTGATAGTAATCAAGAAGTAGAAATCGTACTAGAAAGATTAAGGTAACCTTATGGCAACAAATTTAAATGTAACAGAATTAGATTTTGAAGATATAAAAAGTAATCTGAAAAATTTTCTTAAGAAACAAACCGTATTTAATGACTATGATTTTGATGGAGCTGGTCTTAATGTATTGCTTGATGTATTAGCTTATAATACACATTACAATGCCATGGCAGCTCATCTAGCTTTAAATGAAGCTTTCTTGGACTCAGCTCAAATAAGAGGTAATGCAGTTTCAAGAGCTCGTATGCTAGGATATGTACCTGCTTCTCAATTAGCACCAAAGGCAACAATTAATATTGTAGTAGATGTA
>MDTD01114943.1_pt1 | contig 12175 bp, 10 predicted proteins | sample 811221 | NCBI WGS metagenome assembly MDTD01 (sample SAMN05326646, study PRJNA326480) | marine metagenome | isolation source: seawater | place: Pacific Ocean: South West | collected 2011 | reverse complement strand
GTCATGTTGGCGACCTGCCTGAAGGTGGTGATGCCCAGCATGTTCAGCTTCTCGGCGATGAACGGCCCGACGCCCTTGATCCTCTGCAGGTCGTCCCGGGCCGTGACGGTGGCCGCCGCGGCGAAGGCCCTCTTGAGGCCCGACACGCCGAGCAGGGCGCTCGCCGTCTTGCCTGTCCACGAGATGCTCATGCCGCCGTCCTGGTCCTGGACCCACGCGCTGCCGCTCTCCTCGAAGGCGGAGGTGTCGCCGACGGAGAGCTCCGTCGCGCCCTTCTCCACGGGCTCTGAGACCGTGCTCCTGGCCGCGACCCCGAGGGTGGTGAAGTCGATCTCCCTGGCCCTCTCGGCCACCCGGATGAGCTCCTCCTCCTTCTCGCGCTGCTTGGCGTCCATCTCCTCGAGGGCCAGCCTCCTGGCCTCGAGCTCTGCCTCCATGGCCTTGATCCGCTCCGCGGCCTCGGCCTCCGAGGCCCTCCTGGCCTCGTCCTCGGCCTGCTGACGCTTGGTCGCCGCTGCAGTTGCAGCCAACGCCGCGGCCGCCGCCGCTTTTGCCTTGGCCTGCTCGGCCGCGATCTTCCTAGATTCCTCCTCAGCACGTTGACGATCGGCAGCTGCTGCTGCGGCTGATATTGCAGCATCAACTTTGACGGATGATTCAGTTTCGCTGGATTTTCTAGGCTGTTTTGACTCAACAGACTTTGGAATCGTGCCTTTGCGATAATCAATGGTTACCAGCCACAAGAAATGAAACGCTCTGGCCACTTTGAATGATAACATGAACTCGTATACCCCCTCATCGAGATCGTCAGGATCTCGATCTTCTAATTTCAATCTGAAAACTATTTTATGGTCATTCTGAGAAAGATCTTCACTGGTAACCTGTTCCACTACTGAGATGTCAAATTGTGGTCCTGAAACAGTTCTGATGTCATTCGTATTAATCCCCTCAAGCGTTATCGTCTCAGTGCTTAGGGCATTTCCTCCTGCTGGAAGCAGTGGGGGAGACTCTAGGACATAAGGGTCTTTCTTAGTGCCTCTACCGCTGCGGAAGGGCGGTTCTGAAATTGCGGTTGGTCCTGATTTTGAACGCCTCCTCCAATCGATTAGGAGCCATAAAAACACAAATGCCAAAATTGCCAGTTGCAGGTACTCCTGTAAGCCGAGTGTGCCGGCTTCTGAATAAGCTGGCGGGGCATCTCTATCTAATAGAAACATTATGTGGTAGTGGGGGTGGAACTTTGATGGGTTCACTCCGGTTATTATCGCGGGCAAGAGCCCCAGGTAGGAATTCAAAGTCAAAGACAATAATATCGCGAAAAATGTGAATTTCATCAGCCTCCTTAGGCGCTTACCCTTCTCAGCCATGGGAATTCCAAACATAGCGAGGACGACGCGCTGCATTAACTATCCCATGATTGCATATTGAGAATTTGAATACAACTGGAGTCTGGTTTGTATCGGTTGGTGCTCGTGCCGGGATTTGAACCCGGGTCGACGGATCGAGAGTCCGTCATGATGGACCGAACTACACTACACGAGCTAGCAAACCGTTCGGCGGGCCAGAAGTTTATGAAAAGCACCCTGAGAAATAGAAAGTATCACTTTCACTTTCACTTAGACCACTCATTCGGCCATTCATATGGTGAAAGTGATTGTAACAAGTCATGAAAGAAGTAGAAAATGACCATTGTAGAGCGTTTACGATTGTACCTTTCTCATCGTTGAGCCCATCCGGAAGGGGACGGGCAAAATCAGAAACATGGATGGTACATGATGATGGGTTTGTAGGAAAAAAGAGGAATTTCATACCTGTAAAAGGCAGAGTTGAGTTTTCGATCAATGCCGTTCAAGGACTTGTTCGTAGAGCCAGGCTGGCTAACGCTGTTGAGGGGGTCGCCTGAGATGTCTCGTACCAAGAGGCTGCGAGCTGAAATTGAATGCCTCCTGAGGGAGGGGCCTGCTAATACTGTCGAGATATTCGATCATCTAAATGATCGTTTCAAATGGGGTGCGACTATGAATCAGGTTGGAAACATACTCGCAAAGGACAACAGGTTCTCTAAAATGGGGCATAAAAGAGGAGAATTTAGAGGAAGCGTGTACACCGTTTGTGTCTGGGGTCTTGCTGAACTTGGCATGGTGACCGCCTAATCGCCATAATCATACATTCAAGCCTTCAGGGTTTCATCATGGCTGAAGGGACGAGGGCTTACTCGGATCTTTTCAGGGTGGGAAACTCAATTACGGGATTGGTCGGAGTCGGAGTGGGCGCTCTTGTCGTTAATGGAACGAATATTTCTCTGAGTCAAGGGGTTGTTATCGCATCATACGGCCTATCAGTCATGTGCTTCATGTTTGGTTGGAATGCCTACAATGACATAACTGACATAGAAATTGACAGGGCCAACAGACCTAGGAGGCCCCTTCCCTCTGGGCGTCTAACTCTCAAAGAAGCGACGAATGCAATGAGGACATCATTAGTTTTGTCTGTGTCATTTCTCATAATTGGCGCTATGAATCTGTCTGATTCCATAACAGACGGAGAAGTTATTGTTAGTGCCACGATATGGATAACTGCGGTTTTCCTGCTGATTTCGTATGAAGGCATTAGAGGCAGTAAGGGATTGAAGCACAGAGGTCTAGCCGGGAATGTAGTGATAGCATCGGCTATCGGAATGGACGTCCTCTTTGGGGCATCATCAGTTTCAGGGACTACTGATCCGAAAGTGATTTCTTTGGCTGTGATGGCGATTTTGTTTAGCCTCGCGAGAGAGTTGATCAAAGATATCGAAGACATGGAGGGAGATATTGACCGCAATACTCTCCCGAGAAGGGTCGGTGTGGACAATGCACGATCTATCGCATGGATTTTCACCCTAGCTGCCTTCATTTCTCTGGTCCTGCCGTTTATTCTGGAGGTGTTTCCCACAGAGCATGTGATACTAGTAGCCCCTGGAGGGCTTCTTCTGATGTTGGTTAAATCAAGGCTCTTCGTTGGAGAGGACAGTGCTGCACAGAGTCTGATTAAGAGGTCTCTTCAAGTTTCAATGATTGGCGTGATAGCCAGTGCTGTAATCATCGGTTAGACTAGGTCCCTGTAAGTCGTCCATGCGGACTCATTACAGAGTAATGTCAGGATAGACATCTGAGCCCACATCCTATTCTCTGCCTGATCGAAAACAGCGCTGTTGGGCGAGTCGATAACTTCGTCGGTCACCTCGTCTCCTCTGTGTGCCGGTAGACAGTGCAGAAACATGTAATCTGGTCTCGCATTAGAAACGAGGAAATCATTCACCTGAAAACCTTCGAACGCATTGGATTTCCCGTCAAGGTGCTCTTCACCCATGGATACGAATACATCGGTGTAGATCACTCCTGCATTGGTAACAGCTTCAAATGGGTCATTTGTTCCAAATATCTTGGAGCCGTTTTTGGCCGAGATACGGCGGGCTTTGTCCAATACTTCCGGGTTTGGTTCGAATCCTGCCGGCGTCGCGTAGAAAATATCGAATCCGCACATCGCCGCGGCAAGCATTAGGTCATGTAGTACATTGTTACCATCTCCCACCCATGCTATGTGTCCTTGATCTTGTTTCCTTTTTTCCAGTATAGTCATCATATCTGCTGCGGCCTGACACGGATGGTGTAAGTCGCTTAACGCATTAATCACAGGAACAGTTGCATGCTCTGCTAATTCGGATACAGCGTCATGCCCGAAACACCTGTATGTAATACCGTCCAAATATCTCGACAGAACTGCTGCAGTATCCGCGACAGACTCTGAAGAGCCGAGTTGGATGTCATTCTTTGAAAGGGTGAGGGGTTGCCCACCGAGTCGCGTGATTCCAACTTCAAATGAGACTCTGGTTCTGGTTGAGGGCTTTTCATAGATCGATCCAATGGCCATTCCATCTAGAGGTTTGAAGTCACGTTGCGCTTCCTCGTCCATCTTGTAGGATATTGCCCACTTAACTACGTCTGAGAAACAATCTTCAAGATCGTCAATTGAAAGCAGATTTCTAGGATATTCAACCGATTTCATGTTCTATATCTCCTGCAAAACCGTCTCTTGCATCCGACATACCTCCGAATACATTCTGAGCGAAGGAGAGCACATCTGCAAGGCCCTCTTCACTCTCGCTAGAGAGAGGCACTAGACCGGGCACTATGGATGCATGCTGCATCATCCTAAGCTGTCCTATAGCAAATTCAGAACGTTGGCCCGTAGTAGCAGCATCCATCCTCTGAGATGTCGATTCTTCGTACAAGGCTGCCTCTAGAACATCGAGATTTCGACCCCATTCCATTATCCGCTCAAGTACTTCTGGTTCGAGTAAATCTGATTTGGACAAGAAGTTGGCAGTGGGAAGGCCGAGCCTGAAATGGACAATCGAAGAAAGAAGCATCTGAGAGACAAAACCGCTGGGCGTTTGCGAGAGCATCGGATCAAAAAGAAAGACGAGGCACGCCATACCTTGGCCAAGAACCTGTACTAAATGACTCGATGCCTCCCTGAATGCAAAAAGTTCAACCTGTCCAGGGGTATCTATTATCAGGATATCTCCGGAGATGCCTTCTATTTCCTCAAATACATCTTCGGCCTGAGCTGCTACTAAGTCTGCAGCCAATATTTGAGCACCGTTCGGGCCAAGGTCATACTCATCCATTACATCCGAGAGTGACACCAAGTCCCTAACATCAAATTCTGGATCGTAATGTACTCTCTCAGCACCCGGGTCCAAATTTATCGCAAGCACATCTACCTCTAGAAATCTTGCCCATCTCTGAAATGCTGTAACGAGAGAGCTTTTGCCGGCTCCAGCGGTTCCGACTACGAATACGACCGGCGGCATTGTTCCATCTTGGGTACTCACATTACGTCGACAAGAGTTAGGCACTTCAACATCACTCGGAATCAAAGCGTTTAGTCCGAAGGTTCATCGCCGACCTGTTGGCAGTTGGTCACAGGTGGACGTTCTAATGGAGGACGATTCCGAGTTTCAGATTCCCTCTAAGGAGGCCGTCACGCCATCACTATCAGACTCACTGCCAACGGATGGCGATGCCGTCATATGCCGAATTCACGAAAAGGAGCGCACTGTGATAGATTCGGAAGACGCCATAGAGTCAAGAGAGGTGGATGGGAGCGTCGAGATACTGAATCCTAGTGTAGTGGATCGCATATGGGGAGTTTCCCTGCATCTCGACGGCACTGGTTCTACGTCCATTAACGAGGATGTCATAAGACTAAGAGAAATCCAACCTGATTCCTCGCATCTTACACGTTATACGGCAGATCCTGAACCCTTACTTTCAATTCGAGAAATCATAGACAGTGAACCTGTGCGTGATGAGGTCCCATCTAATTCACTTCCCTACACAAACGAGCCTCATCCTGTTAAGGTTAAGATCGAGGTTGAAAATGTCGGATCTGATCCTCTCATTGACATCGAAATCGTCCGTTCCATACCCCCTGAATGGGAGTTTTCCCCGGATTTGGGGTATTCAATATCTGAAGATGCGCTTATTTGGAAAATACCCCGGCTCGACATAAGTGAGGTTAAAAGTCTCGATTTAGAGCCCGTAATCAGTATCAGCTCAACCCAGTCGATTGACTCCGGAGAGATATCGGCGACATACAAAAGTCCTGGCCTACTATCGACGCTAGTACCGATATCGCTCCGGGCATCAACCCGTCACATCTCCTACGTAACTGCCACCGAAGGAGAGAGGCCTGGAGAATGGGGGTGCGTATGCTCCTTTGAGAATGCCTCAAGCTTCTCACTCACGATGGAGGCAGCTTCAATGGAGGTCGTAGGCAGGGAAGAGCCCCTTCTGTCAATAAGTGGCATGAGGGAAATAGTCAGACCGATGGCCAAATGGGAGTCGCAGTCTGTCCCATATGCCTCGAATGAGCGTCCTCGATTTACACAGAAGATCCAATCGTCGGTTGCCCCTGCAATAGATATTGGTTCAACAGGCTCGTTAATTCTCAGATCGAAATCTCTCCCCATAGTCGATGCAAGAGTGGAAAAGGGATATGCAAAATCTCGTATTCGATCATACACTGAAGACGTCGTGCAAACGAAGATTAAAGTCGAAAATGTGGGTAGTGCAACAATAAACCTACTTCGAATGGTCGATGATCTCCCGCCAATTTTTGATAAGGTCAAACTTTCAGACATATCTGTCGAGATAGGTTCAAGGATAGTGGATACGGAAAATATGAGGCTCGATATTGTCGATGGCCGGACCCTTACTGTCGAAGAAATCTCTGGAGATGGGCATACAATACAGCTACTCATTGGGACGATCTCGCCCGTCGCACTTCAACCGGGTGAAGTATTGACGATCAGATATCCCGCTATCACATCTGATCCGGCTGCAACGGGTGTGCCAATTGGATCTCCCTGCCGGGCTGATCTTTCCTCAGAACGCCACGGCCCGGTAATAACAAGAGAGTGCGTGAAAATCCCGGCCATCAGCGTGGTTACGCAGCGAAGAGAGGTTCGAACAGGGAAGTCCATATTCCCGGGACCTGAACTCGGACAGCATGAAATTCGTCTTTTGTTTACCAACACATCCGATACCCCCTTGGAAGATGTGACGATCCTAGATTCAATTGGCCTGAAGTTCGAGATGTTGTCAAGCGAGGTATCAGTGACAACAGGCAGAACAATCGAAGTGAAACACTCCTCCGAGAAGAATGACAGGTCTGAGATCCATCGATGGGGCGTTGGAAGAGTGGAGTGTGGAGAAAGCATCGAAGTCGTAGCCTTAATCGAATCCGAGGACTTGGCTGCAGATCCGGAAGCAGAAGGATCGCTGGGGGCTGAATTCGGAGAAGAAGCAGAAGTTGAGCCGAATCTTCCGAAGTGGTTCGGCGAAGATGGAGAATGGATTCATGGAATCGAAGAACATCTAGAGGCCCCGGTACCTGTTTGTGCGGTTTGTGGGGGGGATATTCTCCCGGGAGGACTGGTTTGTGCCAATTGCGCCGCGACATCGCCATACGAATCAATAGCCTCTGAAGAGGAGGAGTGACCGAAGCGTTCATTCTAATGGTCGGAGGGAAAGAGGCATGGCACAGTCTAGCGCGAGTGATGCGCAAGCACAGGCATTATCTGGAATGATGGTGCCAATGCTGGTTTTACTTGGGATGATGGTGCTTTTGAGCATCAATGAAGGAATCAGAGTTGGCCTAGCTGATGCGGCTGGTGCGGTCATTGAACCCGTATTGCCTTTTGACGGCGAATACTTCGTTTTGACAGTATTTCTTGTAGGGACGACCATGATGGTCATCAACACAGTAATCAGGGGAATTTTCATGGATCCGATTATTCAATTGCACCTGTCCCACAGGAGTCGTGAGATACGCAAGCAGCTGATGGATGCAAGACAATCAAGAGATACTGCCAGGATAGAGAAAATGAATCGCCTCCAGATGGAAATGACTCCCGAAACTGCCAAGATGACGTCTATGACGATGCGACCCATGATGTACACAATAGTATTCGTAATCGGCATATTCACCTGGATTGGATACTCTGTCGAGGGTTTCAGAGTCACATACGTGAGCCTCCCATGGAATCCCACTTGGGGCCTTGAGGACAGGGTGATGTGGATATTCCCAGCCTGGGTTGCTATTTACATAAGTCTGAGTGCGCCTTTCGGACGCATAATAGACCGTCACATCAAAATCTTCAGACTGGCTAGGCACAAGCTTGTTCTGGGTGGCACTACGATACCTGAACCGCTCTTACACCTCTTGGAGGACAAGCGTCCATCTGAAGGCAGGTCAAGGGGGCAGCGTTCAACCTCTAAAGCACGCACCACTAGAAAGTCAGGAGGTCCGAAATCGGGTAATAAACCGGCTTCCTCTCGGCCATCGTTGGATATCTGCCCTTCTTGTGGCAATGCAGGGGCCCATAAGACCTCTAGGGGATCATTGCGATGCCGCGTTTGCCTAGAGGAGTGGAGATAGGTGCTCCAAGTAACAATAAGCGGCCCCCCCGGTAGTGGAACGAGTACCCTCGTCAGAGGCGTGTGTAAGAGTCGTAATTGGACGAGTCTTAATGGTGGAGAAGTATTCAGAAATCAAGCAAAAGAAAGAGGTCTTACTGTAGAAGAATTTAGCGAATTATGTCGAGGAGATCTTGACGTCGACAGGTTGCTTGATGAGCAATTGAAATTGAAAATGGCTGATGAGGATGGACCTGCCATCATAGAGAGCAGATTGGCGGCATGGTGGGCCAGAGAGATTGCTCCTCACGTGCCGAGGATACACATATCCACATCGGTAGAAGAGCGGGCTAAGAGATTGATGAAAAGGGATGGAGGGACATATGATGAAAATCTTCAACGTGCGGTCAATCGACAAAGAGATGATCAGCACAGATATCAATCGCTATATGGGATAGGTCTGGATGACATGACGCCCTACACTCACGTAATCGAAGCGGATGACTTGGACGAGTTAGAAGTTCTGAATATGGTGTTGGAAATATTGGGGGGATAGTTTGACTTCACGGATCATAATAGACGAGTCCCCCCCCAAGAGTAGCCGCCATGGTAAAATTCCCTCCGAAAGAGGTTTAGAGGCCCTGATGGAGGCAGGAGTGATCCTAGTTGACAAGCCACCTGGACCGAGTAGTCACCAACTTGCATCGTGGGCAAGGGATATTCTCGGATTAAAGAGGCTCGGCCACGGCGGGACGCTCGACCCTTTCGCGACAGGAGCCCTCACGCTCTTACTTGGGAAAGCAACCAGATTAACCGAAGTAGTGCTATCCGCGAATAAGACGTATATTGCAGTCCTGAAAATTGACTCATCCATTTCATCCAAACAATTAGAAGAGGTTCTGGAAAGGTTTGGTGGAGAGATATACAATGTTCCTCCGCTTGAGTCTGCTGTCAAAATAAGAGTCAGGACGAGAGTCATAGAAGAAATCAAACTGCTCGAAAGCGATCAAGAGAATGGACTCCATACAGTTAGGGTTTCATGTCAGGCCGGGACTTACATACGGACTCTTGCTCGCGACATAGGGCTCATTCTTGGTTCTCACTGCGTTCTATCGGAGCTTCATCGACATTCCACAGGGAGTTTTGAGCAGTCTTCGCTGTGTACGATGCAGCAACTCGCGGATGCTGCAATGCTGGCTGAAGAAGGCGAAGAAGAGGCTCTTTGTAGGTTAATAGCGCCGGTGGAGAGGATTCTGGGATCGATTCCAGGTGTGTGGGTAAGAGATTCGGCTATCGCTTCGATTTGCCATGGGGCGCCACTCGCGGTTCCAGGCGTAATTAGTTTGGATAGTGGCATTTCGGTAGGCGATAAAACGGTGATTTGGAGTTCAAAGGGCGAAGCTATTGCAGTCGGGGAGATGATTGTCGATTCTTCGGATGTTCGGAAGATGACCGAAGGGGAGATCGTCAAGCCGAAAGTAGTCTTGATGGACAAGGATGAGTACCCTGGCGCATGGTCAGGACGCTAGCGATTAATTGAGATCATGCTCTTCGTAGACCCACTCAGGAGTCTCGAGCCTGATTAGTAGTGTGGTGGAAGCCATCATCAAAAACCTCGGAATCATAACCCGATAGCTGGCTCATATAAGCATTATCTGATATGAGAACATTATCGGCCCTACGTCAACGATATGGTCTTCTCACCCTATTTGGCCCCAGATACAGTGCAGCCCCAGCCAGAATAGAAAATAGAATGATTAGCAATGCGATAGTTGTGTTATTACCTGACAGAATGCTTGCCAGCACGCCTGATTCATCATCCTGTCCTTCGACGGTTGCTACGATGTTGTACTCTAGTAAAGAAGAGGGGTCTATTACCTGATTCTTGGATTCGACCTCGACGGATATTGTGAATTCCCCCCCCTCAGTGGGTGAAGGGATTGCGCATATTGCCTGTGACGGCGAATTAGGCTCAATTAATGGAATTCTTATCGTCTGGTAGAGGATACCCTCGACATAACATGATACATCGATATCGAAGGCGGCACCTTCGCCTTGATTCCACACAGTTGTTGAAAGATCAATCAGAGTGCCCGGGGGTAATTCTTGATTCATGTCATCGTTTAATGAAGATACGTCATCGATTATCAAGAGGGGGAGAGCTCGTACGATCACGTCGATTTCAGTGTCTACGTAGACGTTACCGTCGCCGACAGTGATTACGAGTAGGCTGGATCCGGGTACTACGGGAGTAAGAACGAGATATCCGTCCTCGATAACGGCCCATGAGCGTGAGGTGGTTGTAGTCAGTTCTTCCGTGTCTGGATCGGTTATTTCTATTGGGATTCTCAATGTTTCACCAAGCTCAACAGTAACTGTGGATGGAAGTCCTCGGATGGCAGGTGGATCGGCAACGGGCTGAATGTCGACTAAGAAAGAGCCGGTCCAATGGTTATCTGCTGAATCTGTAACCGTGATATCCACCATTGAAGAGCCGCTAGAATCCTGAAGAGGCTGGATCTGTAAGTCCCCTCCTGAGGTCTTCAGATCTAATAGCCCGTCGACTCGAGAAGTAGCGGACATCTCAAGTTGTGAGTAGGGGTCCCTATCATCCGAACATGCGCTAAGAATTGGGATTGAAATGCCCCCCTCATCTTCAACGAGATATTGGTTCGACGGCGAGAGGCAAACTGGAGAGGTATCGACATCTATGGAATACCCTCCCGATATGGTCATGGATTGAATAGTCACAGTCACTGATTCTTCTTCACCGCCAGAAGACCATTGAAACCTTGCACCTATGCCAAGCGAGAGATCTTCTCCCACAGAGGGAAGAAGGTTGCCGATGGGTATCTCATAGGAGAATGGGCCTTCTTGGAATGGGGCTTCAAATGCGAGATTGCTTCCAATCGCAAAACGGATATGACTCGATTCGGACACTATTCCAGTTAAATTGCCGTCAATATTGCCTATTACACTAAGAGTTGGGTCGTTTACATCAACCCTTAACCCCTCTACGCACCCCTCCCTTATGACGAGCATGATATCGAAAGACTGGGCTTGAGGGAGCATTGCTCCCTCTGACCAAGTTGTCCATTGGCCCCCAGGGGTCCTAATAGCAAGTGTAGCATCCAATCCTTCTTCAGAAATTATGTGGATTCGCCCAAGGAATTGCTCGAAAGGTGGAATTACAGAGAAAATAGACCATTCGCCCGGTGTACTGCCTGTTGGCTGTAATCCACAAGGCGATATCTCGAGACCTGCAATATTTCCGCTATTAACGTCAAAATCGATCACTGGATATGAAGATGGTTCTATTGTTGCAACTGCCTTTGCATTTTCAAACCCATACCATGGTTGGAAGAAGGATACTTCCAATGCTACTGCATCGACTTGAACTTCTGAATCATCGGGAGCGCCATCTGAAACATAGTCTATCTTGACAGAGGTAGACGATAACATTGTCCAGTCCCACGCACTACCATTGCCAAGATCATAATTCATAGGGATGGTAAAGCGATCGATTGGCCCTGTGGTTCTTGCAATAGTCGAGACTAGTGTAACTGAAGAGCCATCATCGACTACAATCATGACTTGGTCCGAAGGCATTGCATCGGGTATTGAAATATGCAATCTCAGAGTTACCTGGATGATATCTCGACTTTCAAGCCCCTGAAAATCAAAACCTGAGAGAATGATGTCAGGGCCCTTCGACCACGAATAGTCTCCATCTGGGGAGCCCGTTGCAAGTGTGGCTCCTGTTTCGGAATTGGATGCGTATGATATGTGAGACTGATAGTTTCTCGGTCTTTGGTGATTGAATTGCAAAATCCCTGAGTTGATACTTGCATCAGTATAGTGTGCTTCATCTCCCGCGAATCCTGAGGTTGCACTCATTACCCATACGTTTTCATCAAATGGATCAGAGAAGAGGTCTTCTTTCGTGGAGGATATTGGGGTGTCAGCTAACACTGCAGGTAATAGAATCAAAGTTGTAAGAACCACTGCCGCCTGTGTGCGCATCAATGTGTAATTACCAAGTTTCGCGTTTGAAACCGTTGGTTGTTCGTATGCAGTATTTGCAAAAGGAGGGGATTATGCCACTAACTGGTATTAGTCGTATTCACATAGCTGTCTACCAAATCCAATTAGGCTGTGACTTCATCATGTAGGGTTGACAATGATGATTTTATGATATTTTCATGGCTCAG
>MDTD01042039.1_pt1 | contig 12175 bp, 10 predicted proteins | sample 811221 | NCBI WGS metagenome assembly MDTD01 (sample SAMN05326646, study PRJNA326480) | marine metagenome | isolation source: seawater | place: Pacific Ocean: South West | collected 2011 | reverse complement strand
TTGAAGCGTGTAGAAACAGCCATCGCTTCAGGTGATAAGGGAGCGGCTCAGATAGCCTTGAAAGAGGCACAGCCTGAACTGATGCGCGGCGTCTCAAAGGGCGTTCTGCACAAAAACACAGCGTCACGCAAAATGTCACGTTTATCTGCCCAGGTAAAAATTGTCGGGACACCAAGTTGAGCTATGGTTAGCAGGATATAATGGCTGACAAAAAGGTGCACAGTTGTGCACCTTTTTTATATGATTTTATACCAACCACCGCGCCTCTCATTCGATTATCAGTTAGCGACTATTCTTTAAAGCTAACTTTGATTCGCACAAGCTAAACCCTTTTATTTAATGAAAAAATGAGATTTTAGCCATCAAACTGGCAATTTTGAGAGCTGTTTTTGTCAAGTTAAAAAACTGCTAATTTTAAAAATATATTTGCATGAATTCGACTGTGGACGGCTTGCCTCAGTAACCAAAATAAGGGTACGGTCGTGGCTATGGATTGTAGACCGATCTTTTGCAGGGCTGATGGAATTTGTGCCCGATAGAGTCTTCTTCCAAAAAAAGCAACTTGCCCACCGCAATGATCTGGGACCATTAAATTAATGTCTGACTTTACCGAAAAAGATGAAGGCGCTACTACATATGAACAGGCATGGAAGGGGCAAAAGAAATCTGAAAACAACAGGCCGCATGTTACTGCTCATTCCGGACGAAATGCCCGAGAATCCATTGCAGATATGCATTTGTCCTGGCAGCGTTTGTCGCACAAACTAAAAGCAGATTTAGGTGAAGCGAAGTGGAAAGCGTGGATTAAACCCCTAGTGATGCAGTCTATTGATGACGGCGTTTTGACCTTGCGGGCCGAATCATCTTTTTTACGTAACCGCGTTTTAACAAATTACTCTGAGAAGCTTAGATTGTTAGCCAAAATGGAGTTTGGTCAAGTGCAAGCTATTGATGTTGTGTTGGAAGATGAGGAACGAGTATCATCAACAACTCAGACAGCACAACAGGCTTCACAGCCCGGCTTGTCCTATCCGCCGCGTCTGTCTGCTAACTCAGATACAGTAAAAACTTCTTTATCATCAGGCAATGTTGAGGGACTGGACAGTAGGCTGACTTTTGAGAATTTTGTTGTTGGCTCCCCAAACCAGCTTGCCTTTGCTATTGCCAAACGCGTTGCGGAAAGTTCTGAGGCAACCTATAACCCTCTATTTCTTTATGGTGGTGTGGGTTTGGGGAAAACCCATCTCATGCATGCTATAGCTTGGGAGATCAGTTTCAGACAACCACATCGTAAAGTGATGTATTTGTCTGCTGAAAAATTCATGTATCGCTTTATCCGAGCTCTTCGCTATCGGGATATGATGTCATTTAAAGAACAGTTCCGCTCTGTTGATGTTTTGATGATTGATGATGTTCAGTTTATTTCTGGTAAAGATTCAACACAGGAGGAATTTTTCCACACTTTCAATGCGCTTGTTGAAGATGGCCGTCAAGTTGTGCTTTCAGCAGACAAGTCACCAACAGATTTATCAGGCATGGAAGAAAGGCTTCGCTCACGTTTGGGCTGGGGAATGGTGGCTGATATTCATCCATCTGACTATGAATTGCGCCTTGGTATTCTTCAGGCGCGCCGGGATAAATCGGGTGTTGATGTTTCAGACAAGGTGCTTGATTTTCTTGCTCGCAAAATTACGTCTAACATTCGCGAAATCGAAGGGGCATTTAACCGCATTGTTGCGCATGCAACTCTTGTGGGGCGCGAGATAACTGTTGAAACTTCTCGTGAGTTACTGGCAGACTTGCTGCGGGCAAGCAGCAGACGTATCACAGTTGATGAGATTCAGAAGCAGGTGGCCAGCCATTTTCATATCCGGGTTGCCGATATGTTTTCAGCGCGAAGATCACGTCAGATTGCCCGACCGCGCCAGATTGCCATGTATCTGGCTAAAAACTTAACCTCTTTGTCCTATCCTGAAATTGGCAGACGTTTTGGTAATCGTGATCATACAACCATCATGCATGCAGTACGGAAGGTGGAAGAATTGATGGTCTCTGATACGGAATTGTCAGATGATGTTAGTCTACTGAAATCAGTTCTTGCTGATCATTGAAACTACACTTTTTTCAATTCCCACTAGTTAAAGGGATCTTAAAATCTGCATATGCTTTCGGGCACATGTTGTATGTTCATTTTCATTTGTACTGCTATATTTTGTGTGTCAAAATAGGGTACTTGAATTTTACCATCATAAAATCAGAGAAAACACGATGAAATTCGCAATTGATAGGCTGAGCTTGCTTCGTCCTCTCGGGCACGTAAGTTCTGTTGTTGAGCGGCGCAACACTATCCCAATTTTAGCCAATATTGTCATTCGAGCTAAAGAAGGTCAGTTAACCTTAACAGCAACAGATATGGAAATGGATATTGCTGAACAGGTCAGCTGTTCTGTGGTTCAGGATGGGACCTGTACCGTTCCGGCTCATCTGCTGAATGACATTGTTAAAAAACTGCCTGACGGGGCAGAGGTGACCATTATCGTTGCAGACGGAACAGTCTCTGTTAAGGCGGGTCGTTCTAATTTTACGCTGCCCACCCTGCCCGTTGAAGATTTTCCAGCTTTTAATAACAGTGAGTTGCCTGTTCATTTTGCACTAACAGCGTCAGATATGCGGCATCAGATAGATACAACACGTTTTGCTATATCAACCGAAGAGACACGTTATTATTTGAACGGCATTTATTTTCACAAAAGTGATTCAGGAGCATTGGCTGCTGTAGCAACAGATGGGCACAGGCTGGCCTTAGCCCAAATGAGTATGCCGCAAGGCGCAGATGCTTTGCCCAACATTATTTTACCTCGCAAAGCTGTAGGCGAATTGCGTAAGCTTCTTGAAAATGAAGACGGTGAAGTGAATATAAAGCTGTCTGAGACACGGGCTGAATTTTCCTTAGGTCAAATCCGGCTAACCTCAAAGCTGATTGATGGCTCGTTTCCAGATTATACACGGGTGATCCCGCAAGGTAATGACAAGGTTCTTAGTGTTGACCGTGCCGTATTTTCAGCTGCTGTTGACAGGGTCTCAACAATATCATCTGAAAAATCAAGATCCGTGAAACTCAGCCTATCCAAAAATCTGCTAACCTTATCAGCTAGTACACCCGAATCCTCAAGCGCAGTTGAGGAGCTGGAAGTCAGTTATTCAGGTGACAATCTGGATATTGGCTTCAATGCGCGCTATCTGCTGGAGATTGCTCAGCAGATTGAAGGTGATGTTATGCAGATGGCTTTGTCTGATCCTGGTTCACCAAGCCTCATTTCAACGCCCGGGGATGAGAATAATTTATTTGTGCTGATGCCAATGCGGGTCTAGATACAGCGGGTGTATCTGAAAAAATGAACCAAAAAACTCGTTTATTTGTAAGCTGCACAGGGAATGGGTGATGATGATTCGCCCACAGGTTGCATCAAATTGTAAAGATCAGCAGGACATTAGCTCGCCTGCGTCATGCAATGACGTAAACAGATTATCTACAGATATTGATGCAAAGCTAAATAAGCTTCGTTTGCAGACATTTCGGAACTATGAGATAGCTCATCTCAATCTTGAGAGCGATGCGGTGGTTCTCGTAGGTCCCAATGGGGCAGGGAAAACAAATGTGTTGGAAGCTGTCTCTATGCTGGCTCCAGGAAGAGGCCTACGGCGCGCTCGTCGTGAGGAAATAGCCTATCTGGTTGACCGGCAGCATACAGAGGCTTACTGCCCGATACCTGCGTGGTCAGTTTTTGCTGACTTGATTGGGCCACAAGGGGTCACATCTGTTGGCACGGGCTGTTTTGCTGACCAGTCAGAAGGAGCTCGGCGCGCTGTAAAAATAAATGGTGTAAATGCGGCACAGGCTGATTTGGCGCAGGTAGTTACGTTGTCCTGGCTGACCCCGCAGATGGACGGCCTTTTCATAGGTTCACCATCAGCACGCAGACGATTTATTGACCGGCTCGCCATTGCGTTTGATCCGGCACATAGTGGCCGTCTTACTCGCTATGAGAAGGTGTGGCGCGAACGTGCTCGTTTGCTGGCAGATGGTCAAGTAGATGATAAATGGTGCATTTCTCTTGAAAAAATTTTAGCTGAAACGGGCGTCGCGATATCAGCCACACGAACTGCGCTTATCGAAGATATTAACCGTGAGTCTCAAAACCTCAAATCTAGTTTTCCTCTGGTGAGGGCTAAGTTAACAGGCCAAACAGCTGATTGGTTGGATGATGGTCAGCCATCTATAGAAATAGAAGATCGCATTCTGTATGCCGCACGTCAGAACCGTCTGGCAAAAGCCAGCCATATGCCAGGCCCACATGAAACTGACCTTGTAATGACATTTAAGGGCCAGAGCGCTCATCTGGCTTCTACAGGAGAGCAGAAAGCTCTGACGATTTCCATGATTTTAGCACATGCTGTTCTTCAGGATAAGCGGCTTGGCCGTCCACCTATCCTTCTTCTTGATGATGTTGCTGCGCATCTTGACCCAGCGCGCCGAGCAGAATTGTTTTCGCTGTGTTCTGATATATCGGGTCAGGTATGGTATAGTGGGGTTGACATACAAGCCTTCTCAGCGCTTTGTCAAACGGCACAATTTATCAGCGTCTCACATGGCCAGCTTTTTCAATAAAACTGACTGTTTGTAAATGAGGGAAAGAGTAAAATGACAGATGAGGCCCCGCAAGAAGAAGATTATGGCGCGGATTCCATTAAAGTGTTGCGTGGTCTAGACGCTGTTCGCAAACGACCTGGCATGTATATTGGGGATACAGATGACGGGTCTGGTCTGCATCATATGGTTTATGAGGTTGTTGATAATGCGATTGATGAGGCTCTGGCCGGTCATTGTGATATAACGCAAGTGATTTTGAATGGTGATGGGTCTGTAACCGTTTCCGATAATGGTCGTGGTATCCCAACAGAAATCCATGCTGAAGAGGGCGTCTCAGCTGCTGAAGTGATTATGACCCAACTGCATGCTGGGGGGAAATTTGATAATAACGCCTATAAGGTTTCTGGTGGTCTTCATGGTGTTGGAGTATCTGTTGTGAACGCATTATCGGGCTGGCTTGAACTGAACATTTGGCGCGAAGACCGCCACCATTTTATGCGGTTTGAAAATGGGGAATCCGTTGCCCCCTTGGCTGAAATTGGTCCTGCAAACGGAAAAAGTGGAACAGAGGTGACTTTTCTGCCCTCAACGGAGACTTTTTCATTGGTTGAGTTTGAATTTGCAACGCTTGAAAATAGATTACGTGAATTAGCTTTTCTGAATTCAGGTGTCCGCATTCGTCTGGTTGATAACCGCAAGGCGGAAGAAAAGGTCAGCGAATTTTACTATGATGGCGGACTGGTCGCTTTTGTCGATTATTTAAACAAATCGCGAACGGCTCTTCATTATCCCATTCATAGTACAACAGAAAAAGAAAGTGTTGGGGTTGAATTATCTTTAGCTTGGACCGATAGTTTTCATGAAACCACCCTATGTTTCACCAACAACATTCCTCAACGTGATGGTGGTACACATTTGGCTGGTTTCAGAGGTGCTCTGACTCGTATTGTGAATAATTATGCCCAGAACACAGGCATAGCCAAACGCGAAAAAGTCCAATTGACAGGCGAAGATTCTCGTGAGGGCCTGACCGCAATTGTTTCGGTTAAGGTCCCTGATCCAAAATTTTCTTCACAAACAAAGGAGAAGCTCGTCTCCTCCGAAGTGCGGCCACTGGTTGAGCAGGCTGTTGCCGAAGCCTTGGGCCAGTGGTTTGAAGAACACCCTGCAGAAGCTAAAAAAATTGTTTCCAAGGCCTATGAAGCTGCGGCGGCAAGGGAAGCCGCACGCAAAGCCCGCGAGCTGACTAGGCGCAAAGGCGTTTTGGATGTAGCCAGCCTGCCTGGTAAGCTGGCGGATTGTCAGGAAAAAGATCCGTCCAAGTCAGAGCTGTTTCTGGTTGAGGGTGATTCAGCTGGCGGTTCAGCAAAACAAGGTCGTGATCGCGCCAACCAGGCAATTCTGCCTTTACGGGGAAAGATCCTGAATGTTGAACGGGCGCGCCTTGATAAAATGCTTTCCTCTGCAGAAATTGGCACTCTGATTACGGCAATAGGGGCAGGTGTTGGCAATAGTGGACCTGAAAACAACGGAATGGACCCTGATAAAATTCGATATCATAAAGTTGTAATAATGACAGATGCTGATGTTGACGGCAGTCACATCAGAGCTTTGTTGTTGACTTTCTTTTTCAGACATATGCGGCCGTTGATTGAACGCGGTTATCTCTATATAGCGCAACCGCCTCTGTTCCGGGCAAAACGTGGGGCTTCGGAAGTCTATCTGAAAGATCAGAACGCGCTTGATGATTATCTTGTGAATGCGGGCTTAAAAGATGCTATTATTCGAAATGAGTCAGGGTTACAAATCGGTGGGGCAGATCTAAAGGATTTGGTTGAAACAGCGGTCACGCTTTCGCGGGCGATTGAACAGCTGACCTTGCAGGTTAGCAACCGTGATGTTATTGAGCAGGCAGCGATTGCCGGCATGTTAAATGCAGAAAGTCTATTTCAAGAAGGTGCAGCTGATTATCTTGTTAAACGTCTGGATCAAATGGCAGACAAACTTGAAAAGGGCTGGCAGGCGCTGATAAACTCATCTGGTGACAGGCCCAGACTTGCTCTTTCACGCACCTTAAGGGGAATTACAGAAACCCATTATCTAGATCATAAATTTATCAATACATCAGAGGCGCGGCTTCTAGACTCGGTAGCTGGAAAGCTGCAAGAGGTGTTTCTAAAACGCCCAACTTTTGTGGCTGCGCACGGTGAAACCGATCTGAAGGGACCATCTGACTTGGCCGCACATGTTACCGCACTTGGTCGTAAAGGGGCTCAGATAGCCCGTTATAAGGGATTGGGTGAGATGAATCCAGATCAGCTGTGGGAGACGACACTTGATCCGGACCAGCGCACGTTTCTTCAGGTCAAAATCACAGAGGAAGAAGATGCGAATCAGGCGTTTTCAACCTTGATGGGTGAAGCGGTTGAGGAACGACGTAACTTCATTCAGGAAAACGCGCTGAAAGTATCCAACCTCGATATCTGATTAAATCATGTTGCCGCCTTTTAATACATCTCGTCCCGACCTTCAGGCGGCAGCGCGTCTAAATGGTGAAGCCCTGATCGATCCAAAAGCGTTAGTGCTTATCAGGTGGATTGCACTTTTGGGGCAGTCTGTTACACTTTTTACTGTTTTTTTCTTTCTTGATTTTGTGGCTCCTTTCCTCAGCGCGTTTGGTATTATTCTGGTCGGTGTCGCTCTAAACATTTGGCAGGGCTGGCGAACAAGACATGTAACGCAAACCTCAGCAACTGAACTCCTTTTGGCTCTTTCATTTGATGTTATTCAATTGGCAGGTCTGTTGTATCTGACAGGTGGGCTTACCAATCCTTTCTCAATTTTGCTTCTGGCGCCAATTGCTGTATCTGCTGCGTTGCTAGGTTTCAGATCTACCGCCGTACTTGTAATTGTTGTCGGTATAAGTGCCAGCTTGCTGTCGCGTTTTCATTTGCCACTGCCATTATTGTCAAACAAATTTACTCTGCCCCCGCTTTATTTGACAGGCTTGATGACCGCATTAATGGTCTCCGTTTTATTCATCAGTTTTTACGTGTGGTGGCTCGCTGACAAATCAAGGCGCACATCAGCCAGTCTTGCAGCAACACAGCTCGTTTTGGAACGTGAACAGCGAATTGAAAATCTGGGGGCACTAGCCGCTGCTGCGGCACATAAGCTTGGATCGCCATTAAATACTATCACTCTCATTAGCCATGAGTTACAAAACAGGCTGAAAGGGCAGCCTGATTTGCAGGCCCTGAACGAAGATGTAAGTCTATTGATTGAAGAAACTGAGAGGTGCCGCGTAATTCTCTCTGAACTTGACCGTGATGTGAATACAGATAGATTTGCGGATGATGTGACCATGCCTGTTAGTCAGGTTTTGCAAACCATGCTTGATATGAAATTCAAGGAACTATCTGCTTTTCTTGAGTTGAAAACAGGTGCGTTAGATGACAGTTCTGAACCGTTAGCGAAGCCTTTGCCTGACCTGAAATACACGCTTGAAACTTTGCTTGATAATGCTCATGACTATGCTGTTTCGGCGATCACGCTTGATATTGGCTGGACTTCAACCGATATTGATATCAGTCTTAGTGATGATGGCCCCGGATTTAGTCCGAACATTTTAGCGCGTGTTGGTCAGCCCTGGAACAGTTCACGTGATGGGCTCGATGGCCACCGAGGGCTTGGACTGTTTCTGGCAGTAACGCTTGTTAACAGTTTGGGTGGTCAGATTGAAATATACAATGAAGAAGTGGGTGGGGCAGCGGTACATATCACGCTTCCCCGTGAAAGACTGACTTCTTGAATGTGCCGATTAAATGTTTTCCTGTTGCAGGATGTTATGATCTGAGTCGAAAGAGCGAAGAGATGAACAGAAAGCTGTTGATTTTGGATGACGATAACTCATTGCGCCGTATGTTGACGCGAGCAATGGAGCAGCGTGAGTTCACCGTTATGGCAGCAGCAGGTGTGAAAGAAGCACTAAGCCATATACAACATCAAGTGCCTGATTATGCTATTTTGGATTTAAAGCTGGAGGATGGAAACGGCCTTGAGGTTGTTCGTTGCCTTCAGTCTTTAAACCCGGCCTGCAGGGTTATCATTCTGACAGGCTTCGGAAATATTGCGACTGCGGTGGCCGCCGTCAAAGCAGGTGCGCTAGATTATCTGCCAAAACCAGCAAATCCTGATGAAATTGTAAGTGCGCTGCTCCAGACTGAAGGGGGACTGCCTGCTCCACCAGAAGATCCAATGAGTGCAGATAGGGTGCGCTGGGAACATATCCAGCGGGTATTTGAACAATGTGACCGCAATGTCTCTGAAACAGCACGCCGGCTGAAGATGCATCGCCGCACCCTACAACGCATTCTTGCCAAACACGCGCCACGCAGCTAAAAGACTGGCGACGTGTTTATATGTAGTTGTAACCCAGGGCTAAAAGTTCTCGGGTGTTTGCAAGAGTTAAGTTCCAGGCAAGTCCATCAAAGGGGGATGTGCGCAAAGGAAGTGAGATGAACAAATCTGAAGATTGGAACAGAAACTCAGCCTTAATCTGTTCTGGCATCAACCGCACTGATTATCATAAAACATCTGAAGCTCTGTTTATGACTTCTTTTTATGTATATGAGACAGCTGAGCAAGCCAAAGCTGCCTTCACAGGTGAGACAAGTAATTTCGTTTATTTGCGCTATGGAAAACCTACACTGCCTGCTTTAGAGGAGCGATTGGCGAATTTGGAAGGCACAGAAGACTGCAGAGGCTATTAAGCAGGCGCATGGAGTTGTCTCATATTTTATCGTTAGCGGCCGCGCTAAGCTGGACTTTAGCAGGCTTGTTTGGACATCAGCCAGCAGTAACCCTTGGTTCGCTTCATTTTAACAGAATACGGATGGTAGTGGCTGCAGGGCTCCTGTGCATGATGATGCTCGTTACAGGTAATAGCTGGGCTTTGCCAAACGATTTTTGGCTTCCTATTCTTTCCTCAGCGCTCATTGGAGTGGTCATTGGTGATTTTTTTCTGTTTGTGACTATGCGGCGCCTGGGACCTCGCCGTACGGGTATTTTATTTGCGGCAAATGCCCCTATCGCCGCAATCTTGGGTTGGGTGTTTTTGTATGAACCATTGTCAATATTAAAGATTCTGGCCATCTGTATCGGCTTCTGCGGAATTTGTTTAGCTATCATCTATGGCAAGAGACGTGACTTGCTTCATGTTTGGGAATCTGTGACGCAGCCTCTCTGGATTGGCGTTGGCGCTGGGTTTATTGCGGCCTTGGGTCAAGCAACAGGGGTTTTGTTGCTGCGTCCTGTCATGGAGGCTGGAGGTGATCCAATGATGGCAACCCTGATCCGGGTTTCTGCTGCTGCTTGTTTCTTTTGGCTGCCTTGGACATTCACCCAGCTCAAGACAACCCTCTCTGTTTATAAGGATTTCAAACTATGTGTTTTTATTGTGGCGAACAGTTTTTTTGGATTGAGCTTCGGTGTTTATTTGCTTCTTGTAGCTCTTGAAAGTGGGCATGTAGCTGATGTAACAATCCTTTCTTCCTTTGGGCCGGTTATGATTCTGCCCTTTGTTTGGTATCAAACTAGAATTTGTCCCGCTTGGGGGGCATGGGGAGGTGCTGGCTTGGTTGTGTTAAGTTCAGCTTTGCTGGTCCTGCAATCTTGACAGATCTTTTGGCTGGAGAATTGAATATGTCTTATCAAACTAAAAAACTACAGCCATTTGATTTTTTCATCCTGCTTGTCCTGTCTGTTATCTGGGGGTCTGCTTTTGGTGCGATTAAAATTGCTGTCGATGGGACGGCCCCGTTTACAGTTGTTGCGGCGCGTACAATTATTGGTGGGTTAGGCATTTGCGTCTGGCTTGTGATTACCGGTGGCTGGCGGTTAAATTGGCAGGGCCTGCCTTGGGTTAGATTATGTTCAATTGCCCTTTTAGGTACCTTGCTACCTTTCTTTCTGATTAGCTGGGCTGAACAATATGTTGATAGTTCTGTGGCTGGCCTTCTGAATGGAACTGGTCCCCTTGTCACCGTGCTAGGCGCGCATTTCATTACTCGTGACGAGCTACTGACAAAGGGTCGAATGGCCGGAGTTCTAATTGGCATGGGTGGGGTGACTATTCTTATGTATGACGGATTGTTCCATTTGGGAGGGGCATCCCTAATAGCGCAGTTAGCCCTAATGTTGGCTTTTTCATGCTATGCAGGCAGCAATCTGATGGTCAGGGCTGTACATGGGATTACGCCAGTGCAATTAACTGGCTTTTCTTTAATTCTTTCTAGTTTTTTGGCTTTGCCGTTGGCTTTCTTTCTTGAGCAGCCAGAACCGATGAGTTGGTCCGCAGATATCTGGGCAGCTTTGTTGTGGTTGGGTCTGATCTCGACCGCCTTTGCCTTCTCTTTACGTTATGTTTTAATTAAGAGGGCTGGGGCGGGATTTTTGTCCAATGTGGGCTATACCATCCCGATGGTTGCGGTTGTCATTGGTGTTTTTCTTCTGGGTGAAGCCGTAACCTTACCTAAATTATTGGCTTTGTTTGTGATTTTGGCCAGCCTCTACATCACCCGCCGTGCGGGAGTGAAACTAAGGGACTAATATGTACAAAGTTGTTCTTTTTGATGCCTATGGCACACTACTGGACGTGGATGCTGCTGCAGCTAATCTTGCCGCTACAAATCGGTTTCCAGAATTAGCTGCAGTGTGGCCAGAGCTGTCTGCACTGTGGCGATCCCGTCAGCTGAACTATACTTGGCTGCGATCTCTCTCACATAAATATGAACCTTTTTGGCAGTTAACCTGCGACGCGCTTGATTACGCTATGGAAGCATTTGATCTTAAGGATAAAGGTATGCGCGCAGCTCTTTTGGACTTGTATAGAGAACTCGACGCCTATAAAGATGCTCGGCCTGCTTTAGATGCTGTTCACAAAGTAGGTCTTCCGGCGGCAGTGCTCTCAAATGGCAATCAGCAGATGCTCAATCACGCCTTTGCTGCAGCTGGCCTTGCAGACAGGCTGGACAGTCTTTTGTCAGTGGACGATGTTGGTGTATTTAAGCCAGATCCCCGTGTCTACCAGCTGGGATGTGACCGATATAAGGTGAGGGCAGAAGAGGTATTATTTGTTTCGTCAAATGGCTGGGATGCAGCGGCAGCAGGCTTGTTCGGATTTAAAACTATATGGGCAAACCGGGCTGGATTGCCTATAGAAAGGCTGCCAATTCATCCGGATTTCATTGCCCCCGGCCTTGAATTTGTCACTGAGTATCTGTCGCCTGGAGAAACTAGTACGCGAAGCTAAAAAATCTGGGTGCGATATTCTCTCGTAGACGAGATATGAAGGTAAAACGATTTTTTCTTTTCCCTGTGTTTATCCTGCTTGCCGGGGTGAGTGCGCGTGCAGCAGAGTTTATCCTGCCGTCATCAGACTTGTCTGCGCAGGAGGTTGTGGAAATCCAGCTTCTTGGTCTCCAATCAGGCAAAACAGACGAGTCAGCTGGCATTGAACAGGTG
>MDTD01001554.1_pt1 | contig 12175 bp, 17 predicted proteins | sample 811221 | NCBI WGS metagenome assembly MDTD01 (sample SAMN05326646, study PRJNA326480) | marine metagenome | isolation source: seawater | place: Pacific Ocean: South West | collected 2011 | reverse complement strand
TTGATATGTCCTTATTTGGTGATAGAGATTTAACTGAAAAAGAGAAGTACGAAGATGAACGAATTGCGGTTATTTTTAGAACCAAGAGTAAAACCTCTAAAGGTGAAACCAGAGATGATTTATTAAACCTAAACAAAGATGAGTAAAATTGAAATAGTTTCTATCTTTTTAACAATTTTTTTTCCAAAATGGTTATACCCACAAGGGTGTTCTCAATGCAAACTTCTAGTTGAACAGGGGAGTGAACTTAGTGAACGTTCATTCGGGACTAATATTAATATAGGAATACTATTTTTAATGATAATACCGTATTTGATTATAATAGTTATTTTTAGAGAACAAATAAAAAATTTTTTACTTTTAAAATTTGGTCGTTCAAAACATTAATACTATATTAGTAGTAATTTAAAAAAACAAAGATGATTGATTATATTTTAATAGGGTTAGTTTTAACATTTCTTATAGAAATATCAGCAATGTATTACGCGAATAAGATTATGATTATAAAGGATAATGAACCTTTTATTCAGTTCTCTATATTGGAAAGATTATTTATAATAATGATATGGCCAGCTGTAGTCTTAATATTTTTATCTGTAATATTTAAAAACAAAGAAGATGAGTAAAGAAGAAAAAGCATTAGAGTTATTAAAAGAAAAAGGACTAAAAGGAATCCAGTACCTTAAATTAATGGGGTTTAAACCAGGTCCAGAAATGTATGATTTAATTAAACAAGCTGAACAGTTAGGTTACATTCCTAACAATACCGTACAAATAAAACCTATTACATGGTTACCTTATTCTAATCATGGATGGGGTAATGGTTACGTTTCAATACCAGAAGGACATAAGTTTTATGAAAAAACTTATGATGAGTTACATGAATTAGGTTTAGACGCGATTGGTGGATTAACTTATAGTCAACATGAAAACATTAGTTGGGTAGTAGGATTTGATACCGCTCATAGTTTCAATGATAGTAAAATACATGATGAGAATTTTGTTAAGACTGAAACTATTGAATTGTTACTTCAGATTTTTACCTAGTCTTTAAATAGTCAGTTATTAACTGTACCATACCAGCATCAAAATATCTGGAGTCAAACTCAGCCACTATTTCACTTGAGTCATCAGTTTCATGGTATATCATATAACGAGGATAATCAAAACCGTCAGTATATTCCACAACTAGTTCACCATCTTTATAGTCGGTTCTACTAATTTCATCAATACTGAACTCTCTTAATAGTTTTTTAATCCTATTTCTCATTTTTATTTTTCATAACTATAGGGTGGTTTATCTTCGAGAGCTTGTGGATTCCTACCGTTTTTTTGGTAATAACGAGCAGCGTATTCAAAATCCTCAAACGTCTTATATTTTTGTTGTACACCTTTATTATTCATTTCCCAAGCTTTTCTTATAGTTGGTTTCGGTTTTTCTTCTTCAGGTTTAGAAGACCCTGAAGTCTTAGCACCAGTACTTTCACCATCAGCATTTTTATTTGGAAATTTGGCCAAGGCTCTTGCCGCTACCTCATGAGGCATTTCTCCACCCCCCGTAGGTAATCCCAAAACCTTACTTGTTGCATCTGCACAGTTCCTTTTAGCTATGTGATAACCCTTAGGGTCACAAAAGTTAGGCATTGAAGGTATACTAATACCTGCAGCTTTTATTTTAATACTAGGCCACTTAGAATGTTTTTTATTTCTAAACTGAGGTTGAACTTTAAAATAATTCTCCATTTGTGTCTTAGTTAGATATATATAATAATTTCCTTCTGCACTTTTACCACAAGATTTACTATCAGGTTTACACCCAGTAAAGGACCCCGTAAATTTATGAGATTTAGCATTCCCCATTTGTTCTGCTCCACTACCACCAGGACCCCAGTCAGTCCAGTACTGTGAATTATTGTAACCTTTTAATTTTGCATCATCTGGTCTCACACCAATATGGCCACTTACAGGAAACGATTTACCAGGTTGTAGTCCAGTTGGGATACCCCAAGAATTATTACTCGTCATTTTACCAGGTGAATAATAACGTAAATTAAATCTATATAATTTTTGTTTTTCAGTGTCAGTAACATTATTTTTAGCTCTTGGTGCACCAGCATTTAATCCTTTGTACAATTTTTGTAATCCAGGTAGTAAGTCTGTTCCACAAATGTATTTAACTAACAATGGGAGTGTGGGAGAGAGTAGTGTAACTCCTGCGGCTATTGCAACTTTTACAGCATCTTCAGCTTTTTTCTTAGTACCTATTAGTGGTATAAAATCTGGAACCGCACCTTGATTACCTGATGCATAATCAACTATTTCATCGGCAGCATCCTCGACAGCACCAACGACGGCTTTACCACCCTTTATTGCCTGTTTACCCACATACTCTAGACCATCACCAACTGTCTCAGCTGCATCACTAACCGCATCCACTGTTGCGTCATAAGCATTTTTAACATAACTCCACTCATTAAGTTGTTCACTAGTTGGTTGTCCTACTTTGTAGGACATTATTTTTAACATTAAGTCCTGTTCCTTTAAAATTTCTTTTTTGGTTTTTTTATCTTTATCCATGATAATTTGTTTTATTAATAAATATTACTTAATTTTGAAATATGGACGAAATACTATACATAGCTTCTTTTATTATATTCCTAATTGGAATTTCAGGTTCTATAGTACCAGGAATACCTGGTCCATTTATTAGTTATATGGGTGTAGTTTTATTGTACGGGACTACTGATTTACCTATAACCACAGAAATGATGTGGATACTAGGATTCTTTATGGTACTAACTACTGCAGGTGACTACCTTTTACAGATATTAGGAGTTAAGAAGTTAGGTGGTGGTAAAAAAGCTATTAGAGGTACTATTATAGGTACCATAATAGGTTTATTTATTCCACCTATTGGTATAATAGTAGGTGCCTTGTTAGGTGCATTTATAGGTGCAAAAAGTGAAACTGATGATGATTCACTAGCTATAAAAGTAGCGTTAGGCGCATTTGTTGGATTTGTTTTGGGTACTGTGGTCAAACTAGTTTACAGTATCTATATTATTTATTACGTAATTACATTATTATGAATTTAGGATACGCTTGTATAAACATGACCCTAAGTGGTCAAAAACCAAAAATTACTACAAATAGGTCAATGATTAAAAAAACCTTTTTAAGTAAAGGTATTGATTATGCGGGAGAACTAGCACTATTAAATTGTACGGACTTATATAAAATTATACTTTGGAATGTAAAAAATGGTATTAAATTTTTTAGAGTATCTTCAGATATATTTCCCTGGGCTTCTGAGTACAATATAGAAGACCTACCACAATATGAAATGATTAAGATTGTTTTAAGTAGTTGTGGTCAGTATGCTAAGGAAAACGGTTTAAGACTTACCACACACCCAGGACCTTTTAATGTACTAGTCTCACCCAGAGAACATGTAGTAAAAAATACCATAACTGACTTGACTAATCACGGTAAGGTTTTTGATTTATTAGAACTATCACACACACCTTATAACAAAATTAATATTCATTGTAATGGTGTCTACGGTGATAAAAAGGCAGCCATGGACCGATTCTGTGAGAACTTCAAATTATTACCTGAATCAGTTCAGAGTCGTCTTACAGTTGAAAATGATGATAAAGCTAGTATGTACTCAGTCAAAGACTTAATGTACATACATGAAAAGATAGGTATCCCAATAGTCTTTGATTATCACCACCACAAGTTTTGTACAGGTGGTCTTTCAGAAAAAGAAGCTTTAGAATTAGCAATCTCTACATGGCCTACAGATATCACACCTGTGGTACATTACTCAGAATCTAAATCGTTACATGAAAGTAATGAAAAAATAAAACCACAAGCACACTCCGACTATGTGGATATCATACCTAACACTTATGGTTACGATGTGGACATTATGGTAGAAGCAAAAGCTAAAGAACTCTCCATACTCAAACACTTGTCTTCACAACCTACTCTAACATTATAGTTATAATTTAAAAATATGTTAAATTAAGTTGACAAATAGTAATTTTAAAACTAAATTTATGTCAGAAACTTAAAGTTTCCATAGAGGTGAAAAGCCATAATAATAACAGTATAAAAATAAAAACAATGAAAAAAGTATTTTTAATTTTAGGTATTGCAGTATTAGTTATGTCATGTGATAACTCCGCAACTGAAAACGCTACAACAGAACCTGTAACAACAGAAGAAGTTGTTGTTGAAGAAGCTACTACTGAAGAAGTTGTCACTGAAGAAGCTACTACTGAAGAAGTTAGTGAGTAACTGTGACTTTTTGTAAATTAAAATGCTCGAGTAATTGAGCATTTTTTTTGCAAAAATATTTAAATTAAATTTGTATTTTAAAATTATTTTTGTATATTTGTATTGTTCAATTATTCACACTTAACACTTTTTACATGACAGACCAGGAGACAATACAAAAACTTAAAGACTACACGGGAGATAACGGATTTATTAAATCAGTACTAAACGGATACAACCGTTGGGGTAGATTAACTCCAAAACAAATGGAAGCTGTTAAAAAGTTTTTTACACCTAAAAAACCTAAAGGTACTATCAAACCTATTAAAGTTAATGTTGACCTGGTTTTAAAAAGATATGTAGCAAGAGGAATTTCAGAACAATATGAACTGGGTAAAGTAACACCTATTACTGTTACTGTTTCTGAAATTAATGCACTTACTCCTAAAGCGGTAAGAGTTAAAGGAAAGATGACTTTTACTGATGTCGGATGTTGTCGTAATTGTGGAAGAGACTTAACCGACTGGATATCAAAGGCTTCGGGAATGGGACCTGTATGTGCAAAACATCTGGGGATTGAAAGACCTACTACCAAATCAGAGATAGAAGAATTTAATAAAAAATTAAAAGAAAAAATCGAAGAGATGGGAGAGTTTGAGTTCTGGATTCCAAAGTCACAAATTAAAAATGCGATGGGACCTATGAAGTATATCCTGGAGTGTTAAGAATTACATGGGACTTAGGTCCCATTTTTTTTGCATTAGACTTTTCTTAACTGTTATTATTTAGTATAATTATTACATGAATTATCACGAAGACGACAGAGCACAACGATTATTAGACGTATTTCCTTTAGATAAAGGACAAATTAATATTAGTTATATAAATTCAACAGAACACATTGTTGCATGGCACAAACATGAAAAACAAACTGATTATTGGATTTGTTTGAAAGGAAGTTTAAAAGTTGGTTGGGCTACAGAAGAAGATGGTTGTGAATTTAAATATCTATCAGATAAAAATCCCCAAGTGTTAGAAATACCACCAGGTATATATCATGGTTATAAAGCTTTGGAACCTGGAACTATTCTTGCATATTATGTTACTAGAAAGTATGACCCCACTGATGAACACAGAGCAAGTATTGGAGATTTCGGTGAAGAATGGAAAACAGAAAATAAATAAAAAATATGAAAGATAATATAATTAAAGATTTTAGTTTATACGCTAGAAGTATGAAAAATCCTATAAGTTCTACAACTTTATGGGATTATGAAAATAGTATGACCCCATACATTTTAGAAGAAAGAGAAATGAGAGCCACCCAGATGGATATTTTTTCTCGTTTGATGATGGAAAGATTAATATGGGTAGCAGGTCCAATAATGGATATTACTGGACAAATATTACAAGCACAATTAATGTATTTAGATACAGTTAGTGATGATGATATTAGAGTACATATTGATTCACCTGGTGGTTCAGTAAAAGCAGGACTAGGTATTGTTGACGTGATGGACTACATTAGTTGTGATATTAGAACTGTAAATACAGGGATGGCAGCATCTATGGGTTCAGTGTTACTCGCTTGTGGTACAAAAGGTAAACGTAACTCTTTAAAATACAGTAAAACCATGTTACACCAATCAAGTGGTGGAGCAGTAGGAAATATTCAAGATGCAAGGATAACGATGGAAGAATGGGAAAAAACAAATAAAATATTATTTGATATTTTAGGTAAAGCCTGTGGTAAAACGAGTAAAAGAGTTGAAAAAGACGCTCAACGAGATTTATGGTTAGACGCTAATGAGGCTCAAGATTATGGGGTAATTGACGAAATAATACAAAATTCAAAGGCTTTTAAAAAAAATTAAAATGAAAAAAGAACCAATTTGGGGAAGTAAAGGAGAAGAAGAATCCAACTCTTCCAGTAACAGTAATAATCAAATTACAAATGTAGATAATCACATCTATTTCTATTCAGAAGTAGAAAGAAGTAAAATGTTGGAACTAAATAAAAAATTAAATGAATTGGATGTCAAACTCCAATCCACTAGTTTAAAATTAGGGACAGAATTGCCTAAAATTTATCTTCACATTAATTCATATGGTGGTAGTATTTTTGCAGGCCTTTCAACTTTAGACACTATTAGAAATACAAAATGTAAAGTTGTGACAATTATTGAAGGGTGTGCTGCTAGTGCAGGTACAATGATAAGTGTGGTAGGTAAAGAAAGATACATGCATAAACACGCTTACATGTTAATACATCAGTTAAGTGCTGGTAGTTGGGGTAAATATTCTGACCTTGTTGACGACATGGAAAATAATACCAGGTTGATGGAAATGATAAAAAAATTGTATAAAGAATATACAAAAGTCCCAGACCAAGAGCTAGACGAAATTCTCAAACACGATTTGTGGTGGGATGCTGAGAAGTGTTTAGAGTATGGTTTGGTAGATAAAATTTTAGATTAATATGAAAAAAGACCCATTAAACTCTTATACTAGTCTTTTAGATAGATTAGTAAAATTTATTACCGACGGTAATAAAATGAAAACGTTTTTAAAAGAAAAAAAGAAAACAATATTTTATTTTACTCTATTACTAATAGTTGTGGGGACCTCTATTAGTGTTTGGCAACGAGGTGAATGTATAAACTGTGAAAGATTAACTAAAGAGCAGTCAATTTTTTATAAACAAAATCCTACTGAATTAAATAAACTAGTTGAAAGTAAAGTTTTTGTACCTCACACACATATTAAAGACTATTTAATCGATTTAATATTACCTATAACATTTAATGTTTTAGCTTTTTTAATAGTATTTTCAATTTTCTATATTATATATAGTGTCATAAGACAGATATTATTAAAATTTAAAGTAGACCCAAATAAAAGTATAAATTTAGATAAACTATTTAATAAAAATGATTAGAATTGAAACTAAACACGGAATACTGGAAGTTGAATTATATGAAAAAGATGTTCCACAAACAGTTAATAACTTTTTAAAGTTAGTAAATAATAAATTTTATACAGATTTAATTTTCCATAGAGTTATTCCTGGATTTGTGGTTCAAGGAGGGTGCCCTAAAGGTAACGGTAGTGGTGGGCCTGGTTATACTATACCTTGTGAATTAGATACACAAAAACAATATCACGAAAAAGGTGTACTATCTATGGCACATGCTGGTAGAGACACTGGGGGTTCTCAGTTCTTTATATGTCACAATAGACACAACACAAGCCATTTAGATGGCAACCATACTTGTTTTGGTAAAGTAACTAAAGGTTTAGATATTATTGACAAAATACAAGAAGGTGATAAATTTACTATTACAAAAAATTAAAAAATGGAAGATAAGAAAATTATAATGTACACCATGAAAAGTTGTGGTTACTGTGCACAGATGAAAAAATCTCTAAAAGAATCTGAAATAGAAGTAGAAATTAGAGATAAAGATGAGTGGAAATTAGATTGGGAAAAAGTGAAAGCAATTACTAGAAGTGCAGTATTTCCTACATTTGTAATAGGTAAAGAATACATTTTACCCAACAGAGACTTCCAAAACCCTAATGAGGCAATACAAACTTTACAGTATTATAAAACTGCACACCAGGAAGAGACTACTTTGACTGAGATATTAGAAATGGTAAAAAATTCTATTTATATGGTTAAAATGGTTATGACCGAAGTTGAGAAATTAAATAAAAGGTTAGATAAGTTAGACGCACAAAAAATAGGTTTAGATGAAAAAGAAAAAATTAGAGAACAAATGATTCAAAGGAATAAACTTATAGCGGAACAACGTAAAATGAATCAAGGAAATCGTGACGACATAACTAAAAAAACTCAGAAATTGACACAAGATACTTTAAAAAGGTATGTCGATAGGAAAAATCCAGAGGTTAAGTAGTTTAATATATTTATTAATATGAAAGTACATGTACCAATGATTATTAAACACTTAAGTGGTGGTAAGTTATTAGTTGCGGTGCCTGATTACCCCAGACCTTTAGTTATGTCTTATGAACAATTCGAAAAAGAACAAAGAAAATACGGACAATATTGAGTATCTTAAAAACCAGAATAAAATATTTGACAAAATACTCGAATGTGTTATTAAAGGACAAATAAGAGAAAAAGAAGACTTAAAACTTTTTGGAATTACAGAACCACAACTACAAAAAGAAGTTTTATGGTCGTTGTTTGAAGAAAAAGTAGTAAAAACAAAAAACAAAAAGGAAAAACACCAGTTAATCAATAAGTTTCATAGAGCGAATCTTCTATAGTGTAAGATATTTATGATTAATGAAACGAAAATCGAAACATATTAAGGAAAATAAAAACATTATCAGTGAAGGATTTTTTGATATACTGAGTAGTTTATTTAAAAGACCAGAACAAAAGAGTGATACTCCTGACGAGTTAAATCAGTATCTACAACAGTTACAAGACACTTTAGATGAAAATGAAATCTATGACGAAGAGGTTTCCCGATTAGTGGACCAGTTAAAAGATTCAGATTACATAGACTTGGTAGATTTTCCAACAATGTTGAGAGGATTAGAAAACAAACTTTTAAAAAGTGGTAACAAGAATGAAATTGTTATAGATTATTTAAGTAGGTTAAATAAATCATTACCCAAGAGAGCTAAATACGAAAAGAAATTACTTCAAGGGCAAGTACCAGAAGATAGTGAGTATTATGATGAAGTAGAACAAGAAAAATCTAGAATACCTAAAAAAGTATTTAAAACTGAAAAAGAACTTTTACAAATAGAGTTATTAAAATTACAGGAATGGGTAAAGAAAAATAATGTACCAGTAGTTTTAGTATTTGAAGGTAGAGACACAGCAGGAAAAGGTTCTACAATTAAAAAATTAACAGAATATCTGGACCCCAGATATTATAATATAGTAGCGTTAGGTATACCTACTGAAGATGAAAAGAAAAATTGGTTCCAGAGATATGAAAAATATATTGAACCAGGTAAAATAACCTTTTTTGATAGGAGTTGGTACAATAGAGGAATAGTAGAACCAGTAATGGGGTATTCTTCAAAAGAAGAGTACGAACAGTTTATGAAAGAAGTTGTTCCCTTTGAAAAAAGTTTATTAAGTAGGGGTGTCATACTAATTAAGTTTTGGTTATCGATTACTCAAGGAAAACAAGAACAAAGATTTACAATTAGACAACAGTCCCCACTTAAGTATTGGAAATATTCACCAAATGATGAAGCTTCCAGAGAAAAATGGGATGAGTATACTGACTATAAAGAACGAGTATTAAAAGATACATCACATAGTAATGCTCCTTGGGTAGTTCTAGATTCTAACGATAAAAGAGTTTCTGCACTCAATGCTATGAGACATGTGTTAGACCAAGTAAATTATGATGGTAAAGATACTGAAACGATTCGGCCAAAATATCCTGAAGCTATTAGTACCATTCGAAGAAGATTAGACGAACAAAGTGAAGAAGAACTCAAGTTTACAAAAAGTGCAGAGAGAGTATTAAACACTGCGTGGTCGATGTCTAAAAATTCACCAAATAAGTTTGTAGAGTTTAGGTCAACCTTAAATAGATTTTTTAATGTACCTCCTACTACAGCTGAAGAGTTAACTTTTTTATGTAAGTACAATATACGAAGGGGTAATGAAAAAGTAGAAGAATGGGTTATACCCTACATTTATGAATCCACAGTTTACGTTTATGGTGATTATGACACAGAATCTTATTATGATGATTGTGATGAAGAAGGTATAAGTGAAGATTATAGACAGGAGTGTGAATGTCTTGAGGGTGAAATTATGGATGAAGACGAGGAGGAATACAGACCTTGTGATGAACAGGAGTTAGAGGATGTCCACTATGATGATGAGTGTGAGTGTAATAGTTGGGAAGACCCAACAATAGAATTATATTATTATCCAATATATAGAAAAACAGTATACAGTACATCTGACCCACATGATTTAGGGTGTGTATACGACAGTCACCATGACCTAGATGATTATATGGGATGTTTATCAATGGATGATGAGTTAGTGGAAGTGATGAGTGAAGAACATGAAGCTGATACTGAAAGAGTTTTAGAAGAGGAGTTTGAGTATGATAAAGACCACACCATAGCTGACACATGGGAATATGATATAGACACTGATGATTGGTATGGAGGTTATATGATAAATAAAATAAATGAAATGTATCCTGATAAACCAACACCAGAACAATTAAATGAAAGTAGAAATTACATCAGGGTAGGTAGCAGAGGTAGTGGTGTTAAAGACATACAACAAAAGTTATTAGACTTAGGTTATGATTTACCAAAATTCGGTGCTGATGGTCAGTTTGGTCCTGAGACTCGTAATGCAGTTAAACAATATCAAATAGATAATAATTTAGCGGTGGACGGTATAGTAGGTCCTGAGACATCTTCTTCACTATTTGGAAATAGTAATAAAAAATATCAAGACACAAGTGATGATGAAATTGTTGGTGCCGTTGAATCTAACGTTGAGATTAATACTAACACACCAACAGTAATCTTTGTAGGTGGTTTAGACACTAGAAGTGGTGACAAATCTTTAAGTCAACAAGAAGCTGATTTAAGAAAAGGTTTAGGTGGTAATTTTAAAATAATTTCGCACAGGTATACTGATGGTTCTGGTGCTGTTAAGTCATTACAACAAAATCCTAACGCTTTTGTTGTTTTGTTTAGTGCTGGAGCTAAACACGCTGAAAATTTAGTTAGTAATATGAGTAATCCATCTAAAATGTATATAGTGGAACCTTACACTTGTAGTTCTACTAGAAAAACAGGTGTTGAAAATGCTATAACTAAAGGTGTACCTCGAACAAATGTTTTAGGAGGACCAGATAATTGTGTAGGTAAAAATGTAGCTGGAACTTTCAGAAATAGTTATAACGGGAAAAGTCATTGGGACGCGGTTAGAGGTGTAGGTCAGATAATTAAAAATAGTACAAGACTTAATGAACAACAACTATCCCTGTTCCCAACTGGACAATGGAGACTACCAGTGGGTGAAGAAGATGAGATAGAAGTGTTAGAAAAAATGATACCCGAACCCATAGTCAAGATAATATTTCAACGATGGGACAAAGAAGAACCTCTTAGAATGGATGATAGGGATTTTAAGTTGTTTGGCATACCTAACGATGAGAGATTATTATTGCATTTAATAGTCAGGTACTTACAAAATACTACCAGACCTATTCCTGTTGGTAGAGTGTGGGACTGTGATGATTTAGTTTCCTTATTTAATGATGAAGATAGAAGCACAGCACAAAAGTATTTGTGTGAAGAAGACTTTGATTATGAGAGTATGTACGGATATGATGAGTGGTACGATGGGATGTTGGATGACTTAGACGACATGAGTTGGAAATATATTACCACCTTACTCGGTGTAGATAAATCTACAGCAGAAAAGCTTTTAGATGATAGTTACACAACTGCAGAAGAGGGAGAGATATGGAGAGAAAAAGAAGATGACATTGAGAAGATTAAAAGTTTAATGGGATGGGCCAATGAACGTGCAGCAGCTGACACTACCTTTAATGCTATTAGACAAGATATTAAAGATGAAATAGAAGAACATTTTGAGAATGAAGGAAAATTTGTTTACGACCATAATGGTAGTATTGCATATGAAATTAAAGGAGATTTAAAAGATTACGTACAAGACCCCTACACTTGGGATAACATAGAAAGATTTAATAACCATGAAGAGTTTAGAGATAGACACTTACAGGATATTTTATATGATTTTGATTTAAGGTATAAAGGTCGTGACGGATTTCAACAAACTCTTTCTGATGTAATATTCAATTTATTCATGGAAAATGATTTTGCAATTTGG
>MDTD01108472.1_pt1 | contig 12176 bp, 10 predicted proteins | sample 811221 | NCBI WGS metagenome assembly MDTD01 (sample SAMN05326646, study PRJNA326480) | marine metagenome | isolation source: seawater | place: Pacific Ocean: South West | collected 2011 | reverse complement strand
CAGAAACAAAACCAACAAATAATATCAGCAAGTAATTGGTCATTAGATATTGTAAATACTAATACAGGTTCATTAGCTCAACTACAATTAACAGTTGGTGCACAAACAGCAACCACAGAAAAGATACCATTCTTTAACGATGAATATACACAAATAGTAATTAACAGAACAAGTGGAAGTACCACAGATGAATTTGAAATATTTGTAAAAGAAGGTTTACAAGGAAGAATTAGAAATAGTGTAAGTGCTTCTTTATCAGCAACAACAAAGGCATGGACTAGTGGTAGTGAATTTAGAATCGGTGGTAATAATCTTACCGCATCTGTTGATGAGTTTAGATTATGGAGAACAGCACTAAGTGAATCAAAAGTTGATAATCATACTTTATTACCTGATGCGATTGATGGTAATCATGTATCAGCATCTACACTTGATTTGATTTTAAGACATGATTTTGAGTTCCCAAAAAATAGAGGAGCTAGTGGTGATGCTGATATTAAAAATGTTGCATTAGTAACTACATATAATACTGCATCAGTTGCACATGACTTTGAGGATATAACTTCTTATCCATTTAATTATATACCATATGATAGAGATGTTACAGCAGATGTACCAGCAAGTGGTTTTAATGTAAGTAACAAAGTAAGATTTGAATCACAAACATTAGTATCAAATCTAACATATAGAAGCAGAGCTACTAAAAAAGCATTTGACCAGGCACCAATTGATTCAAATAGATTAGGATTATTTTTCTCACCTATTAAAGAAATCAATATGGATATTTTAAAATCTCTTGGCGATTTTAATATAGGTAATTATATAGGTAATCCAGCAGATGATTTTTCTGAAGAATATTCAGATTTAAGAATACTAAGAAATTATTACTTTGATAGATTTACTCTTAATATACATGAATACATACAATTAGTAAGATATATAGATAAATCTCTATTTGATGTTTTAAAATCATTAACACCAGCTAGAGCAAAGGTATCGAGTGGATTGTTAATTGAACCTCACATTCTTGAACGAAGTAAAGTTCAACAAAAACCAACAATTGCAACTAAACATGCATTTGAATCAAAAATAGATACACAAGATGATATATTAATAAGTTCATCAAATGAAGCTATAGAATCTTTGGTAACTTCATCACAAGAAATAAACTTAGCAGGTACAAAAGATAATTATCTAAGTATAATAACAGCATCTGATAATCACATTGTTAGTGGTACGAATCATAGTTTTACAAGTACTATTACACAATCAGATGATGTAGTAGTAGCAGGAACAATTACATCAAACTCTGGTTCAGATATGGGTGGTATTTCATTTAGAGTAAATGCACACACAACACAATCAGTACAAGGTGAATTTGATTCTACTAAATTCGTATCAGTTGGAATGGGAGCTGATTCTACAGCTGTAGCTGGATTTGGTTTGTATGGACAAGAAGGTACTGTTATTAGAACAAGATTAGATAAAGATAATAACTTCGTGAAAGAAAGGGTTAAAGTATTTAAAATTAAAGAAAGTTTTACAGTTGATGTACCACAGAATATAAACTCAAGTGACTCATCATTAGGAACAGAACTTGTATCAGAAACAAGACATAGGTTCTTTGTGAATGTTTTACCATTTACAGGTTCGGATGGAAGTGAAACATCAGCACCAACTGGCGATAACATTGTAGAAGCAATACCACTCAATGGGTACTTTGATACTCACTACATAAATACAGGTGATTTAACAACAGGTTTGGAAAATTCATTCTTCAATGGTTCTAAACAAACTGAATCAACAACATTAGATGGTGGTGCACCAGTACAAACATTTACAACTAACCCTAATACTTTAAGAGTAAATGACTCACAAAGAGGTAGCGGAGAACCAATTTTAGAGGTAGATTAAGAAAAATAACGATAATTATTTAATTTTATTAAATACTTATATTTATATATTGAATAACAAGAAGGAAACATAACTATGGCTTATTTAAACAACACAGAAATTACAGTAGATGCTATTCTTACAAAAAAAGGTAGAGAAAAGTTAGCATCAGGCGAAGGCCTTAACATTACAAAATTTGCATTAGGTGATGATGAGGTAGATTACACACTTTACGAACCAGCACATCCTAAAGGAAGTGCATTTTATGATGCGGCAATCAAAGCGATTCCAATTACTGAAGCTTCACCAGATGAAACTCAGATATTAAAATATAAATTGGTAACTTTACCTAAAGGAACTACAAAGATTCCAAAGGTAGAATTTGGTGTTCCTTCTATTTCTGTAAACCAAAATTCAGGCCAAGTTACATTATCTCCAACAACTTCACCAAGTGGTAATACACAAAGTGGATATACAGTTATTCTTTCTAATAAGAATGCAGGTTCAATCGTTGGTAGTGGATTATCAGCAGGAGCTAGTTCAACACCATCATTCTTAGGTGATGAAATAACAGCAACTGCAGCAATAGAGACGGGATTAGAATTTACTTTTATTCCAAATCCAAATATAACGGCAACAATACAAACAACTATTACGGTGTATGGTAACGAAACTGGTGGTTCTCAAACTATTCCTGTAACAGTTACTTATGTACAACCAAGTTAATTAAAAGGAAAATAATAAAATGGCACAAATAACAGGACAAGCAGGAGTAAACTTAACTCAAGAGTTGGCAAACTATTTAGATGCTAACCAAGGTAATCTTACTTCTGAACAATTATCACAAATCATAAATCAGTATTTGACTGGTGGTGATAAATTGGCTGCTTCTGGTGGACAGATTTCTACTGGTATTTACAAAAGATTTGGTGAATTTGACCAAGTTAATGGTAAAGTAGAAGTTGTTACAACTGGTTTATGGAGTGGAGATACAGGTAGTTTAACTTCATTTTTTACTTCATCAACTCAGGCATCAGCAGCAAGTTCAAATTATTACTTAGATGTTTATGACACAGCATTATCAGCATCAGTACAATTTGCAGTAGCATATGGACACAAATTTGGAAGTGGTTCAGTATCATTAGATAATGACGACTCATCAACATTAGCAACCAAAGCAACTTATGCACAATATAAAAACCTACTTCTTGACCAAGGAGATACAAAGTTCCTATTCGCATCAGAATCAGGAGCATCATTCGAATCCGATGACATCTACATTATCAATTTAGCTCGTGCCAGGTATAAAGAGAAAATGGATGCAGGAAACTGGTCATTAACATTAAGTGGTTCAGCAGGTACAGCAACACTTATAGATGATAGTGGAAAGAAATTCTCAGATGCAGTAGGAAAAGCAGGAAGAATATTCGATGTAGTAAGTGGTTCACTTAATTTAGGAACAGAATCAGAAGCAACAATTGGAGGAAGATTCGATTCAAATGGTAGAGGATTTGGTAAATTCTTTCCTGACCAAGGTATTATCGTTCTTAACCCAACAGCGGTTGCTGATAGATTTGGAACTTCAATTGATAGTGGTTCTTCAAATGGTAAAGCAATTCATTCTGGAATTACAAGAGAAGGAAAGAATCAGTTCTTATTATATAACTACATAGATGGTGGTTCTGATTTCCAAGCAAGAAGAACAGAAAATGTTTCTACATCACATTACTTTGTAAGAGCAACTAACAGAGAGTTTAACTTCTCTAATAACCCAACATTCGTAACAGGTTCAGATGGTTCATTCGCAGAATCAACTTTTGAAAGAGACCCTCGTTCATATATAACAACAGTTGGTTTATTTAGTGAAGCAAATGAATTATTGGCAGTGGCTAAAACATCACAACCAATTCCTAAATCATTTGATAAAGAAGTATTAATCAAAGTAAAACTTGATTTCTAAACCGTAGGTACACATTTCAAACATAACAAACCCCATCGTGAATGGGGTTTTTTATTTCAATATATTTATATAGAGGAATTATAGTATGTTAAAATCAATAGAAAAATCAAATATATCTCGTAGAAGTTTTCAAGTTTTTAAGGACTTCACGATAACTGATGCAGAAATAAATGTAGTATCCGCATCATTTGAATCAGGTTTGTTTGATTCAGGTTCTTCTTCTTTTATTAGTTCTTCGGTACAAGATAAATTATTCACTCACCCATTATATGAATCAATAAAAGCAAAATACTATATTAATGATGGGAACCCATTTACACTATTTGGTGCTACAAATAACATAGGTCTAATTGGAAGAGAAAGAAATATTGGCTCTACAATTAGAGTAATATCTATACCCCAATCCAAATATGGTGAAAGAATAAAACCAGGTTCAGTTACATTGACTGATAATACAAATGGTGTAACATTTACAGATAACTCAGTAGGCTCATTTAGAAGTGGTAATCCAACTTATACACTTGTTAGTGTTAATTTTGCAAGTGGCGTAATTGAAATCCAAGATACAGATGGTGATATTTTTGTTGGTACTATAACATCATTTAACTTTGCAACAGGTTTAGCAACAATTACATTTAGTGGTGATACCGAAACATTTACAATTGTAAAGTTAGATTTAGCTAATAGTGTTATAGAAACAGCAGTATCGTTATCAACTTTATTTGAAGGTGTGGGTATTGATGAAACATTAGTTGGTAATATTTTTTATAGTGATGGTTTAATTGTATTTAATAATGTTACGGCTTTTCATGAATATGAATTATCTTATAAATCTACAAGAACGATTTACGAAACAGAAGTATTTGTAAATGCAAAAGCAGGAGAATTTAACTATTCACAAAATCCATCAGCGGTGGAAGTACAAATTAGTGGTTCTTATAACTTTACCACAACAAACATTTTTAACGATGAACCAGCTGGTACAAAAAAGATAACTGAAATAAAAGATATTAAAAGAAGAGAGTTTTATTCTGGTTCGTTTTTACAATCAATAAGTGGTTCATGGGAAGATTACCATACATCAGGTAGTATAGACCCTACTGGTTCATATTTAGCTCCTTATATAACAACTATTGGTTTATATGACAAGACAGGAGAAATGGTTGCAGTTGCAAAATTACCTAAACCAATAAAGAATTTACCTGATTATGATGTAAACTTTATTGTTCGTTTAGATACTTAATTAATATTTATATTATAGAAAAGGATATATTATGGCTTCAATAATTGACAAATACAAAAATTCAGAATTCGCTAAATTAGGTAAATCTACAAAAGATAAAACACCTTATTCGGCAGATAGTGGAAACAAATTACACCAAGATGAAAAAGCACTTGCACAAGCAAGAGGTGGTAAACTTAAAGGTGGTAACTACTCAAGTACAGTTTCCTACTAAAAAAATATACATTGAGTTTACTGATAAATCGTAAATACAAATGGGTATTTGTGCACATACCTAAGACTGGTGGTTCATCTATATCACACATACTTAATCAAGTAGATGGTACTGAATCACTACAAACACATGGTTCGATATTAGAAGTAAAGGATAATATCTCAGATTACTTCAAATTTACAATAGTAAGAAATCCATTTACAAGGTTTATATCAGAATATTTTCATCAAATAAGAAAAAAAGAAACAAATAAAAATTTTGAATTCTACATAAAACAAGTAGATACAAAAGGATTACACTTAATTCCGCAAAGTTACTTTGTAAATACGGAGTTGGATAAAACAAGAGAACTAAACTTTATTGGTAGATATGAAAATTATATTGATGAAGTAAAAAATATATTTCAAATATTAAATATTAATCAACCTATCCCTCACCGAAATAGAAATCCAATTTATGATTTGCATCCAAATCTAAACCAAGAAAAGTATTACAGTGCTTTTTATAGTGAAGAGTGGATGGTAGATTGGGTAAGAGAAAGGTATAAGGATGACTTTAAGATTTTTAACTATGAGCTGGACTTACCAAGGTAAACCAATAACAGAAATATCTGATATGCCAGAGGGTACTATTGGATTTATATACAAAATAACAAATCACAAAACAGGTGAATATTATATAGGGAAAAAATCCTTATATGCAAAAAGAACATTACCTCCACTTAAAGGATATAAAAGGAAAAGAAAAGTTGTTAAAGAATCCAAGTGGTTAGATTATCGTTCTTCAAACACACAAGTTCAATTATGGTTTCTTGAAAACGAAGCTGCTAAAAAAGATAATAATATCAAAGATATTAATGATACCTTAGAACTAAAAATAATTAGATTTTGTAGTACACCCAAATCATTAACATACTATGAAGCAGAAGAATTATTCAGAAATGGTGTTTTAGGAGATAAATTATCACTAAATGATAACATTTTAGGTAAATTTTTCCGAAAAGATTTGGATATTTAAAATATTTTTTGTATATTTACATTGTTTTATTGGTAAATTATGCTTTCACATCACGATAAACAACAGGTTATAACAATATTAGATGAGGTGTTGGGGGTTGGAACATCATTGAAAAATGATGAACAAGCTCACTATTGTCCTTTTTGTCATCACCATAAGAAAAAGTTACAAATAAACTTGAAAACTCAATATTGGCATTGTTGGGTTTGTGATGCAAAAGGTAGAAAAATACAAAGATTACTAAAAAGACTTCATGTAGATTCTCGTAAAATGAAAAAACTTTACGAAATCTATGGTGATGATTATGTAGTTTACTCAAAAGATACCGAAGATGAAAAGGTAGAGTTAAGGTTACCTAACGAGTTTCAATCACTTTTAAAAGTACCAAAGGGTAAAATAAATCCTGTGTACAGAAAGGCATTGAAATATGCAAAAGATAGAGGTATTACTAAAGAAGATATTAAAAAATATAATATCGGTTTTTGTAATTCTGGTCATTATACCAATAGGATTATTATTCCTTCTTATGATTCTGATAATAGACTCAATTACTTCATCGCAAGGTCTGTACATACTGAAGAAAAATTTAAATATAAAAACCCGCCAGTTTCAAAAAATGTTATCATGTTTGAAAACCAAATAAATTGGAACGAAACTGTAACATTAGTTGAAGGTGTATTTGATGCAATGGCAGTTAAAAGAAATGCAATACCTATCTTAGGTAAATTCATACCTAAAAAATTAAATGATGCTATATTTAAAAATGGAGTTAGAAGTATTAACATCTTATTAGATGAAGATGCTCAACAACAAGCGTTACATTATACTATGCAATTTACCAATCAAGGTATCCAAACAAAAAACATTGTTCCATCAGATAAAGATGCATCTGATATGGGATTCTCTAAAATCAATTCTAAATTAAAAGAAACTGAACAAACAGGTTTCGGTGATATTATATCACAAAAGTTAAAAGGTTTATGATAATAAATAAAGTTTATCACTTGGCAGATTTACACATTCGTAATCTCCAAAGACACAAGGAATACAGACAGGTATTCAGAAAATTTTTAAAACAAGTAAAAGAAGATAAAATAGAAGATTCTGTAATTTATATTGCAGGAGATATTGCTCATGCTAAGACTGAGATGTCACCAGAATTAGTAAAAGAAATATCTTGGTTCTTAACAGAATGTTCTAAATTAAGGGAGGTCATACTTATAACTGGTAACCATGATTGCAACTTAAACAATCAACACAGACTAGATGTTCTCACACCTATTATCGATAATCTTCAAAACCCTCGTATTCACTACTTGCGTGATACTGGCGTGTATAATATACATAACCTTACTTTTGTTGTGTATTCCATCATGGATAACAAAGAGAATTGGCCTAAGGGAGATTCGGTAAAAGGAGAAAATACAATTTGTCTATTTCATGGGCCTGTTAACAAAGCACAAACTGATATTGGATATACTGTTTCATCTAACTCATTCCAAGTAGATATGTTTGATGGATTCGACATGGCTATGTTGGGTGATATTCACAAGAGACAAACATTTGGTAAAGGATACGAACATATAGCATATGCTGGTTCTATGATTCAACAAAATCATGGTGAGTTACTTGAGAATCATGGATACTTACTTTGGGATATACCAACAAGAACTTTTACAGAACATCACATCCACAATGATTATGGATTCCTAACAGTTGATGTAGTTGATGGTAAGATACCTCAATGGGTGTATGATGAAGTTGGTACCAAACTTCCAAAGTATCCAAGATTAAGATTGAGATTTACAAAAACTGAAGCTTCTGATATGAAGAGAAGAATAACTGAACTTAAAAAGTTATTCAAAGTTGCTGAAGTTACTGTAACAAGAACCGATACAATCGGACAATTAAAAACAAATCAAAAGGTAAACAAAAACATTGTTGGTAATGTTAAAGATGAAACATTCCAAAACCAACTCATTAGAGATTACTTAGAAAGACAATACTTGTTAGAAGATGAAGAGTTAGATAAGATATGTGAAATCAACTCAGAACTTAATTCATACATAGATGACTCCGATTCAGCAGGTAATATACTTTGGACTCCTAAGACATTTGAGTTTTCTAATATGTTTTCATATGGAGAAAATAATCTCATCAGGTTCGAGAAGGCATTAGGTATCATGGGTATCTTTGCTCCTAATGCAAGTGGTAAATCTTCAATGTGGGATGCACTATCTTTTTGTATCTATGATAAAACTTCTCGTACAACACTCTCTAAGAATGTTTTAAACAATCGTAAATCAACTTTCTATTGTAAGTTTAACTTTGAGATAGATGGGATAGATTACTTTATTGAAAGGAAAGCTAAGTATGTTAGAAGAGGTACATCTGTAAAGGTAGATGTAGATTTTTGGAGAGATAACAATGGAGTTATCGAATCACTTAATGGTGAACAGAGAAAAGATACTAATAAAGAAATAGAAAAGTATTTAGGTAAGTTTGAGGACTTTGTACTAACTGCTCTTTCTCTACAAGGAAACAATGCACTCTTTATTGATAAATCACAAAGTGAAAGAAAAGAAATACTATCACAATTTATTGGAGTTGATATCTTTGATAAACTATATCAAAAGGCTGCAAATGAGAATAGAGATAATGCAACACTCATCAGAAAATTTAAGAGTGATGATTTTACGACAAAATTGGCGGAAATCGACACTGATTTAAAGTCAAATAAAAACGAATACAAACTATTAGAGATTTCACAAAAATCATTAAAGGATGAAGAGGAACTTCTCAATAAGAAAATAATCTCATTAAATGAGAAGATTGTAAAGTTAAATGCAGATAGTGGTGTATCTATTGAAGAGTTAGAAAAAAGATTAAAAATCCTCGAAAAGAAAAAAGTAGAAATTGAAAAACAAAAATCATCTACTCAAGATAGAATTACTCATAGAGAAGAACTACAAATAGAATTAGAAGAAATACTTGATAAATTTGATGAAGAAGATTTAGAAGAAGGAATTACAAAATTAAAATTATTACTTAAAAACTTAGAACAAGTTGATTTAGAAATAGAAAAAATTAACATTAAAAAAGATTCTTTGTATGAGAGGAAAGACCATTTAGATTCTCACAAGTATAATGAAGATTGTGATATTTGTATGGAAAACTCTACATCGATTTTAGAAACAAAAGAAAAAGTAGAATCTGAATTAAAAGAAGTAGAAGATAAGTTTCAAGGATATGAAAAAGATAAATTAGAACTTACGATAGAAATAGATTCTTTGAAAGGATATGAAAAAGAATGGAATAATTTTCAAGAAGCACAAGATAAAGAAGATAAGATTGATAGAGAGATAAGTGGACTTATGAACAAGTTATCAACAATCGAAACTGAAGAATTAAGAAATTCACAACAATTTACTCAACAAGAAAAACTTATTGAAGAATATTATAAGAACGAAAAACAAATCAATAAGAATAAAGAAATCAGAGATGAGATAAGTGGAGTAAGAGAAAAACTAAGTATAGTAAAAGATGAGTTGAAACAAGTCAACAAAGATGTACTAAAGTTAAATGGTAAAGTTTCTGCATTACAAAATCAAAAAGAAACAATAGAAGATAGAATACAAGAGGTAAAAGATTTAGAATCACAAAGTAGATTATTTGATTTCTATTTAAACTCATTATCTAAAGATGGTGTATCTTATGAATTGATTGAAAAGGCATTACCAATGATTGAAGGTGAGGTAAACAATATCCTTGCACAAATTGTAGAGTTTGGAATGCAGTTAGAGATTGATGGTAAAAACATCAATGCATATTTAGTATATGGAGACCAACGATGGAGTTTAGAAATGTGTAGTGGTATGGAAAGGTTTATTAGTGGTTTAGCAATTAGAGTTGCTCTAATTAATGTATGTAACCTACCAAGACCTAATTTCCTTGTTATAGATGAAGGATTTGGAACATTAGATAGTGAGAACCTACAATCTTTATTTATGTTATTTACATATCTTAAAACTCAGTTTGATTTTGTTATGGTTATTTCACATATTGATTCAATGAGAGATGTTGTTGATGGTCTTATAGAAATTAAAAAAGAAAAAGGATTTTCACAAGTTAGATTTTAAAATAATATGAGAATAGTAGTTACAGGTGGTTTAGGATTTATTGGTTCATCCTTTGTTGACTTATGTGTTGAAAAAGGAGTAGAGGTTTTAGTTGTTGATAAAATGACCTATGCTGCGAATGAAGATTGGTTACCATTAGATACTGAGTGTTTGATAGAGGATATTTGTGATTTAAAAGCAAAAGATTTAGGTGAATATGATTATTTAGTAAACTTTGCAGCAGAATCCCATGTTGATAGAAGTATTAAAGATGGGCTACCATTTGTTAAATCAAACATAGAAGGAACATTTAATCTTTTAGAACTTGCTAGAAAAAATCCTAAACTAAAAAAGTTCGTACAAATTAGCACTGATGAAGTTTATGGTGATTTAGAATATTTATTTGTTAATGAAGTAGATGAAACCCATGAATTAAAACCATCATCATACTATTCCTCAACAAAGGCATCTGCAGATTTAATCGTACAAAGTTGTGGACACACATATGGCTTACCATATCTTATAACAAGAACTTGTAACAACTTTGGTATCAGACAACATAGTGAAAAATTTATTCCTACAATTATTGATTGTATAAAAAACAAAAAAGAAATACCAATGTATGGAGATGGAAAACAAATTAGAGAATGGATTTGGGTTGAAGATAATGTAAAACAAGTGTTTAGGTATATGTTAGATTCAGATGTAGGAATACGAAATATCGGTTCTAAGGAACGATTGACTAATAAAGATATAATTCAACAAGCTGGAGAAATAATGGGTATAGAACCCATTATAACATCAGTAGAGGATAGATTAGGACATGATAGGCAGTATGGATTAAAAACAAAATATAACGAAACACCAATTACTAAAACTTTATTTCAATATGTTAGTGAACTTAAATAGATATGATGATGATAGAGGTTCTTTGACTTGTATCGATACAAAAAAGTGGGACCAAGTAAATGTCAGCAAGAATCTAAAAAAATTTACATTCCGAGGAATGCACTATCAAAATAATCCAAGACAAGAAAAACAAATAATTGTTACCAAAGGACAAATAATTGATTTTATTTATAATCTAAGTACAAAAACATTGGAAGCATATTTGTTAAATGAAGGAGATTGTGTTTGGGTTAACACCTACTCAGCTCATGGATTCTTAACATTAGAAGATGATACAATCGTAACTTATTTAGTAAAAGGAAAATATAACCCTAAAGAAGAAAAATCAATAGTTTGGAAAGATATCCCACATCTCAAAACTATAATCCTATCTCATTGTACTGAAAAGGATATAATTATATCTGAAAAAGATAACGAAGGAAAGTAGTTATTTTACCCTCAAAACATTCTTAGGCTTAGGTTGATTAATTCTTTGTTTTATCAATCTTTCTATCAAACCACTCTTAGTATATCCATACTCACAGCAGTAATTATGTAATTCCTTATAAAGTTCTCTTTTTATTTGTATTGTAGTATATTTACCCATTGTATATAGATTTCTATTGAATATATATTAATAAATATAATTAGCAAATATTTATATAAGATATCAAGAAAAAATATGGCTATAATAAAATCATTTGCACCATTCCAAAACTTATCGAATTTTCAAGTATTCGAAAATGATGCTCTGCCTAATTCACAATATTTTAGAATTACTGAATTAAAAGAAACACTTACTGGTGGTAAAAATGGATTCTTAATTGAAGGTTCTGAACACCT